>ENA-OZHU01001818-OZHU01001818.1-human-gut-metagenome-genome-assembly--contig:-NODE-1818-length-10714-cov-6.282390_pt1 | contig 10714 bp, 7 predicted proteins | sample MGYA00244054_ERZ653700 | MGnify/ENA primary metagenome ERZ653700 (study PRJEB26926, sample SAMN06165279) | human gut metagenome | biome: ENVO:00009003; feature: ENVO:2100002; material: ENVO:00002003...
CAGTATAACATATGTGTAGAAGATTGGTTGATAACGGTTACGATTTTGAAAATATCATCTCAAGGGGATTACAAATTGTAATCCCCTTTTCGGGTGTTTTCGGGTGTTTTGAGCGAATGTGTTAGCTGCGTGAACTTCTGCGTATATGTGAATCGGTCCTCAAAGGCGCTCCCGGACTTTTTCCAGGTCGGTATCGCGGTACAGCGTATCGAGGCGTTTCGAGAGCCGCTCCATGTCACCGTCGAGTTTCGAGTGGGTGATGGTCGCATAAATCTGCGTAGTCCGTATGTTCTTATGTCCCAGCAGCTTGCTGATCGTTTCGATCGCCATTCCCTGCGAAAGCGTGATCGTCGTGGCGAAGGTGTGCCGGGCCGAATGGAACGTGATGTGCCGGGGAATGCCCGCCAGAGACATAATGCGTTCGAGGCAGATGTTGCACCAGCCGTTGCTCGGCAGGCGGAATATCCGCGCATTCCGCTGCATCGGTTTGTATTTCAGCAGAATGGTGTACGGGATCGCGAAGATGCGCACGTTGACCGCAGATCCTGTTTTGCGGCGGGTGGTGCTGATCCACAGCTGTTTGCCGTCCTGCTGGATATGCTGCGGGGTCAGCGTGCAGAGGTCGATGTAGGAGAGTCCCGTGAAGCAACTGAACAAAAATGCATCGCGTACCAACTGTAAGGTCATGTCGTCGAGGTCCAGACGGATCAGCTTGCGGATTTCGGTCATGGACAGGTAGTTTCGCGCGACGAATTCGCTGCGCAGTTTGTAATTCGCGAAGAGGTCCTTGGTCATGTGGCCCCGGCTGCGGGCCAGCATGAGGATGTGCTTGAACGCGATCATGTAGATCCACGTCGTGTTTTTCTTGTGTCCGCACTCCTGTGCGATGTAGTGGTGAAACCCCGTCAGGAACTCTTTGTCGAGTTCTTTGAACAGCAAATCCTTGCGGTTGAATTTGTCGTTGACGTAGTTTTCGAGATGCTTGTAAACACACCTATATTTATAGTAGGTCGTTTTGCTGCGGCTGATGCCCACCATCCGGCTGAACTCCTCGTTGTGATGCCTGAAGAAGGCCAGCAGCGTTTCGTTGCGCTGGTCGTTGCCGAAATACATCTCCTTGACCATTTTCGGAGTGACCAGGGCATGCTCGTAAAACAGCGTGTTGTAACATCTTTCGATGTGGAAACGAATCTGCGAGAGTTGTTCGTTGACATGTGAGGCAACCGCGCTGCGCCCTGCCGCCCGTCCCATACTCACATCCCAGAGATTCGGATTCACGGATAGTTGCGTGGACAGCTGCGTTCGCTGTCCGTTGATCGTAATGCGTCCCATGATCGGCGTGTTTCCATTGCGTAAAGGCGCATTCTTCTTGATGTAAAACAGTACTTTGAACGTGTTTCTCATTCCCTTCCTAACCTTTTTTAAACAATAAACAAACCGCGATAAAGGTAATGATAAAGTTACTGCCAAACGGTATATCAATTGGACCAAATAGCTTATACGGCACGGTTTAACCCTTCTTGTCCGGTAACTATCTGGTAACACAACCCGGACGCACGGAGGTGTCGTCCGTATATCTTACACGCTTAATACCAAACTATTAGGCATTTCTCGGAAAATGCGTTCCGGAACGCTGTAATTATCCTATATCCAGCAGTTTATTATCCGGAATCCGGGGCGATCGTTTTTTATTTTAAAATTTTATTAAAATTAACGCTTATGGTAAGAAAAATTCTACTATCGTTAATTGCCGTTTTGGGGCTTTGCGTATATGGATTCGCCCAAAACCGGCAGGTTTCCGGTAAAGTTGCCGATGCGGAGGGTAGGCCTGTCGCGGGCGCAACCGTTATGGTCGACGGCACGTCGACCGGTACGACCACGGGCACGGACGGTAAATTCACCATCGCCGCACCCGCCGACGCTACGCTGGCGGTTTCGTTCATCGGTTACGAGACCCGGAAAGTGGCTGTCGCCGGAAAGACGCATGTCGAAGTCGTGATGCACGAAGATGCGCAGGCCATCGAGAATGTCGTGGTGACCGCTTTCGGCACGACGACGAAAAAAGATCTTACGGGATCAATCGCCACCATCCGCGGCGAGGAGCTTGCGAAGCGTCAGGTTTCGACCGTTTCGAAAATGCTCGAAGGAGCGGTTCCCGGCGTGCAGCTGACTACGGCCACCAACCAGCCCGGTACGGACGCTGCGATCTACGTCCGCGGCGTCGGTTCGCTCAATGCGGGCACCGGCGCGCTGATCGTGCTCGACGGCTCGCCCTATCAGGGCAGCCTGTCCGACATCAACCCGGCCGACATCGAGTCGATCTCCGTGTCGAAGGACGCCACGGCCAACTCGCTCTACGGTTCGCGCGCCGCGAACGGCGTGGTTTTCATCACGACCAAGCGCGGCAGCCTGGATAATCCCACGATCAGCGTCGACACGCGATTCGGTATCAACACCCGCGCTGTCCCCGAGTATGACATCATCACCGATCCGGGTGAATACCTCGAGGCGCAGTGGCGCACGATGCGCGACACGAAGTGGGCGTCAAGCCCCGAAGAGGGCGGCGGCGATCTGGCTGCCGCGGCGCTCTATGCCTCGCAGGAGGTGCTGGGTGCACACGGAAATTACAACCCCTACAAATATTTGTCGACCTACCTGATCGACCCTGCGACCGGCAAACTCGACCCGTCGGCCCGGCGCATGTACAGCGAGCGCCTGCAGGACGAACTCTTCAAGACCGGATTCCGCAACGAGACGAACGTTTCGGTCAGCGGCGGGAACGAGAAGTCCGACTATTTCATCTCGCTGGGTTACCTCAAGGACGAATCCTATGTGATCGAATCGGATTTCGAGCGTTACAGCGCTCGTGTGAACGTCAACACCAAGCTCCGCACGTGGATCAAGGTGGGCGCCAACCTCTCCTATGCCCACACGGTGCAGAACAACATTCTGGAGGGCAGCAGCCTCGCTTCGTCGGCGTTCGCCACGGCGCGTTCGTGGGAGCCGGTTTTTCCGGTCTACGCCCGCGATGCCGAGGGGAAAATCAAGTATGACGAAAACGGCGACAAGGTCTACGACCTGGGTACGGGGCAGACCGACGGCACGACGACCCGTCCCGGAACCTCGGGCCAGAACATCATCGCCACGCTGAAGATGGACACGCGCGACATCAAACGCAACAACTTGCAGGGCCGCGCTTACGGGGAGATCTATTTCCTGCGCGACTTCACCTTCACCTCGAGCATGTCGCTGGGCTATCGCGCCTCCGACGAACTGCTGTTCTATAACCCCACGATCGGCAACGGACGCGGTTCCAAGGGCCAGATCAACAAAAAGTCTACGGACGTTTACGATCTGAACCTGATCCAGATGCTCAATTACAAAAAATCCGTCGGACGCCACAATATCAATGCGCTGATCGGACATGAGTACAACAGCTGGGTGCGCGATTACGCCGAGGTCGAGAAGACGAACATTTACGATCCCAAGAATCCGCAGCTGAACAACGCCGGCGAGATGGGGTCGATCAACGGCTATCAGGACGTGCTGCGCATTCAGGGTTTCTTCGGCAAACTGGAGTACAACTACGACAACCGTTATTATTTCTCGGGCGGTATCCGCCGCGACGGAACCTCGCGTTTCAAATACAATCCCTGGGGCACGTTCTGGTCCGTCGGCGCTTCGTGGCGCATCGGAGCCGAGAAGTTCATGGAGAGTACGCACAGCTGGCTTTCGGAGCTGAAACTCCGCGCCACGTACGGTACGCAGGGTAACGAGGACCTGGCCAACTACTATCCCTATACCGACCAGTATACGGTTACCATTTCCGAAGGCAAGCTGGGTACGGAGATCTATTACTACGGCAATCCCGATCTGACGTGGGAGAAGCAGAAGACGTTCGATCTGGGTCTGGACGTGGGTCTGCTGAACGACCGCATCAACCTGACGATGGACTACTTCATCCGCGTGTCGGACGGTCTGCTCTTCAAGCGTACGAAGGATATTTCGACGGGCCGCGCCTACGACTGGTACAACGTCGGCAAACTGCGCAATTCGGGCTTCGAATTCGACCTGAACGTCAAGCTCATCCAGAAGAAGAACTGGTACTGGGACGTGTCGGTCAACGGTTACACCTATGCCAACAAAATGCTCAACCTGCCCGACGAGTACAAAGTCTCGGGCATGCCCAACGGCAACCAGCGCATTTACGAAGGCAAGGACATCTACCGCTGGGAGATGCGGCAGTTCGCAGGTCTGGATGAGAAGGGCAACTCGCTCTGGTATATGGACCGGGATCTCACGGACGGTGAGGGCAACGTTGTGGGCGTGGAGAAAGTCACGACCGGCGATGCTACCGAGGCCACGCAGTACCTGCTGGAGAAGAGCGCGCTTCCCGATTTCACGGGCGGCCTGAACACCACGCTGCGTTGGAAGAGCCTCGACCTGACGATTATGACCAACTTCCAGTTCGGCGGCTACGGCTACGATTACGACTTCTCGGCGTTCAGCAGTGCGAATTTCCCGATGAACCGTCTGAAGAACTATGCCGACGCCTGGAATCCGGAGACCGGGAAAGGTTCGGCGCCGATCTGGAACACGAACGACTCGAACATCAACGCTTCGTCGGATCGTTTCCTGATCAGCAAAACCTACTTCAACCTGCGCAACATCACGCTGGGCTACACCTTCCCGGCAAACTGGATGAGCAAGATCGGCATCAAGAGCGTTCGCGTGTACTTCGCCTGCGACAACGTCTTCTTCGCATCGAAGCGCAAGGGCTACGATCCCCGTACGAGCATGGGCGGTCAGGGCGCGACGGTCGCTTTGAACAGCGTGGACGGTACGTATTATTCGCCGATCCGCACCACTTCGGTAGGTCTCAATATTAACTTCTAAGCAGCGACATTGATATGAAAAAAATACTGATATTTTTAATGAGCGCGGCAGTTGCGGTATCCTGCAGCGACGATATCTTCGACGTGGACCCTTCGGGAAAAGTCTCTTCGGAGACCCGTGACGAGGTGGCCAAGGAGGACCCGGACAAGGTGCTTCAGGGTATCGAGGCGTCCATTTACACCCACTATGCCACCTATTACAAGAACGATCTTCAGTGGCTGACCGGTTTCAAAGGATTCGAACTTGCGTTCGGCATGGCCGGGCAGGACATGACCCTGCTGCTGCAACACAGCATGAACCTTTACATGTACATCAACGACTACTGGCAGGAGGAGTATACGCCGACTTTCAACGTGTGGAACATGTTCTACATTCCGATCGCCACGGCCAATGAGATTCTCGCGACGGCGACCCTCGACGCTTCCGCCGAGTCGGAGACGATGAAGGCCTACCGCGCCCGTGCGCTGACCTCCCGCGCGTTCGGCTACTACCACCTGATCAACGTGTACCAGTATCCCTACTCGGCGGCGAACAAGGACCTTCCGGGCGTGCCTCTGGCCACCGAGGAGACCCTTGGCCAGAATCTGCCGCGCGCCACGATGGAGCAGGTCTACAAACGCATTACCGACGACCTGGACGAAGCGCTGCGTATTTTCGAGGAGATCGGATACGACGACACCGGTTCCCGGACCGATTTCGACGCCAGCGTGGCCGCCATTCTGCGCGCCCGTGTCGCATTGGTCATGGAGGACTGGGGGAAAGCCGTCTCGTTGGCCGACGATATTCTGGCCAAATACACGCTCGTCTCCAAGGAGAACTACAACAACGGCTTCAACCGTATCGAGAACGTTCCGAGTCTGATCTTCGGCTTCAAGATGACGGCCGACAACTGCCAGACATGGGCTACCTGGTGCTCGCAGATGGACCCTTACATGAGCGGTTATGCGGGTATGTGGGCCGAGCGTCCGATCCACTCCTACCTCTATGCGCGTCTGAATCCGACCGACGTGCGTCGCGGCTGGTGGCTCAACAAGACGGACAATCCGGACCCGGACGCTGCGACGAGCGGTTATGCCTGCCTCCTGCCTTCCAACCTGCCCAATACGCTTGCTTCGGGCGTGAAAGCGCGTTCGGAGTACGTCTCGGTCAAGTTCCGCAGTTACAACGGCGACTGGAACAATACCGATCTGATCTATATGCGCGCCGAAGAGGCCGTCTTCATCAAGGCTGAAGCCGAGGCGCACAGCAACATCGCCGCGGCCAAGAAGACGCTCAAGGATTACGTGACGACCTACCGCGATCCGGGTTATGACATCACGGCCGCTTCGCTCGACGATGTCGTCGAGGAGATCATTCTTCAGAAACGTATCGAGATGTGGATGGAGGGCGCTCTGGAGTGGCTGGACCGCCGGCGTCTGAATATGCCGATTGATCGTCGGGACGATGCCGCGATGACGGCGGCAGGCGTTGCGAACAACCACATTTACAAAGCCATGTGGGAGCAGAACGAATCCGGCATGCGGTTCCAGCTGCCGCGTTCCGTCGTGATTGCCAACCCGGAAATCGGCGAGGCGAACCAGAATAAAACGAATTAAGCGTCTCTGTATCATGCCTGTCAAGTCCGCTGTCCGTTTGGGCAGCGGACTTTTTTCTGATTTCCGGGTCGGTAGTTTTTTTGCCAGGCCGGGAAAAATTTACCGACAAAATTGCATAAGGCATTTGCAGTATTAAATTTTTTGCTTATCTTTGCACCACGATAACAGGGAATACCCCGTTTTTCGCGGATGGTGCCATAGCTCAGTTGGTAGAGCAAAGGACTGAAAATCCTTGTGTCGCTGGTTCGATTCCCGCTGGTACCACAAAGAAAATCAACCACTTACAGCAATGTAGGTGGTTTTCTTTTTGTCTTTTCCGTAGCGTTTTTACGGTGGTTTAAGGCCTTGAGTTAAACCGAGAGTTAAACCAAAAATCACTATGGATGCAGGTGTTAACATTCTCTGTTACAAATCAAAAACTCTTGCCAACGGCGCACATCCGTTGATGATTCGTGTCTGTAAAGACGGAAAAAAGAAATACGTTAGTCTTGGCGTGTCTGTTTTACCTCAATTTTGGGATTTTACGAAGAACCAGCCTAAAAAGAATTGTCCCAACAAGGCATATATCGAAAAGATTATTGCGGACAAGAGTAGCGAGTTTGCAGAGCGCATCATCGAACTGAAAGCCGAGAAGAAAGAATTTACGGCTACAACGCTAACCGAACATCTAACAGACGGCACACGTGCAAAACGCACCGTTGGCGAGGTGTTTCTATCACAAATTGAGAACTTAAAGCAAACGGGGCGAACGGGCTATGCGTTATCGCACAGAGAGGTCTACAATTCTTTGCTGAAATTCAACGGGCATCTGAATATCTATTTTTCAGAAATTGATACCGTTTGGTTGAAACGCTATGAAACATGGTTACGGGGACAGGGCTTTTCAGAAAACACAATAGGCCGTAGATTCCGTACCCTGCGGGCTGTCTATAATGTAGCCATAGAGGAAAAGTGTGTGAAAGCGGATTATTACCCGTTCAAATCCTATAAGGTTTCCAAACTGCACCAAGCGACAGCGAAACGAGCCATAAGCAAGGCAGACATCATGCGGATTATCGAATACCGTTGTGATGATTTCTACAAGCAATTTGCAGTCGATTTGTTTGCGTTCGGTTACTTCATGGGTGGAATCAATTTCGTGGACATAGCCTACCTTAAAATGGATAATATCGTGGACGGGCGACTAATCTACACACGACGAAAAACGCATAAGTTGATAAGGCTACCTTTACAGCCCAAAGCACAGGAGATTATAGAGTGTTACCGACAAGATGGTGCGCTCTTTTTGTTTCCTATACTTTCTGCATTTCATAAAACCGAGCAACAACAACGCAATCGAGTTCACAAAGTCATTTCCAAAGTGAACGAGCGACTGAAAGAGGTAGGGAAAGAGTTGGAAATACCTATCGACTTAACGACCTATGTTTCGCGGCATAGTTTTGCCACAGTCTTAAAACGAGAGGGTGTAAGCACGTCGATAATTTGTGAATCATTAGGCCATAGTTCGGAAAAGGTTACCCAAATCTATTTGGATTCGTTTGAGAACTCGCAGATAGATGCGGCGATGGCCAATCTGCTATAAGATAAAGGGCAAACATTGACAAAGAAGCTAAATTGAGCCTCTATTGATGTTTGTCCTTTATTTTTTATATCTTTATAAAGCATAAGGAATAACAAAGTAATATACCAACCTTTCTAAATTTATTTTTATGGAAATACCAAATTATTACAAAGACACTTGTGTCGCTTACAACAGGGCCTATAATGTAATTAGCCTTGAAGAGTACAAAGCTAAAATGTTAGCTGATGTTCCAGAAACAAAAAATTTGATAATATGGCGTAGATTAATTCCAGAGGGGTGTTTTAGCAATGCTCTTTTTATCTGTGATTTCAATGGATTATTAAGGCGATACGGAGAACGGTGCAACTACTGTGAGGGGCTTGCAATATCCAAAATAGCTTTAGATAGCGATAAAGAACCGACTGTGTTAGCAGTACACCATAGCTTCATTTACTCTAATAAATACGAGTGCTATGTAGATTGTACCCCTGGCAATAAATATCATCCTAATCTATACTTATATCTTTTATCCGACGAATTGAAAGAGGATGCATTGGAAGAATATTTAGAATCTCTAATGTCCGAAGATGAGAACGGAGATGATGTAACAACCCCCAAATTTATTCACGATGATTTACCGTTAGGTGTAGATGTCCCTAAAAATTGGTTACTATCCAACGAAAAGCATAGAGATAAAGAGTGAGACAGCAAAGAGAAATATAGGATAATGTTTTACAGCCAACTTTACCCAAATCTATTTGGATAGCTTCGAGAATAGCCAAATCGACGCGGCGATGCAGAACTTGTTGTGACTGCCGTTATCGAGAAAAGAGGTGCCCGGCTTCGCCGTGGCACCCCTTTTCTCTCTTGCTTGCGTGAGTAAAGCGAGAAAGGTTGCGATTCTTTTTTGTGCTGACGCAACCTCTGTTTTTACCGTTACTCGGCATTTGCTTCACTCTCGGAGGACTTTTCCTTACCGTCGGTCAGCGGTTCTGCGAACATTTGGATTTTCGTTCCGAGGACGCTCTCGACGCCGTACTCCATCACTCGGCGCATTACGGTTTTACCCTCGAATACCACGTGCTCGGCCACGTTTTCGCCCTTTAATCCGTTCTTTCGGCAGTACTCCCCGAAATCCATTAGGTTGGTCAATTTGCGGGCTTCGTTCTTAATGTCGTAACTTGCCCGCTTGGGGTCGCCGTAGGTGCGTTCTGCGGCCTCTTTTAGACACATCCGCTTTGTTTCGGTGTTCTGCAAGGCCGACGGCAGATTGTTGAACATTCGCCTTGCGACGGTCAATGCCGACCAAATCGGCGCACTCGGTGCACGACGGCGCGAGGTCGTCGTTGTCTGCGGCTCTTTCTGCTCGATGGCAGGGGCGGCGTTGGAAGTTGCGGCGACAGGGGCCGTTACTTGCTTGATTGCTGCGCTCTCGGCAGCGGGGCTGAAATTCATCGTTCCCATAATTCAATATGTTTTAATGTCGGCGGCTTCATTGCTTTCGACACTGCAAACATACTGCGATTTCGTCCCGTCTTTAAGGAGGAAAAAACCAGCACTTTTCCCCTCCCTTTTCCTCATTCGTAGATTGCCGAGAGTGTCTGCGGAATTTTGCCCCTATAATCTTTCATTATCCCTTTCAGCGGGTCGTCGCTGTCCAAAAATGCGGGGTTGTCCGTGTAACGGTACATATAGACGATACGGGCGAACAGCAACATCCTGTTATAGGACACGAGCGACCCTTTGCGCCGTTTGGGTTTCCCTATCCGCCTGCATCGTTCCAAAGCCGTGAACAACTCCCGCAACCGCTCCGTAGCGAAATACATCTTGTAGGACAGTACGGGGTAATCCGCCTTGAAGTCCTCCGAACGGTAAGTAAAGAGGTTGTCCGCCCCTTTTCGCTTCAACTCCTCCAATTTGGCGTGCAGGGCGTCAATCATATCCCGCTTAATTATCGGGTGTACGTCCAAGTTCTTGCGCCCCTTGCGAATCTGAATCGTCACATCGCCCATATCGTCGCCCAACTTGCCGAGCAACTCCCGTAACAGCATCCCGTGTGAACGGGATTTTATATCGACGCATTTGACAAACTGATTCTCGGCCCAATCATAGATAAAGAGCACCGCCATCCAAAATTTCTCCGCATCCAATTCGTACCCCTCCAAAGTGGACACGATTTCGTCGTTGTTCATAAACTGCAACTTGCTGAATGGGGCCTTGATTAGTCCGTTGCACATGCGGTTGAAGAAACGGTACGGATAATGGCCGCCGTTCTCATAATCGTCGCAGAGCAAATAAACATACTCCAAATTCTCGGTTTCGCTCGGTTCGGGTTCGAAATAGACCGAGCCGTCCTCATATTCTATCTTCGTGCTCATTGTCAGGTGGTTTTAATACCCAAATTTAACATTTTAGGTTGTAAATAACATCTTGCCGCCAAGTAAAAGTTACTGATAGCACTTGAAACGCACGTTTCGGGAGAATAACAGAACAATAAAGCGACGCAAAACCCCTTGATAAGGCTTTTTCATACGCATCGGGAGGTGTTTTAGAACAATGAAACGTGCGAATTTCCGCTAATAGCGACTTTTCGCAGGTTTTCGGCAGGTCGAACACACTCCGCCACCCCGTAAACAGCCCTATAATGCCATCTAAGACATAG
>ENA-OZHU01001838-OZHU01001838.1-human-gut-metagenome-genome-assembly--contig:-NODE-1838-length-10627-cov-4.382047_pt1 | contig 10627 bp, 6 predicted proteins | sample MGYA00244054_ERZ653700 | MGnify/ENA primary metagenome ERZ653700 (study PRJEB26926, sample SAMN06165279) | human gut metagenome | biome: ENVO:00009003; feature: ENVO:2100002; material: ENVO:00002003...
CAGTATGACTATGGATAGGATGGTGAACCAGCTCCAGTAGAGGATTGTCTTCTGTCTGTTTAAGTTGTCCAGTTCATTTTTATCTATTTGGTAGAGGGTGTGCAATTCATTGATTTGGCGAATATAATTCATTGCGTCCAAAGAGTCTTTGTACGTATTGAATATTTCATAAGCTTCACATGCTTCCTTGCTGTTTCCCATTAGTGTAAGTATGTGTGCACGATCTTTCAGTACTTGCAGGGATCTGTATGAGTTGGCTGCTTTGGTATGCGAAAGTAATTCGTCAAGTGTGGTTAGTGCCTGCGTGTATTCTTTGGATTCAGTGTAGTAGCGTGAATACAGGTATTTAATCATTAAATGAAAATATGGGTACTGGTGTTGCCGGCTGATTTGTTCGGTTTGTCGTATATAGTTTAATGCTTCCGGAAGATGATGCATCTGGATGCGATAGAATGCCTGACAATAAACAAGGTGGAAATCGTCTTGGGGATTCGTATCCTTGTTGATAACAGATTCGAGTTCCCGGATATTGTCTTCTATATCTGTCATTTGGTGATAGTTGAGCTTCGTCAGGATAAATTGGGACAAGATCGTTTTGATATATTGGTTGGCATGAGGGAGTTTCTGAATGATTTCTAATGCTTCCTTATACGATTTGATGGCAACTTGTGGTGTTGACGAACTTAAATAGGTATTTCCAATGGCGTGTAATGCGAGTGCTGTTCCCAAAGGATAGTCCATTTCTCTGGCTTTCTGGTACATCTGATTGGCCTGGTTGATGGCGAGACTGATGTTGCCTTCTGTGATTAAAGCTTGAACGGTCAGCAGATTTATCTGGAATAGGAGTGGGTATTGTTGTTCCTTTTGTAATTCCGGTTCTAAAAGTTTTTCCCAGGCAATGATGCTGTCGACAGGGGCGTCCGGACTAAATGGATGATTGTATTCAAGTAAAGGTTGTAATAAAGAAAGACGATCTGAATTTGTACGTGCAGCATATAAGGTGACCGATATTAATGCGGTTACGACTATTGCAATTATATGACGTCTGTGTTTTTTCACCTGATATAAGAATTGCTTGCTTGTAAGTTTATCTGCAAAAGAACTAAAAAGAGTGAAGATTACAAAGAAATCTTCACTCTTTTTTATAATTTATTTTCTTTTGAGTATCTCTCGTACCCCAGGGCCCTCGTGGTTGGGGTAGCCGGGAGTATGGTTTCTGCATCGTGGATCGGCATCTACTTTCAAACTCCGGTAATCGTCTTTGGTGCGGGCGATGTAATCATCAAGCATGGCACGGTGTTCGGCGAGGACTTTACTGTATTTAGGGTCTTTGGCGAGATTCTTGCGTTCTCCCGGATCCTTTTTCATATCATATAGCTCTTCTCCGTTACCTTCCAGATAGTGAGTGTACTTGTATCTCGGTCCGCGTACCATACGTCCGGGAGTAACGACATATTCATATTCGCTATGCCATTCGGAAACGACATAAGGGTGAGTTTTTTTCTGTTTCTCTCCTTTTAATATAGGTGCAAGGCTGATTCCCGGTTTTTCGGCCGGAACAGGAATTCCTGCCAAATCACAAAGGGTAGGCAGAAGATCCAGTGTAGGCTGTGTCAATACTTGGTCTATGGGCTTTTTCTGTTGTTTGATGCCGGGACCTGCAAAGATAAACGGTACGTTGGTCATTTCATCGTAGAAGCTGATGTGTTTGGTCACCATGCGGTGTGAAGCCATCCCATCACCATGGTCAGCCATGATAATAACGATTGTGTTTTTTCCGGCAGGAGTGGAGTAAAGTGCTTTCAATACGCTGTCTACTTGCTTGGAAACCATCTTGGTATAGTGTTGGAAAGCAGCAATGTAATGACGGTAATTCTCTTCATTCCAATGAGAGGCCTGGGTCATGCGGCGATGACTGCAGCAGATGTATTGTACAGGTTTAGGGATATTGCTCCAGTCTTCTACATTGAAATTGGCTGGTAGTTCCGGAAGGGTTCCGCTAATGGGGCGGTCGGTATGTACTCCTTCGTTCGCTCCTACAAATCCACAGATATTGTGAGGGTTCTGAAAATCTGCGATACAGATGAATGGTTCTTCCGGCGGATTACTTAGATAAGCAACAGCGTCTTCGCATGTTCCTACATCCAGGAAGCTGTCGTTATTGACCGGGAATTCCGGATCAGTGAATGGCTTGGCTACTGGTTCTTTATGCTTGAATCCTCTAAGTGAACCCATGTCATGCGTTTTTCCGAAGTGTACGGCTTCGTAACCGTTTTCAGAAAAAAGACTTCCTAATGTCGGTACATTTTCGGGAATACGTGGGTTGATAGGTTCGCTGGAGTTGGAACGTACATTGGTTTGATGAGGCATCATGCCACTCCATAAAGCAGCGCGTGAGGGTTGGCTGAGAGGGCAGCCTACATAAGCATTGGAGAAGATAACTCCTCGTGAAGCGACTTCGTCAATAGGGAGGGTGCAGCCTTGTGTTTGTCCGTAAGCTCCCACAACGCGTTGTGTCAGATGGTCGCACTGGATAATCAGGAAATTGGGCTTTTCTTGGGCCTGCGCTGTCACGCTGCACAGGGCTAATCCCATGAATGGATAAATAGTTTTCATTACTGGTTAGAATTAAGTAATATTTGATTTGGAAGCAAAAGTAGGAAAAAAGGAAACGTAAAAAAGGGCGAGGTAGTAGTTTTGGACGCAAATGAAAGTATTTTGTACAAAAATGAAAGGTGTGGCAAGCGGTTAGGGGTAACTATCGGTGATGGGAGTTGAATGATAAGTGATAAACGGCAGGTGATAAGTCATAAAATGGGTTACCGAAAAAGAAAACGGTGAATAAACTGCACTTGTTATGGCGCAGTTTGTTCACCGTTCATTTATAAGTTTGCTGTTGATTAGCTGTTCATGCTCATCAGGAATTCGTCGTTGTCTCTGGTTTTTTCCAGACGGTCTTTAACAAAGTCCATTGCTTCGATCGGATTCATGTCGGCAAGATATTTGCGCAATATCCACATGCGGTCAAGGGTTGTTTTATCAAGCAACAGGTCGTCGCGACGAGTGCTGGATGCGGTAATGTTGACTGCCGGGAAGATGCGTTTGTTGGACAGGTTGCGGTCGAGCTGCAACTCCATGTTACCTGTACCCTTGAATTCTTCGAAGATAACTTCGTCCATTTTAGAACCGGTATCGATCAATGCGGTAGCAATAATAGTCAGTGAACCACCGTTTTCAATATTACGGGCAGCACCGAAGAAGCGTTTAGGTTTATGAAGTGCATTTGCATCCACGCCACCGGAAAGAACTTTACCGGATGCAGGAGATACTGTATTGTATGCACGAGCCAGACGAGTAATAGAATCAAGGAAGATAACTACGTCGTGACCACATTCTACCAGACGTTTTGCCTTTTCCAATACGATACCTGCAATTTTTACGTGGCGTTCTGCCGGTTCGTCGAAAGTAGAAGCAATTACTTCTGCATTAACGCTGCGCGCCATGTCTGTTACTTCTTCCGGGCGTTCGTCAATCAGCAGCATAATCATGTAAACTTCCGGGTGGTTGGCTGCGATAGCGTTTGCGATATCTTTCATTAAGATGGTCTTACCTGTCTTTGGCTGGGCAACGATCAATGCACGCTGGCCTTTACCGATAGGAGCGAAAAGATCGACGACACGGGCAGACATAGAGTCTGAATAACCGCCTTTGCAAAGTTTAAACTTTTCATCCGGGAAGAGAGGTGTCAGATGTTCGAAAGGAACACGGTCGCGAACGAAAGCTGCATCACGTCCGTTGATCTTCGAAACCTTTACCAATGGGAAATATTTTTCTCCTTCTTTGGGTGGACGGATAACTCCTTCTACTACATCACCGGTTTTCAGACCAAATAGTTTGATTTGAGATTGTGATACGTAAATATCATCCGGAGAAGAAAGGTAGTTATAGTCGGAAGAACGGAGGAATCCGTATCCATCCTGCATAATTTCCAGAACACCTACTCCGTTGAGAATATCGTCGAATTCATAAGGCTTTTCGCGTTCAATAACCTTACGTTCCTGCTGCTGTTGTACCGGAAGATTTTCACCCGCATTGTTCTGCTGAGCGGCACGTGGCATCGGTAAGCGTTGTTGGTTCTGGTTCTGATTCTGATTTGGGTGCTGAACCTGATTCTGGTTATTGTTGTTACGCTGGAAATTATTATTGGCGTTATTGCCATTATTTCCATTGTTGTTAGCATTGTTATTACCGTTGTTATTGTCGCGTGAGCGAACAATACGCGGACGTTGCTGCTGGGACTGCTGCTGTTGAGATTGTTGTTGCTGTTGAGGATGAGATGGCTGTTCCGGTGCTGTCTGTGCTGATTCTGTTTTAGTAGCTTCGAATTTTCCGAATAATTCGGTAGGAAGCTCTATTTTTTCAGAAGGCAGATCTTCGATTGGAATAAAATCATCGTCGTCAACGCTGGATAAGATATTGCTTTCCTCGTCGATAACGGGTGCAGCTTTCTTTTGTGGTTTATCTATTACCTTTTTCTCTACAATAGGTTTGTTAGGTTCAGTAGCCGGTTTATTTGTTTCTGCAACAGGCTTATTTGCTTCTGCAGCTGGTTTGTTTTTTGCTTTCTTCTCAGCTGTTTGCTGTTGTACCGGAGCTGGCTTTTCCGGAGCACCAGTAGCTTTCTCTGCAACAACAGGTTTAGGTTCCACTACTTTGGGTGCTGCCGGTTTTGCATTTTCTACTTCTTTTTTCTCTTCTGCATCAGAGCTCTTACGAGGACGGCCTACTTTACGCTTGGGAGTAGCAGTGTTTTCCGCTTTAGCTTCTACAACAACAGTTTCTTTTTCTTTGTTTGTACTTTCTTCTTTCTTGGAAGGTTGTGGTGCAGCTTTTACAGGAGCGGTCTCTTTTGTCTTGTTAGCCTCTTCACTCTTTGTTGCGGAAACCACTTTGTTTTCTTTTTTGGTAGGAGCTACCCGTGAACGCTTTTTCTTTTGTTCTTCATTTTTGCGTTCTTCTTTTAGCTTATCTGCGGCAACTTTCTTTGTAGCTCCTACAATGGCCTGTTCATCGAGTATTTTATAAACAAGGTCTTCTTTTTTGTATGAGTCTGCTTTTTTTATGCCTAACTCTTTGGCAATAACTTGAAGTTCCGACAGATTTTTGTCGTTTAATTGGATAATGTTATACATATAGTATGGTAAGTTATTAAAATTTCTGTCTTGATGAAATATGGACAGCATTACTACAGCGTAATAACCGCAGATATGCGAGCATATGTTTTGTTTTTAATTATGAATTAGGGATGTATATGTTGAATCGTAGAATGTTTCAACGGGGCAAAGATAATAAATATTTTTGGTTTCATGAACAATCAAACACTTTTTTCAGCGTAAAAACGTATCTTTGCTGTATAAAAGAAAATAGTATGACAGTAAATGAAGCTCGTTTAATTTATTTTTCGCCTACACACACATCAAAACAAGTAGCCGAAGCAATTGTTCACGGAACCGGTATAAAAAATGTCGTTCCGATGAATCTCACATTGCAGACTGTCGAGGAAACCGTTATCCCCACATCTGCATTGGCTGTTATCGTAGTGCCTGTATATGGAGGTCATGTGGCTCCTTTGGCAATGGAACGTCTGGAAAGTATTCGCGGTCTGGATACTCCTGCCGTATTGGTTGTGGTTTACGGAAACCGTGCCTACGAGAAGGCGTTGATGGAACTGGATGCTTTTGCCATCCCTCACGGACTGAAGGTGATTGCCGGAGCAACCTTCATAGGTGAACATTCATATAGCACCGATAAATGTCCCATCGCAGACGGTCGTCCGAATGAATCGGATTTGGATTATGCGGAAGATTTCGGAAAAAAGATAATGGAGAAAATTCAGGCAGCTGCCGGACCCGATACTCTTTATCAGGTGGATGTGCGTGCCATCAAACGACCCAGTCAGCCGTTCTTCCCCTTATTCCGCTTTTTGAGGAAGGTAATCAAGCTGCGCAAAAGCGGTACTCCGCTTCCCCGTACTCCTTGGATAGAAGAAGAGAGCTTGTGTACTCATTGTGGTATCTGTGCGGCTCATTGTCCGGCAGGAGCGATCACCAAAGGGGACGAACTGAACACGGATGCCGAAAAATGTATCAAATGCTGCGCCTGTGTGAAAGCATGCGCAAAGAAGGCAAGGAAATATGATACTCCTTTCGCGTCTTTGCTGTCCGAGTGTTTCAAGAAACAGAAATTGCCTCAGACTATCTTGTAGATAATCACCCGTTTAGTCGTTTCGTCTATCCGGAAGCGGTTATCTGTCCGTTCGCCTATCAGCCATGCAATGCGTTCACCGCAGCAGAGTACCCATTGGCGCTCTTTCTGGCTGATGGAGAATTTGCGGTCGGTCAGATAATCGCTTACTTTTTTCTTGCCCGTCATGCCGAAGGGGATGAATGTGTCTCCCGCTTGCCATTTGCGGCAGTAAATTTCCTCATTTAATTTGTCTGCATCGAAACAGGCGGTTTCTTTTTCCCGTGGAATCCGGAAATCGGGCGTAAATTCTCTTTCCTCTTTTATTAATTGATAGGGAAGGGCAGGTTCGTCTTCCGGCCGGATGGTTTCCAGTAGCAGCAAATTCCGGTCTTTAATGACTCTCCATTCTTTGCTGACGAATTGTTTCCCCGGCTGCCCATGAAGCGAATTGGCTATATCTTTGATTTGTGCCGAATTGAATCCCAGTGGATGCAATGTTTCAAACAAGAAAGCTTCGGGAGCGGGTTCGTCCAGTAAAGCATCGATTCGGATACCTTCCGGAGTGATAATCCGTGTTTTGGCTTCGTCTATTACCTTATTATATATAGTAGCTACATTATTCAGGTGATTGCTTGTTTCTATCAGACTGTTTTTGACCGACGGATTTATTTCCTGCATTAGTGGGAGTAGGTTGAGGCGGATTTTATTACGGGTATATTCGTCTTCCAGATTGGTGCTGTCTGTTACGAAGTCTTGTCCGATCTGTTGCAGGTAGCGGATGATTTCTTCCCGGTTGATGCAGAGCAGCGGACGTACGATTGCTCCGTTTCGGGGGCGGATTCCTAATAAACCGGTGATGCCTGTACCCCGAATGAGGTTGAGCAGCATCGTTTCTACACTGTCGTCCTGGTGGTGAGCTACGGCGATTACATGGGCTCCGCACTCTTCTTTTATCTTTTCGAACCAGTTATAACGGAGTTCTCTGGCTGCCATTTCTATCGAGATCCGTTTTTCTGTTGCGTACTGAGTCGTGTTGAAGTCGATGATATGCAGGCGGATGCCGTATTTTTGGCAAAGTTGCCGGACAAACCGTTCGTCACGGTTTGATTCTTCACCACGTAAATGGAAATTGCAGTGGGCAGCTTCGCATTGATAACCTGCTGTGTGGAGTACACGCAGCAAGGCCACCGAGTCGGCTCCGCCACTCAGGGCAACCAGGAGTTTTTCGTCCGGCGAGAATAAATGCTCTTTCTCTATATATCGTATAACCCGTTGTTGTATCATATCTGCAAAGATAATAGTTTATTGAGGTATCTCAAGTGAATGCTAATTGTTTTTATCGGACTGGCTAAGGAAAAAACTCCCATAAATTAATTTTTTCTTTAGCGATTTCTAATTCGTTCTACTATAGTTCTTCTTTCGTCCCACTATAGTAGGGCGTAAGGGGAACTATAGTACTTCTTGCGTACCACTATAGTGGCACGAACTAATTGTTGCATGTAAACTCAATAGATGTAGGCAGGGAATTAGTTACCTGTTGTGACTTGAACTTTTGATGGGTTTATTTAGATACCGTCAGCATACGAAAATCCTGCTATTTAAAAACATTCTAAATAATTTGCGTGCTCGGAAGTTATGAATTATCTTTGCCGAAAATTTAGATAGTTATGCGTTTATCCGAATTAGGAACAGGTGAAAAAGGTGTCATCGTTAAGGTCTTGGGACACGGAGGCTTTCGTAAACGTATTGTGGAGATGGGTTTTATCAAAGGTAAAACTGTTGAAGTATTGTTGAATGCTCCACTGAAAGACCCGATTAAATATAAAGTCTTAGGTTATGAAATATCTCTTCGTCGTCAGGAAGCGGAAATGATTGAAGTAGTCAGCGAGGAAGAAGCAAAAAAACAAGCCGAAAAAGCTGTATATCACGAAGGTCTGCCCGAAGATGTTTCTGTAAAAGAAGAAGATATGAAACGGTTGGCGTTAGGTAAGCGCCGTACCATCAACGTTGCTCTGGTCGGGAATCCGAACTCAGGCAAAACTTCTCTTTTCAATCTGGCTTCCGGCGCTCATGAGCATGTAGGAAACTATAGCGGTGTGACTGTAGATGCCAAAGAAGGATATTTCGATTTCGAAGGTTATCATTTCCGTATTGTCGATTTGCCGGGAACGTATTCACTGTCAGCTTATACACCGGAAGAAATTTATGTCCGCCGTCACATTGTTGATGAAACGCCGGACGTAATCATCAATGTAGTCGATTCTTCAAATCTGGAGCGAAATCTGTATCTGACTACCCAATTGATTGATATGAATGTCCGTATGGTGGTAGCTTTGAATATTTACGATGAGCTGGAATCCAGCGGTAATACATTGGATTATCATTTGTTGAGTAAATTGTTCGGGGTGCCGATGGTGCCTACTGTCAGCAAGAAGAATCGTGGACTGGATACCTTGTTTCATGTAGTAATCAACCTTTATGAAGGGGTCGATTTCTTTGACAAGCAGGGAAATATGAATCCGGAAGTTCTGAAAGACTTGACCGAATGGCATGATTCTCTGGAAGACCGGAAGAACCATGAGGAAGAACATCTGGAGGATTACGTGCGCGAACATAAAAGGAAAGGGCGTGTATTCCGTCATATCCATATCAATCATGGTCCCGATCTGGAAAAAGCGATTGACGCTGTAAAAGAGGAAGTATCCAAGAATGAATTTATCCGCCATAAATATTCTACCCGCTTTCTGTCTATCAAGTTGTTGGAAAACGATCCCGATATAGAGAGCTTTGTACGGACGCTGCCCAATGCGGGAGAGATTTTCCGTATTCGCGACAAGATGGCCAAGCGCGTTCAGGAAACGATGAACGAGGATTGCGAATCCGCCATAACGGATGCCAAATACGGTTTTATCAGTGGTGCGCTGAAAGAGACATTTACTGACAATCATCTGGAGCAGGCGCAGACGACGAAGGTGCTGGATGCTATCGTTACTCATCGTATCTGGGGGTATCCTATCTTTTTCCTTTTCATGTACTTGATGTTTGAGGGAACGTTTGTTCTCGGAGAATATCCGATGATGGGAATTGAATGGCTGGTGGGGCAAATCGGTGACTTGATTCGCAATAACATGTCGGAGGGGCCGTTGAAGGATATGCTGGTTGACGGTATCGTAGGCGGTGTAGGTGGTGTTATCGTCTTTCTGCCCAATATTCTGATTCTGTATTTCTGTATTTCGCTGATGGAAGACTCCGGTTATATGGCCCGTGCAGCGTTTATAATGGATAAAATTATGCATAAGATGGGCTTGCATGGAAAATCGTTTATTCCGTTGATTATGGGATTCGGTTGTAATGTGCCTGCTATCATGGCTTCCCGTACTATTGAGAACCGGAAAAGCCGTTTGATTACGATGTTGATTAACCCGTTGATGTCTTGTAGCGCGCGTCTGCCCATTTATCTTTTGTTGGTAGGGGCTTTTTTCCCGAACAATGCGAGTTTGGTGTTGTTAAGTATTTATGCGATCGGAATTTTTCTGGCTGTGCTGTTGGCGCGTCTGTTCAGCAAGTTTTTGGTAAAGGGTGACGATACTCCTTTTGTGATGGAGCTTCCTCCTTATCGAATGCCGACGGCAAAATCCATATTCCGTCATACATGGGAGAAGGGAGCGCAGTATCTGAAAAAAATGGGAGGGATTATTATGATTGCTTCTATTATCATCTGGTTCCTCGGATATTATCCGAACCATGAGGCGTATGAGACAGTAGCTGAACAACAGGAAAATTCTTATATCGGTCAGTTAGGACGGGCTATAGAGCCGGTGATAAAGCCGATGGGCTTTGACTGGAAGTTGGGTATCGGTTTGATTTCCGGAGTAGGGGCAAAAGAGCTGGTCGTTAGTACGCTGGGTGTTTTGTATGTGGATGATCCGGAGGCCGATGAGGCTAGCCTGGCGGAACGGATTCCGATAACTCCTTTAGTGGCGTTCTGTTATATGCTGTTTGTGCTGATTTACTTCCCTTGTATTGCGGCATTGGCGGCTATTAAGCAAGAGTCCGGCAGTTGGAAGTGGGCGCTCTTTGCAGCTTGCTATACCACAGGGCTGGCCTGGCTGGTGGCATTTTCAGTTTATCAGATTGGAGGAATGTTTGTATGAATAATTGGCAGGAATGGGTAGTCGGAGTACTGATTGTACTCTGCATTGCCCGTGTAATATATGGAATTTATCTTTTTTTTCGTCGTACGCGAGAAAGTGAGAATCCTTGTGATAGCTGCGTAAGTGGCTGTGATTTAAAGGATATGATGGAGAAGAAACGTCAAGAGTGCGGTGTAAAGAAAAAAAGTACAAAGAAAAATTGCTGCGGATAGTTGGTAGTTTCAAAA
>ENA-OZHU01001840-OZHU01001840.1-human-gut-metagenome-genome-assembly--contig:-NODE-1840-length-10624-cov-10.085439_pt1 | contig 10624 bp, 8 predicted proteins | sample MGYA00244054_ERZ653700 | MGnify/ENA primary metagenome ERZ653700 (study PRJEB26926, sample SAMN06165279) | human gut metagenome | biome: ENVO:00009003; feature: ENVO:2100002; material: ENVO:00002003...
CTACACCTATTAAGTCGTCGGCAGCGTCAGATGTGTATAAGAGACAGATCATCATCCCTGTTCATATCAAGTTGTGCATTTAAAAAGGACAGTCTTTCAAGCTTTTCCGAAAGAATGTCCTCTTTGTCATAGAATGCTGTTAACAACATTTTTTATACACTTTTTAGGAAATATCTACTCCTCAAACAGCCTCCGCTTCCTCTCTATCATCTCATCAATCCTTGCGATATACTGCCCTACAGCCTTGACATTCTCGCATCTGTCGATACGATGGGTGCCGTCCGGATTTGGTGTCGGCCAAACTCTCTTGGTGCTTGCTCCGGCTCCGCAGGCTACAATAGTCTGTTTTTCCTCCATGATCAGTATGTTGTATACGCCGGCCTTGCCCTTTGCCGCATAGCCCACATTCTCCATATTGCCTGCCATGCCCTTCTGTCTGTAAAGGTAGTATGGCTCAAGCCCCATCTGCTTACAGTAGGCTGCGCAGAGATCCATATGCTCCTGAGTGTTGACCATCTGCATATCGCTGTAGCGGTCCTTGAAGATGGTGAGTCGTGCAGCTCGCTTTACTGCGAGTGAGTGGATGGTGACGTTGTCAGGTGCCAGCTCCTTCACCAGCTCCATTGTGTGCCTTACATCATCGAGTGTCTCCTCGGGAAGTCCCATGATGAGGTCCATGTTTATGTTGTCAAAGCCCAGCTCACGTGCGAGCTTGAAGCTTTGTATCGTATCGTCTACTGTGTGGTGTCTTCCTATTATATCAAGTGTCTGCTGCTTCATGGTCTGTGGATTTACTGATATACGGCTGATGCCGTTTTTCTTCAGTGCCAGGAGCTTTTCTCTCGTGATGGAGTCCGGTCTGCCTGCCTCCACTGTAAATTCCAGACAGTCCTTTAAATCAAAGCTGCATTTGATTTTTCTGATAAGCCTGTCAAGTTGCGCAGGGCTTAGTGTGGTCGGTGTGCCGCCTCCTATGTAGATGGAGTTTAGCTTCTTGTGGTAGAATTTCTGTGCCGTGTAGTCTATCTCCTTCTCGAGTGCGTCGAGATAATCATCCACGCGGTTTTTCCACACACCCAGTGGATATGATGTAAACGAACAGTATGCACAGGTGCTTGGGCAGAATGGTATACCTATGTACAGGCTGTAGCCGTTGTCATAGTCCACTTTGTCAAGCAGTGCCTTCTCGCGCTTTGCTATGCCTATTGAAAGGTCGATTTTCTCATCGCTTGCAAGATAGGTTTCCTTCAGATAGTCATAGGTTTCCTTATCGCTCATGCCGTCCTCTATGCATTTCATGGCTATCTTGGTCGGTCTGATGCCTGAGAGTGTGCCCCACGGAAGGCTTTTTCCTGTGCCCTTTTCTATCATGGAATACAGGGCGAGCTTGAGGCGGTTTTTGGTCTCCTTACGGTCTGTGCCGGTCACGGATATTTTTGTACAGATACTTTCTCCGGCTGTTTTAATGTCACTTTCGTCGGCTTGCTGCATCTCATCTGTCATGGAATTATTTCCGCCGTCTCTATTCAGCGTCCACTCCACTGCAATTTCATCGCCCACATAGTCTATCTTAAATACCTGTGAGGCATCCGCAAATTCCTTTACGCCATCATCTGTCATCTCATGGTGTGTGCAGGCCAGGTTTTTTCCCTCCACCTCATCAGGTGAGCAGCTATAGTACATCTGCACATCCTCCTGTGGGAAGAACTCCTTGAGCAGTGAGTGCACATCATATTCAAAATCCGGTTTATTAAATACTACTACTATCATAAGTAAGGGTTATACATCCTCTCGTTTTCTATGGTTGTTGTGTCGTTGTGGCCCGGGTACACCTCTGTATGCTCAGGCAGTGTCATGATTTTTTCCTTCACTGTGCGCACAAGGTCTGACATGCTGCCGCCCTTGAAATCCGTACGTCCGATTGAGCCGCAAAACAGCGAATCTCCTGTAAAGATCACGTCCTCATACGGGAAATAATAGCAGCAGCCGCCCGGTGTATGCCCCGGTGTGTGAAGCACTACTATGTGAAAGCCTGCGATGTCAAGCTCCTGCTTATCCTTCAAAAATACATCTGCATAAAAAGTCTTTGACTGGCCCATCATGTAGCTGACATTAAGCTGCGGGTCATCGAGTGTGGCTTTGTCTGCCTCATGGATATATATCTTGATGCCGTAGCGGTCTGCGAGCGGCTTTGCATCAGTGGCATGATCAAAGTGTCCGTGTGTGAGCAGTATTGCTACAGGCTTTGCGCCTGACTCGTCCACCTTTTTGGCGAGCTGATTAGCACACGCGCCCGGGTCTATTATTATCATTTCCTTTGTCTTTATATTGGTGACAAAGTAGCAGTTGGTCTGCACCGGTCCCACTACGAAGTGGTCTATCTTCATATTTACCATATGAGTGTACTCCTTGTCTGTTATATGTTATGCTTCACGCAAGAACCACCGGGATTTAGCCGGTGGTCCTCTCTACGTCTATTACACTTTCTATCTGTCTGAGCTTCTCCACGAGAACCTTTATCTGGTCCCTGCCTTTGATATTGAAAAATACCTCGATTGTAGCGATGCCCTGCTTGCTGGTCTTGGACTGGATACCACTGATATTGATTTCCTTCTCGGTAAATATCTTTGTGATATCTACGAGCAGTCCCGGCCTGTCATGACAGAATATCTTTAGGTCTGCCTGATACTCGGCACCGTTGTCCATGAGGGCTGTATCCTGCCACTCTGCTTCTATGAGCCTGTCCTTTTCTATCTTGGACAGATTGATAATATTCACGCAGTCTGTCCTGTGGATGGAGATGCCTCGGCCTCTTGTGACAAAGCCCACTATTTCATCTCCCGGAACAGGATTGCAGCACTTCGAAAAGTGCACAGCCACGTCATAGAGTCCGTGTACCACAATACCGCTCTTTGACTTGTGCTCTGGCTGTGTGCCTGCTGCCGTCTGCTGCTTTTCTGCAATGCTGCCAAGCACATCTGCATCTGTCACCGGCACCACATGATCCTTCTTGTACTCGTCGTACATCCTGTTGACTATCTGGCTCTCCTTGAGTCCGCCGTGGCCGACAGTTGCAAGGCATGAGTTCCAGTCGTGAAAGCCGTATTTGCGGCGTATTTTCTCCTGATACTCAGGCTTGTTTATCTCAGCAAAGTTGATACCCTTTGCCTTGGCATAGGCTGCTATCAGATCCTTGCCGTGCTGTATATTCTCCTCCTTGAGCTCACTTCTGAACCACTGGTTGATCTTGTTCTTGGCCTGTGTGCTCTTTACGACCTTGAGCCAGTCACGGCTTGGTCCCTTGGAGTTCTGTGAGGTGATTATCTCTATCTGGTCACCGTTTTTGATGACATAGTCTATCGGCACCAGCTTGCCGTTTACCTTGGCACCGACCATCTTGTTGCCGACCGCAGAGTGTATGCTGTAGGCAAAGTCTATAGGTGTGGAGCCCTTTGGCAGGTTCTTTACATCGCCGGACGGTGTGAATGCAAATACATTGTCGGAGAATAAATTTAAATCACTCTTTAATAAAGTCATAAACTCCTTATTATCCGACATGTCCTGCTGCCACTCGAGTATCTGGCGCAGCCAGCTGAGCTTCTCCTCCTCGGTGACAGTGGTGGTAGTGGCATTGCCGTTGTTTGTTTCCTTGTACTTCCAATGTGCCGCGATACCGTACTCAGCTGTACGATGCATCTCATAGGTACGTATCTGTATCTCAAACGGCTGTCCGCTCGGACCTATGAGTGTCGTGTGAAGCGACTGGTACATGTTCTGCTTCGGCATGGCGATATAGTCCTTGAAACGGCCCGGTATAGGCTTATACTTCTCATGTATGATACCAAGCACTGCGTAGCAGTCCGGTATGGTATCCACCAGAATCCTGATGGCAAAGAGGTCATATATCTGGTCTATCGTCTTGTCCTGATTGACCATCTTCTTATATATACTGAAGAAATGCTTTGCCCTGCCGTATATCTCAGCCTTGATGCCGGCATCTGTAACATACTTCTTGACATCGTTTACCAGGCCCTGGATGTAGGTGTCGCGCTCTGTCTTTCTGAGGGCTACCTTCTCTACCAGATCGTAGTAGGCATCCGGATAGAGGTACTTCATACAAAGGTCCTCGAGCTCTATCTTTATCTTGCTGATACCAAGTCGCTGTGCGATAGGGCAATAGATATCCTGTGTCTCTCTGGCGATACGCTGCTGTGCCTCCTTGGACTGGTACTTGAGTGTACGCATATTGTGCAGTCTGTCTGCCAGCTTTATGAGGATGACCCTGATATCCTTTGCCATGGCGAGAAACATCTTACGCAGATTCTCAGCCTGCATCTCAAGCCTATCCGCATTCTTGTCCTTCGGATCCTTGGTGCTGTCTGTCAGGTGCAGGTGCTTCAACTTCGTGACACCATCCACCAGATGTGCGACATCGTCTCCAAACTCTGCACGCATCTCATCCATGGTCATGATGGTGTCCTCCAGCACATCATGGAGCAGTCCTGCTGCAATTGTTTCCTTATCCAGCTCGAGCTCGGCGAGTATTATGGCAACACACAGCGGATGTATGATATAAGGCTCTCCTGACTTACGCGCCTGACCCTTATGAGCATCATAAGCTACCCTGTAGGCTTTGTCCACAAGGCTTGTGTCATCCGACGGATGGTACTTTTTGATTTCCTTTTTAAGCTCATCGTAAAGCTCCTCCGGGCTCGTAAAATCCTTTGTTCCCCTTATACCGCTGGTATCTGAGCGAAATTTGTCCGCTATTTTTTCTAATTCTTCTGTTGAGTAATCTGCCAATAGTCTCACCTCGATTGTAGTGTATCTTTAGTAGCCATTATATTTTATTTCTTTAAAAATTGCAATCTTATGTTGTTAGCCGATAACCATCTTTACTCCGCCATACATGCCGGCTGAGTTGCCGAGTGTGGCAAGCTTGATCTCTGTCTCACGGCTTGCATGGAAAGCATACTCTTTATAGTACTTTGCTGCAGTATCGATGATGATGCTGCCTGCCTTTGAAAGGCCACCGCCGACAACAAATACCTCAGGGTCCATAACGCATGCTACTGCTGCCATTGCCTTGCCGAGAAGCTTCATAGACTGCTCTACTGCAGCAATGCCCGCTGCATCTCCTGCCTTTGCCGCATCGCATACATCCTTGGCTGTGAAGCCTGCATTTAAATCAAGCTTTGTTGCCACATCCCTGTGTGCTGCAATGTATCTCTCTGCTACTCTTACAAGTCCGTTTGCTGATGCATACTGCTCTAAGCAGCCCTTCTTGCCGCAGCCACAGCACTCTGACTCATCATCTACCATAGGCATATGTCCTATCTCTCCGCCTGCTCCGTTTACTCCGGCTACGATTTTGCCTTCGCGGATGATTCCTCCGCCTACGCCTGTGCCGAGTGTGATCATGACTACATCCTGATGACCCTTTCCGCCACCCTGCCACATCTCACCGAGTGCAGCTACGTTGGCATCGTTTCCGGCCTTTACCTTGATGCCGCCGCACAGTACTGAGAGTGACTGTGCCACGTTGAACACGCCCCAGCCGAGGTTGACACACTTCAATACTGTTCCGTCATCCTTTATAGGTCCCGGCACTCCCATGCCTACACCCTCGATGTCACCCATCTCTATGCCTTGCTTCTCGTTATTCTCCTTGATGGATGCTGCGATATCAGGCAGGATGAGCTCGCCGGAATTCTCTGTGCGTGTAGGAATCTCCCATGTATCGACAAGCTTTCCTGTGGTCTCGAAAAAGCCTATCTTTACAGTTGTTCCACCTATATCTACTCCGTATGCATATTGTTTCATTTTTTCGTCCTCCAAATCGTTAAACTATGTTTATATTTTATTGCCTAATCGCATATTTTTCAATGTTTTTTATGTTTTTTATATTTTTTCTATATATAGAAGCGTTTATATTATCATCCATATGCCCGCTATTTGTAAATCCAAGCTTTTTGGCAAGACACACCGATGCCGTATTTCTCTCATCTATCCGGCAGTAAAGCTCTTCAAAGTCTGTGTTTTCGCGCGCATAGTCTATGATGAAGCGGCACACCTCCGTGGCATAGCCTTGGTTCCATAATTCCGGCGCTATCATATAGCCCAGTTCATCATGCTCAAGCCCTGCCCGTCCTATCAGCTTCCCTGTTTCTCTGGAAAATACAAGCCACATGCCATACTCGTAAAAGCCATACATGTTCTCTATATATGCTTTCTGGTATTCAAGCTCTGTCTCGTAGTCATAAAGCGGTTCCACAAAGTCTGTCATGCCAGGCTTGTCATAGAACTCATAGAGCGCAGGAAGGTCTGACAGGGACAACTCACGTATCAGACACCTGTCTGTCTCGCCGATGTCCCACGGGATGTGATTATATCGCCTGCGCACCCGCTCCAGATACTCAATATCAAGCTCTGCAAGGCTCTCGACTGCATAGTGCGTGCCGCACTGCGGTTCTCCTACTGATGCTATGCCGAGCGAGTCGGCTATTTGCTTCTGCTGCCTGTCGGATACTATCCAGATGTAGTCTGTGGGAGCTTTCGGTATTCTTAGATTTCCCGTATTAGCTTTCGCGGTGTTATCTGCAGATTCTGTATATCCTGAATTATTTTCTATTTCATACACACACAAATTATTCTGCTGCTCATCTGGCAGTTTCTTCTGCAACTCATCCAGCAATTTTCCCAGTAGCGCACCATACAGTTTTTCTTGCAGCTCTTCTGACATAGATGCCTTGCCTGCCACACTTCTCCACTGCAGCTTGAATATCTCGCCATGATAGTAAAAAGAGGCAAGTTTTGCGCTTGCCTCATCGATAATTATTATCATTAAACTGTCTCCGGCTCCGGATAGTCCACTCCGAAGGTCTCAACTGTAACTGTCTTCATGACCTGAGCCTCAAGTGGTTTGTCCATGTAGTCTGTGCGCACCTCTGCGATCTTGTTTACCACATCCATGCCCTCGATTACCTTGCCGAATGCCGCATACTCACCGTCGAGATGTGGTGCATCCTGATGCATGATGAAGAACTGGCTGCCTGCTGAGTCAGGTATCATGGTACGTGCCATTGAAAGTACACCGGCTGTGTGCTTTAAGTCATTTTTGAAGCCGTTGTGTGTGAACTCGCCCTTGATTTCATAGCCAGGGCCGCCTGTGCCGTTTCCGTCTGGATCTCCGCCCTGGAGCATAAAGCCCTTGATTACGCGGTGGAAGCATACTCCGTCATAGAAGTTATGATTGATTAAGCTGATAAAGTTGTTTACCGTGTTTGGTGCGATTTCCGGATAAAGCTCCGCCTTGATTACATCGCCGTTTTCCATTGTGATTGTTACGATTGGATTCTGTGCCATTATTTTTCTCTCTTTCTTTTATAATATTATGAGGCTTGGAGAATATCCATCCCTCGCAATTATTAAATATCAAATTAATTTCTACCCGATTGATTTTACCTGATTTTACTTACCCAGAGCCTCTACCACCTTCGGAAACTCCATGAAGTGCGATGCCTTCACCAGTATGGTGTCGCCCTCCTTCACATATGAAAGAAGCTCCTGTGTCATTGTCTCCCTATCCTCGAAATAGTGGATGTCTACATCGGATGATTTCTCTGCGGCTCCGGCTGCATATTCCTTTGCAAGCTCTCCTGCGGCAAAAAGTGTATGGATATGATTCTCTCCAACTGCTTCGCCTACCTCATGGTGCAGCTTTTTCTCATCGCTTCCCAGCTCGCCCATGTCTCCAAGCACTGCTATTGTCCTGCCCTTTGCATGTGAAAGCACCTCGATAGAGGATTTCATGGATACAGGATTTGCATTGTAGCAGTCATCTATCACTGTCATGCCATGTGTTTTGATGAAATTGGTACGACCTGCGATTGTCTCTGCTTTCTCGATTCCTGATTTAATCTCAGCTATTGTGAGACCAAGCTGCAATCCGACAGCCGCTGCCGCCATGGCATTGTATACATTGTGCTCACCCGGGATGTGGATGTGTGCATCAAACTCACCCTCCGGAGTGACAAAATGAGCCTTCATGCCGTCAAAGCCCAGGTTTTCAATATTTGTGGTATATACTGATTTATGAACGCCTGATGCTGATTCCTTGCCATAGTATATGGCAGGCTTTCCATTTACCGTCTGCACTGTGGCCAGCTTGTCGTCATCTGCATTCAGCACTGCGACCGCATCCGGCATCATATGCTCAAAGCACTCTGTCTTTGCTTTAAGCACACCATCCCTGTCGCCCAAAAACTCCAGATGGCAGTAGCCGATATTGGTGATGACCATGACATCCGGGCAAGACATAGTAGAAAGCCTGTGCATCTCGCCAAAATCAGATATGCCCATCTCAAGCACCGCTACCTGATGGCTTTCCCTGATTCCGAAAATGGTGAGTGGCAGGCCTATCTCGTTGTTGAAATTGCCTGCGGTCTTGTGGACGCTGTATTTCTGCTCAAGGACTGATGATATCATCTCCTTGGTGCTGGTCTTGCCGACACTTCCGGTGATACCCACCACCTTGATATCAAGGCTTTTTCTGTAAAATGCCGCGAGCTTTTTCATGGCATCGGTGGTTGATTCAACAAGCACATATGGGCCTGCCGGATCCGTAAGCTCATGCTCAGAGAGCACAATTACCGCCCCCTGCTCAAACACAGTCGGAATGAATTTGTGTCCGTCCACCCTTTCTCCCTTTATCGGGATAAAAAGATAGCCCTCCTTCACCTGTCTGCTGTCTATGACGGCGCCGGTGATTGTCGTATCAAGCAGTGTCTCATCGCCTATGTATGTGCCCCCGCAGGCCTTTGCGATATTTGCAAATGTAAGATTCTTCATGTACTTATCAGACATGCTACACCTCATATTTTTTCAAAGATATGTCAATCAGATGCTCACAGAGCTGATTAAAGCTCATACCGATAACTGCTGCCTCCTGTGGCAGAAGACTGGTCGGAGTCATGCCCGGCAGTGTATTTGCTTCGAGGCAGAACATCTCATTTTTGTCATTGAGCAAAAAGTCTGAGCGTGAATATGTGTCAAGCCCGATAACGCGCGCAACCTCCTCGGCATAGTGCTGCATATCCTTTGTCACCTGCTCAGGAAGCTCGGCCGGACATGTCTCTACTGTACTGCCCGCCTTGTATTTATTCTTATAATCGTAGAAGCCCTCCTTCGGTGCAATCTCTATAATAGGAAGAGCCTTGCCCTCGATAACGCCGACAGAGAACTCCCTGCCCTGTACAAATTCCTCGATAACCAGCTCATTTTCCCACTTGAAGGCATCGTCAAGTGCCGCCTTGAACTCTGCCGCATCCCTAACGATGGTGACACCGATGCTTGAACCACCGCAGCATGGCTTTACCACGCATGGAAGTGTCAGGTCAAGCTTTGTGATATCGTCCTGTCTGGTCGCTCTTGTCATGGAAATACCCTTTGGAGTAGGTATACCGTTTGCAAGGAAGAACTGCTTTGATGTCTCCTTGTTCATGGCGATGGCTGAGCTTAAATAATCGCTGCCTGTATATTTGACACCGAAGAGGTCAAATGCTGCCTGTATCTTTCCGTTCTCTCCGTTTTCTCCGTGGAGTGCCATGAAAACAATGTCTGCCATCTGACACATTTTGATGACATTTGGTCCGAAGAAGCAAGGTGACTGGTCCTTTCTGGAAGCCTTTACCTTTGCGAGGTCAGGTGCCTCTGTCGGAATATCGCTGACCTGCACGCTTATCTCGTCCGCGCGGTCAAATATACCTGTCAGGTCCTCCTCCCTGTCACTATATCCCATAAATACATCCAATAATATAACTTTGTGGCCGTTCTCTTTGAGTGCCTTAGCTACCATGCTTCCTGTCTTGAAGGAAACATCTCTCTCTGTGCTGAGCCCTCCGGCAAGTACTACGATGTTCATTTTTGTCCTCTTTTCACATTAACTATATTTCTGATAACACTCCTAAATCCAATTAAACATACGGACCCCGGTAAGTTATCAATTTTTTAAAATTATAACACCATTCATATAAAAAAGAAAGACCGGTTGCCCGGTCAAAAAAGAAATTCTCATTTTATTTTAAACTGTGTTGGCTTCCAGCAGCTGTATCATTCTCATAAATACCATCCGCCCGTGCAAATCATCCTGTGAAAGTGATTCTCCGTACTTCAATACTAATAATCGGCACTGATAAAAATTCAGCTCAGGATTGCCAAAAAGCAAAATCCGCAAGGCTGCATTTTCCAGGTAATTGTGTATATTTCCCACCTCAATAAATATATCTACGATATCATCGAGGTTAATAAGTCCTTTCTGTTCATAATAAATTCTTCCCAAATATTTCATCCCTCCATCGATTATTTTTTTCGTAGAACTTCTTTTTTTGTCTTTCTTTTGAAATTTTGTCGCTTTTGCGAAATTTCACTCTTTGTTGGTGGATTCATTTTTCCATATAATATATCAATATTCTAGGCGCGTTACGCGCTTGTATTTTGAAGATTTCTATTAGAAGATTTAATATTGATAGGTGATTAGCAGTTTTCGACAAAATATGACATGGGTTTAGGTTTAATTCCTGTCTCTTATACACATCTCCGAGCCCACGAGACGCGTAGTAATCTC
>ENA-OZHU01001852-OZHU01001852.1-human-gut-metagenome-genome-assembly--contig:-NODE-1852-length-10596-cov-5.285836_pt1 | contig 10596 bp, 5 predicted proteins | sample MGYA00244054_ERZ653700 | MGnify/ENA primary metagenome ERZ653700 (study PRJEB26926, sample SAMN06165279) | human gut metagenome | biome: ENVO:00009003; feature: ENVO:2100002; material: ENVO:00002003...
CTTTTTGAAACGCATCGTTTTTGTTAAGCGGCACGTCTGGTTTTTCCGGATTTAATTGACGGATGTGCCACCTTCAGCAGCCATCAGATAATATTTTCCTTTGATTTTATAGAGATGGGGTCCTTCTATCCAGATAGGATGTTTGCTTTTGTCTACGCCTCCATCTACGATGACTTGTTTTTTCCCGAATGTCTGGTCGGTGCCCGGATCATAGTTGTGAATCCAGATGGCGCGATGCCCGTCATATTCCGGTATTCCTATTGGTGCGTCATTATGAACGAGATATGCTTTTCCATCTTCGTCGAAGAAGAGGGAAGGATCGATTCCGCCAACTTCAGGAAGAAGGATCGGGTCGCTCCAACCTTGTTGCGGGTCTTTCGTTTTTACAACAAAATTGCCGATGCCATCTACGCAGGTGGTAACCACATAAAAAGTGTCATTAGCAGGATTATAGCTGATGGCTGGTGCATAAATACCTCCGCTTAGGCGGATGTTGTCGAGTTTTAATTGTGAGGGACGGTCGAGTACGTGTCCTATTTGTTCCCAATGTACGAGGTCACGGCTGTGTAGGATTGGGATTCCCGGATAGTAAGAGAAAGAGGAATGTATCATGTAATAGTCTTCTCCTTTCCGGCAGATACTGGGATCCGGGTAAAAACCACAGATAATCGGATTCCGGTATTCATAGATCGAATCAATCGGTGTTTCGAAAATAACATCTTCTCCCTGATATTCGAAGAAGTCGAAAATGGCTTCATTTGTTTGGGGAATGGATTGGCATCCGGTTATATTTAATCCGGTAGCTATGGTAAACAGGATAATAATTAGAGAAAAGAAGATCTTTTGTGTCGTCATGGCTCTACTTTATTAATGAATGAAATGGAACATTTGTGATACATGGCAAAGATAACGGCTTCTTTTCTAATTCGGATTCTTGTTTGTAACAAGTCTAATTCTGTTTGTTACATCTGTTGTTCTTTATATTCACTCGGTGAAATTCCGTAAAAGTCTCTGAATGTATTGGAGAAATGAGAGAGGTTGGAGAAGCCTGTAGCGTATGCAACTTCCGAAACGCTTAGATTCTTCTCACGTAGCAGATTGGCAGCTTGTTTCAGTCTGATAGAACGAATGAAATCTCGTGCTGACTGATTAGTCAACTCCTTTAATTTGCGGTGCATATGTACGCGGCTCATTCCAACGTTGGCTGCCAGCATCTCTACATTAAGGGTAGGGTCGGCAAGATGGTCATTGATGGTTTTCATTACTTTACTCATCAAGATCTCATCATTGGACTTCATTTCTATCTTTGTTATTTTTTCTTCTACTTGTTGTTCACCTACCAGTTTGCCGCGCAGTCTTTCCCGATTGGCTATCAGATTACTGATAGTAGTTCGTAATAATTCAGTGTTGAATGGTTTTACGATATAAGCATCTGCTCCAATTTCAAGTCCTTCGATTTGGTCTTCGGCTTTCGATTTGGCGGTTAATAATATAATAGGTATATGATTGATATTGATATTCTGTTTTATTTTCCGGCAGAGAGTGATTCCATCCATTTCGGGCATCATAACATCACTGATGACGAGATCGGGTTTCTCCTTCAAAATGGTTTCCAGTCCTTCCCGTCCATTTGTACATTCGTAGATACGGAAATCACTATCCAGTTCGCTACGTATGTAGCGACGTATTTCTTCATCATCTTCTACGATTAAGACGCGATAACGTGTTTTTGCTTTGGGTTTCCTGTACTCGTTAGTTTTGTTTTCTTCTTCCGTTTCATAGATGGAATCTTTGGGAAGTTGGGAGATTGTTGGTTCGCTTCCGGTTTCTTCAGGATTTTCCAGTTCCTCTGCTTTCAAGTGATTACTACCTAACGGCAGGCGGATGACGAAACGGGTTCCTTGTCCGTCTTCGCGGTTTTCTGCTTTGATGATGCCGTGGTGCAGTTCCACTAACGACCGTGAAAGATGCAGTCCGATTCCTGTACCGAAATTAGATTGTGTCATGTCGTTGTCAATCTGATAGAAACGCTCGAATATTTGTTCTATTTTGTTTTTGTCAATACCGATTCCGTTATCGGTGATATCTATCTCGAAATAATCTTTCAAAGCACTCCGGTAGGCATCGTTGTGACCGGTTTTCAATGACACTTCGATATTTCCTCCCTCATGTGTATATTTGAAAGCATTGGAAAGGACATTCATCAATACTTTGTCAAAGTTATTTAGATCAATCCATACTTTCAGAGAATCAGCACCTTCCAGTTCTTTTTCGAAAGTAAATGTGATGTTCTTTTTTTGCGCTTGATAATTGAATGTTTGCATCAAGTCATTGATAAATCCTACGATGTCTGTTTCCTGGAATTTCAGATGCATTTGTCCTTTGTCCAGTTTTCGTATGTCCATCAGTTGATTGATCAGACGTAGAATACGTTGGGCATTCCGGTAAATCATGAGATAAACCGGTTGTTTCTCGGAATGTTCGGCTAACAGTTTCTCTAACGGGCTGATGATAAGAGTCATCGGGGTACGTATTTCATGTGAGATATTAATGAAGAATTGTAATTTGGCTTCGTTAATCTGTTCCATGTGTTTTTGTCGCATCACTTCTTGCCGGTGGCGGATACGTGACAGAATATACATGGTAAGAGCATAAATTAGTAATGCTCCGAGGCATCCCCAGATTACTTTTGCCCACCAGGTCTGGTACCAGGGTGGAGTGATGGCAATAGTAACTGTGCGGATATTAGAGAAATTATTATGGTCGCGTGCCTGTACGGAGAAAGTGTATTTCCCCGGTTTCAGACTGCTATAAGTCACCCGGTTTGTTCCCGGTTGCGTACTGATCCATTCATCGCCTAATTCTTTTATCTTATATTGATAACTAATCCGGTCGGGATTGCTGAATTCCAAAACAGAAAAATCAATGCTGAATGTATTTTCATTATATGCCAGTGTAAATTGCTCGGTATCCATGACAGCAGTATCAGTGATGACATTGTTGCCGGATTTATCCCCTTTTTTCACAGGGCGGTTAGCAACGTGAAAGCCGGTAATCAATACATTCATTTCTTTTTTGATTTCGGTGATATCCTGGGGGTAGAAAGCTGTTACTCCATTGGTACCTCCAAAAAATATCTTGCCGCGTTTATCTTTAAATACAGCAGTGCGCGTAAACTCATTTCCTTGCAGACCGTCGCCTGCATAATAGTTGATAAACTTCTTTTCCGGAGGATTCAGTTTGGAGATTCCCTGATGGGTGCTGATCCATATATTTTTTTTCTCGTCTTCAGCCAGGCCGCAAATAATATCACTGGGGAGTCCATCGGCGGTAGTGAAAAGTACAGGTGTTAGTCTGTCTTTATTCAGGCAGACCAATCCTTCGGAAGTACCAGCCCAGATCTCTCCATTACTACTTTCCAATAAACTGTAAACGACATACCCGGGGAGGAGATTGTTTTGCTTTTTATAATTGATAAAATTGTCCGTTTGAGGATTGAGTACGGCCAGACCTTTATAAGTGCCGATCCATATCATTCCCTCTCTATCTTCCAGTAGGTAGCTGATCCAATCGTTTGGAAGTCGGTTGATGCTCCAGTCATCGTTTTCGTTGCGGGTAGATTCGTAATAGGTGACATGTTGAGTTGGTAAATTGATTTTGTATAAGCCCGAACCATAAGTACCTACCCAGAGATTCTTGTTTTTGTCTTCAATGATGCAGGAAACTTTGGGCTTGCCTGCGTTAAGATTTCCTTGTAAAAGCGAGGTGACATCCTGACATGTTCCGGTTTGCTTGTTTATCCGTGCCAGACCGTCGAAGTAAGATCCTAGCCAAAGTTCCTGATTGGAATCTTCATAGAGACATAGGATAGTGCCGGGGACAGATTGGGGATTACCTGCCTGATGGGTGTAATGGCGTAATTGTTTTCCCTGATCGTTTATGGCATATAATCCGTCGTTATCCGTACCTATCCAGATTGTAGCTTGTTCATCTGTATGAATAGCCATAACACAGCTGGAACCAATGGTGTTGTTGTGTATTGATTTGTAGCCGTAGTAGTCGAACTTATTTGAAATGCCGGGCACTAGTATCAAACCTTTCTGAAAAATGCCCAGCCATAAATTGTGATCTTTATCTTCGATTAACGAGTGAACCTTGGATTTGGAGAAGTCGAAGGGACCCGCATTAATCTCACTGTCCACAATAATATCTTGTTGAGGCTGATATTCTTTTACTCCTTCACCGTCTGTTCCTATGATAAGTTTTCCACGGGTATCAATGATGAGCGTCCGGATATTCAAATTCATCCGGTTTTGGTAGAGGACAGGTTCGAAGTTTCCTTCCTGTCGGGATGATAGTCTGAAAAGACCTTTTGTCAAGGTTCCTACGAAAATTTGTCCGTGTGCATCCTCACAAATGGCAGAAACGTCATCACCTGCTATATGATAAGGTGCTTTATAGCTTTTAAGCTCTTTATTTTCCGGAGAATAACGGTAAAGTCCTTTTTCTTCTGTAGCAATCCATAAATTTTGCCGGGAATCTTCGAAAATGACATTCAGGTAGTTACTACCTATCCGGTCTGTCAGTTCGGTTTCGATATGGAAGGAGGCGGGATTGCTGTTCTTTTTTAGGGATATGGCGCCTTGTCCGGAAGTTGCTATCCAAAGATCTCCGTTCCGGCGTTCAATAATGGAAGTGATATGAGGATTCTTTCGTCCGTCTTTCCGAGAGATGAATAATTCGTGAAAGTTGTCTGTGGCGCGGTCATATCGTTGTAAGCCATTGATGCATCCGATCCAGAAATTACCGCGACTGTCTTCGAATAATGTCCGTACATAGTTGTTTTTCAAACTGGTGCTATCCGTAGCATTATGTCGATAGATCGAGAAACGTGTCCCGTCGAATTTATTAAGTCCGTTTTCGGTAGCTATCCAGATAAATCCTTTCCGGTCCTGATATACGGCATTGATCAGACTGTTGGAAAGTTCTTTGTCTGTTGAATAGAATTTGCCGGTCTGTGCTTTCATAACAGGAGTGCTTCCTATCAGGAAACAGTATATGGAAAAAAGGAATAGGATTTGTGCTTTCATACTCATTAATATAAGCAGGGTTTATTGGTGCTTTTTATATAGACAAAGATACTATATTAAATTAAAATAGCATTAGCTTTGTTACTTTTCCTTTTACTGATGTTACGTGCAAACCCTTTAGGGATGCTTCTGGGAGGGGTATGTAACGGGTGTGCAATAGCTTGTAACGTACATGCAAGTGTATGTAACCGCCTGTCAATTGCTTGAAACAAAATCTCCACCTATGCTTGATATATTATCCATAAATTTGCATTAACCAAAAAAATGAATTGTCGGACACTTTAAAATAATAACTGCTTATGGAAACATGAATTCCTTACTCTACTCCTTATTATAAATAAGAAGAGAAAAACCTATAACTTGGATTAACCACTATCATTATTAATTAAAAAAATGATTTTATGGAAAGCACAAATCATTATTTTCGACCGTTAGGTCTTATCATTCTTTTCTGCCTCTTCCCTGTATGGGTATTGGCACAGACTGTTTCCGTGACGGGAGTGGTCAAAGATGCATCGGGCGAACCGATTATCGGAGCCAGTGTAGTAGAAGCTGGCACTACCAATGGTATAGTTACCGATTTGGATGGTAATTTTAAGTTGAATGTATCAGCCAAAGGTAGCTTGAAGATTTCTTTTATCGGATATCAGACACAAACGATTCCTGTAGCCGGGAAAAAGCAGTTTGATATTACCCTCAAAGAAGATGCAAAAGTATTAGACGAAGTAGTTGTAGTTGGATATGGTCAGATGAAACGTAGTGACCTGACCGGTTCTGTTGTATCGGTCAACGATGAAGCCATTAAGAAATCTGTAGTGACTTCCGTTGACCAGGTACTGCAAGGACGTGCTGCTGGTGTGCAGGTACAGGCTAATAGCGGTATGCCCGGTGGTAGTTCTTCCATCCGTATTCGTGGTATCAACTCTTTGAATGCCTCCAATGAACCTATCTTTGTCATTGACGGTGTTATCATCGACGGTTCCACAGGTTCGGGAAGTGATAATGCACTGGCATCTATCAATCCTTCGGACATCGTCTCTATGGACGTATTAAAGGATGCTTCCGCCACTGCTATTTATGGTGCGCGAGCTGCAAACGGTGTGATTATGATTACTACCAAACGTGGACAGAAGGGTGAGGCGCAAATAACTTATGACGGATATATAGGATGGCAGGAAATGCCTAAAAAACTGGATATGCTGAATCTGCGTGAATATGCGGAGCATAAGAATGTTCGTTCAGGAAAAGACTATTCGGGAAATGATTGGGGAATAGTGAACAAGGATAATAACTTTGTTCGTCCGGATTTACTAGGTGAGGGTACAGACTGGCAGGATGAGATGTTCTCTAAGGCTATGATGACCAGTCATAATCTTTCTGTGACCGGAGGTACTGATAAAAGTAACTATGCTTTGGGAGCAGGCTACCTCAATCAGGATGGTATTGCTGTTGGTTCAGGGTTCAGGCGTCTGAACTTACGGGGGAGTTTTGATGCCCAGGTGAAGAGCTATTTAAAAATGGGTATTAACTTTGCGTTTAGTAATTCCCGTCAGAAATTGACTGTATCTGATGAGTCGTTGATTAGAACTGCTTTATTGCAGAGTCCGAGTGTGGCTGTTCGTAATGCTGAAGGCACATTTGACGGACCGGATACGGACGAATGGGTACAAACGAATCCGGTGGGTCTTGCCATGATTAAGGATAACCGCAACGAGAAAATGGGTATTCGGGCAAACACCTATGCTGAAGCTACTATCATTGACGGACTGACGTTTAAAACGGAATTGTCTTTCGATTATGGGGTAGCTAATACTTATAAATTTGATCCCTCATATACTTTTGGTGCGATTGAAAATACGGACCGTCAGGGGACTTTCTCCAAATCATATAATAAGTTCTGGAGTTGGAGAAATATCGTGAATTACATGAAAACTTTTGGAGTGCACAATGTGAATGCAATGATTGGTCAGGAAATGCAGGAGAGCAAATGGGAATATCTGATGGGAAGCCGTATGGGATATTTGTCCAATGCCGCAACCGACCTGACATTGGGAGATGCCGCAACAGCCAAGAATAATGGTAATAGTGGAGAAAGTTCGATTTTATCTTATTTCGGTCGTCTGTTCTATTCATACGATGACAAATATCTGTTGACATTTACTCTTCGTCGCGACGGTTCTTCCAAATTCTACAAAGATAATCGTTGGGGATGGTTCCCGTCGGCTGCTTTGGCTTGGAAGGTTTCCAATGAATCTTTTTTGAAAGACAACAATATTATTAATAATCTGAAATTGCGTTTAGGATGGGGTGTTGTAGGTAATCAGAATGTGCCTAATAATGCATATAAAGCCATTTATTCATCTGTTGCTACCGTTTGGGGAACAGGATTGCTGGCTGGCAATACTCCGAATCCCGAATTGAAATGGGAGTCTACTTATTCAAGTAATCTGGGACTTGATATTAATCTTTTCCAGAACAGGATTGAATTGATAGCCGATATTTATTATAAGAAAACAAACGATTTGTTGTTGCAAGTGCCTCTTCCTGCTTACGTGGGAACTTCAGGTCAGGGCTCTACTTCCGCACCCTGGAAGAATGTGGGTTCTTTGGAGAATAAAGGACTTGAGTTGACTTTAAATACAGTGAATATTGATAAAGGCGGATTTCAATGGAGAAGTAACGTGGTATTCTCTATGAACCGTAATAAAGTAAAATCGCTGGATACGGCAACGAGCCTGATAGATAAGAGTAATCAGACAGGCGAAACAATAACCGTACTGACACGTACATCAGTAGGAAACCCTATCGGACAGTTTTATGGTTATAAAGTGATTGGCCGCTTTGAAAAGGCTACTGACTTTTACTATAAAGATGCTTCCGGAGCAATTAAGCCGGTAGCATTGCCTGAAGGTATGTCGATTTCCAAGAATAGTATCTGGATTGGTGATTATATTTTTGAAGATGTAAACAAAGACGGTGTTATCAATGAACAGGACCGTACTTATATCGGTAATCCTGAACCGGACTTTACTTTCGGCTTCGGTAACTCTTTCTCTTATAAAGGCTTCGACTTGAGCATTAACCTGACCGGATCGGTGGGAAATGAAGTTGTAAACTGGGGGCGTCGTGAACTTGAAAATCCACGGGGCAATAATAATATCCTGAAATCGGCGTTGGATTATGCACAACTGGCTTTGATTGATCCGAATGGTCCGGATGATTATCGGAATATACAGATTGTAGGCGGTGACCCTTATGCTTGCCGTATGGCTATTGCCAAAGGGACAGATGATTCCAATTATCGTTTCAGTGACCGCTTTGTGGAAGATGGTTCTTTCCTGCGTATTCAGTCTATCTCTTTCGGCTATACGTTCCCGCGTAAATGGTTGGCACCGATTGGTATTCAGAATCTGAAACTTTATTGTAACCTGCAGAATGTATATACATTCACAAAATACAAAGGGATGGACCCGGAAATAGGTTCTGCCAATCAGGACGCTTTGCTTACAGGCTTTGATAACTATCGTTATCCTTCTCCGCGAATTTATACATTCGGTCTGAATTTAACCTTTTAATCATTTAAAGTGACTAAATATGAAAACAAGTAAATATATATACTCTTTCATGTTGGCTGTAGCTTTGGCGTTTGCAGGATGCAGTGACTTCCTCGATTCTGAAGATAACTCCAATATCGCAGGAGATAACTTTTATCAAACGGAAGATGATTTCCGGGCAGCAACAGCTCCTTTGTATAATAAGGTGTGGTTCGACTTTAACGATAAGTTCTATTATGGACTGGGTGATGGACGCGGATTCAACCTTTGTGCGACAACCTCTAATTATATCTATCCTTTTGCCGATTTGACCGAAACCGGATTGACGGGGCCGTTAGTTTCGGCTTGGGGCTCATTATACAATATAGTACAGCAAACTAATAAGATTATTAACGGGATCAAAGGTAACTCATCCAATAGCGAAGAAGTGAAGAACCCATATATTGCTGAAGCACGGTTCATGCGTGGAGTTGCTTATTCCTATCTGGCGATGTTATGGGGAAATGTTATTATAAATGAGGATACGGATGAACTGGTGGCTAATCCAATTGTCAATACTAGCCCGGTAAGTGATGTCTATGAATTTGCGATGCGTGACTTGGAATTTGCGGCAAAATATTTGCCGGAGGTTTCTTCTGCTGCCGGACGTGTCAATAAATACAGTGCCTTTGGCATGTTGTCGCGTGTTTATCTGACGTATGCCGGTTATAGTAGTAACCCTAATAGTGCGACCCGTAATCAGGACTATCTGGATTTGGCAAAGAAAGCGGCTTTAAAAGTGATAGAAAACAGAAATTTTGAACTGATGACTGATTATGCCGATTTGTTTATGATTGATAAAAATAACAACTCGGAAACACTGTTTGCTTTACAATGGGTTAGTAATGGTACGTATGGGGAATGTAATACGATACAGGATTATTTTGCTTGTGAGTCGGCTATTACCGGTAATGACCGTGCATGGGGCGGTTATGTTTTTGCACAACCGGACGTGATTTGGGAGTATGAAAAAGGAGATAAACGGCGTCAGCCGACTTGGATGGCTTATGGCGATCATTATCCTGAAATACAGAAAGCAAACGGAGGATATACTTGTGAGAAGAAAGCATCGGGTACTGTTTCCGGAATTTATTGTAAGAAATATGTTTGTGGTTCTAGCAAAGATAATGCGAAGATCACTTCCGGAAGTACTCCTATCAATACTTACATGTTGCGTCTGGCAGAAGTATATCTGATTTATGCAGAAGCTATATTGGGAAATAATCCTTCAACAGATGATGCCGATGCAATGGAATACTTTAACAAAGTGCGCAAGCGTGCCGGTTTGGAACCCCAAAATTCGATTACTTACGAAGATATTCGTCGTGAGCGTAGACTGGAACTTTGTCTGGAAGGACAGTATTGGTATGACTTGGTACGTAGAGCTTATTATAAACAACAGGAAGTACTCAATTATATCACCGGACAGGATAGGGGTACTGCTATTCCTGTAGTATGGGATGCGGATACACAGACTTTGAAGAGAGACGAGGATTCGGATGAAACGAAGCGTGCCATAGGTGACGTCGATTCCAGTATATTCCTTCTTCCTTATCCGGAATCGGAGACTGTGCAAAATCCTTTGTTGAAAGCGGATCCTATGCCTTATGCATTTAAGGAAGACAGAATAACCGATTTGTTTAACTAAAAACGAGAATACGAATGAAAAGCTTGATATATAAAAATAGTATGAAAGCATTTGGCTTATTGGTGAGTCTGCTCATCTGCTCTTGTTCATTTGTTTCGTGTGACGACGATGACGATAATGGCGGAAGTTCTGTGATGAACATAACCGGGATCTATCTGGAAGACGCGAAGTCGAATGTTCCTGACCGTTTGGTTGATTTTGCCCGTTTGGGACAACCTGTCTCTTATACACATCTGACGCTGCCGACGACTTAATAGGTGTAGAT
>ENA-OZHU01001867-OZHU01001867.1-human-gut-metagenome-genome-assembly--contig:-NODE-1867-length-10547-cov-3.698818_pt1 | contig 10547 bp, 7 predicted proteins | sample MGYA00244054_ERZ653700 | MGnify/ENA primary metagenome ERZ653700 (study PRJEB26926, sample SAMN06165279) | human gut metagenome | biome: ENVO:00009003; feature: ENVO:2100002; material: ENVO:00002003...
GGCAGCGTCAGATGTGTATAAGAGACAGGGGGGGCAGCGGGCGGCGTAAAATCCGACTTACCCGATAATCAGATCTTCCACACGGACTTTAGGGACATAGTGTATGCCGTCCTTGCGGAAATAACGGTGATCGTCGTTTTCGGAAATCTCCACCAATTCGATTTTCTCGATGCCTTTGCCGATGGCCAGGATCAGCAGCGGCTCGGACTCCAGATGGAATTTCTGCCGGATCCGCTCTTTGTCAAACGCGCCGATACAGATGCCGTTCAGTCCGATTTCAGCCGCCTGGAGCAGCATGCTCTGAACCGAAATACCCAAATCAATATCGACATAACGATCTTCCGGAACCGTCGAGCAGACGATGATGAAAGCGTTCGGCCCGGTTCCCGGAAGCGGTAAATGAAGCTCGGGCAAGGCCCCTCCGAGGCGGATTTCGGCCAAGACCCCGGGCGCTTCGTCCGCCAGGACGGGCCGGAATCGCAGGACCTGCTGATTCCGCGCCGAGGGGATGCGGGTATTGACCCCGATAATGCGGCGAAGCTGGTCTTCGCGCACGATGAAGCGGGGATCGTAGCCGCGATGGCTGCGGTTTTTCAGCAACAGCCGGCTCAATGTTACCAGCGGCCGGCGACTGGCCTGGCCGGATGCCGAACGGGCCAGGTACTCTTCCATTTTTCGGCCTAAATAATCATCTGCCATTTTTCATCGGATATATAAACAAGGACAAAGATACGCAATCCGTTCGCATTCCCTCAATCCGGAAGAGATTTTCAACCGCCAATACGCGCCGGCAGCCAACCGGGCCTCAACCTGCCGGTATGAAACGCCGGATTCGACCGGCAAAAAAGAAATAATTTGCATTATCTTTGCGTCCGTCCGACAAACGCCCGATGTCCCAACGCAAGATTATCCATATCGACATGGATGCTTTTTACGCATCCGTAGAGCAGCGCGACCGTCCCGAATACCGGGGCCGTCCGATCGCCGTCGGATATGACGGACCGCGCGGGGTCGTCGCCACGGCAAGCTACGAAGCCCGCCCCTATGGGGTTCATTCGGCCCTCTCGTCCGTGCTGGCGAAGCGGCTGTGTCCGGAACTGATCTTCGTTCCGGCACGGTTCGATGTCTACAAAGCCGTTTCCCGACAGATCCGCGCCATCTTCGGCGAATACACCGAACTCGTGGAGCCTCTCTCGCTCGACGAAGCGTTTCTCGACGTGAGCCACGTCCGTTCGGCGACGCTGGTCGCCCGCGAAATCAAAGCCCGCATCCTCGCCGAAACCGGACTGACGGCCTCGGCCGGAATCTCGGTCAACAAGATGCTGGCAAAGATCGCCTCCGACTATCGGAAACCCGACGGACTGTTCACGATCCCGCCGGAGCGGATCGAGGAGTTCGTAGCCGGACTGCCCGTCGAACGCTTTTTCGGCATCGGCGAAGTGACGGCCGAAAAGATGCACCGCCTCGGCATCCGTACGGGAGCCGACCTGCGGCTCTGGAACGAAGCGGCACTCGTGCAGCAGTTCGGGAAGGCCGGACACAGCTATTACGGCTATGCCCGGGGCATCGACGAACGGGAGGTCACGCCGAACCGGGTCCGCAAGTCGCTCGGAGCCGAAACGACCTTTGCCGAAGACACGGACGACCGGGAACGGCTGCGGCTCGAACTGTCGGCCGTGCGCGAGGAGGTCTGGAACCGGGTGATGCGGCATGAATTTCGGGGCAAGACCGTCGTCCTGAAGCTCAAGTTCGACAACTTCCGGCAGATAACCCGGTCGAAAACCCTATTCACGCCCGTCGATTCGGCAGAAACCCTCCGGCGCGTGTCGGAAGAACTGCTGGCCGCGGCGGATTTCCACGGGCGTAAAATCCGGCTGATCGGCCTTACGGTCGGCAACTCGCCGGAGGCCTGCCCGGAGTGCGTGCAGCTGCGGTTCGACTTCGGGAACCCGGAACCGTAAAGGCGCCCGCCATCACCGGAAACGGTATGGCCTTTGCAAGGCTCCCGTCCAAAAAGGGAGCCATGAAACATACCGATAGAACAGGGGCGGAACAAACCGCCGCCCGGCAGCCGGAACCGACGCAGGAAATCACCGTAACGCAAGTCACCCCCGACGACATTCTCAACGACGGAGGTCCGATCACACCTGCAACCGGGGACGGGACGCCCACAGAACGGCAGCTGGAACAGGGCGTGGTGATGGTCAACCCGTCGGTCGACAGCATGGAAAGCCGGGGATAACCCGGCAACATGCAGGCTTACCCCGCAGCATTCGCTGGCTGCCCCTCATGCAGCCGACAAGAAGACGCCCGGCCGCTCGCAGGAGCGGCCGGGCGCATGGCACAACCGGAGAGGGGCTATTCGACCGGCCGGAAGGGGGCATCCGCATCGCCGGTCCACCGATAGAGGCGAACGGTGCTGCTCTGCTGTTTGGTCTCCTTCGAACGGGCGTTCTGCGAAATGTAGAAATAGCCGCCGCCGAGCGGACACAGTCCCGTCGTTCCCCATTTGAAATCCCAGCCGTAGATGCCGCCGGCCGATTTCCCGGCGGGAACCAGCGAGAGCACCTCACCCTCGGTGGGCGTATCGAATCCCTGCAAAAGCTCCCTGCGAGCCGGTTTGCCGCCGTCGATCACAAAGAGCGAATAATTGGGGTACTGGGATTTTTTACCTTTGTAAACCGCGGCATAGCAGTTTCCCGACGCGGGATCATAGGCCAGGTTCTGAATTCCCCACGAGGTATTGCCCGTGCGGACGAAATACTTGTGATCGGGCGCCGCAGGGCCGCTTTTATGCAGACTTCCCTGCGAGAGCGGCTGCTCGAAACGCTTCCAGTCCTTCGTGTCGTAGGCGAGCAGCACCTGGTAATCGTTGTCCGTGCGCAGGGTGTCGCCGTAAACGCCGTAGGCCACATAGAGATAATCGCCGCCCTCCTTCGCTCCGAACCGGGGCGCGAAGGTCACGCCGTCGATGCCCGAACAGCCGAACCGGTGCTCGACCGTCCGTCCGCCGTTCTCCGCCGTTGCGAAATAGTCGTCGACGGCCTCCTTGATATAGACCGTGGTCATCACACGATCCTTTTCGGCATCCATGTCCGGGCGCGTGATGCGGTCCACGTCGAAAATGGCGACGTAGAATCCCGTCCGGTCCTTTTCGTCTTCAGGCGCCACCTGCCCGGCGTCGAGCGTCCGGCGGATGCCCTTGCCGATCGCATCGTCCTTGTATTCCAGCGAGCCGTAAACGCGGCCGTCGGCTGGATTCATCGTCAGGCAGCCCAGATGGCCCGTCATGCCGTCCACGCTGCCTATCAGATTACCTTCGAAGTCCATCTTCAGCAGTTTGGTCGTGAAGGAGAAATAGATGTAGCCGCGTTCGAGATCGACGGCAATGCCCTGCACGTGGAACGGACCTTGTTCGCCCGAGCGGATTTCGCGCGGCAGGTTACGCAGATCGGGACCGTTTTTCGTCCGGTTGGCGCCCGACGGGCAGGCCGTCAGCAGCAGCGGAACGACCAGCAAAGGGAGCAGACGTTTGAGGTTCATCGGAAGTTTTTTTTACGTTAGTATCGGATTTATTTGCTTTTCCGCAACAAATATAAACAAAAGCAACCAAAAACACAACCAAAAACACAACAAAAGAAAAAATCCTCCGCATCAGGGGGCGGAGGATTTTCACATTCAGACGTTCGCCACGAACTCTTCGAGGGCGGCAAGATCGACCGCCAGCGGTTCGGAGCATTGCGGCCGCCGCGTCAGCCGTTCGAGCCGCTCCGGAAGCGGCACCCGCGATCCGGTCACCGATTCGATGACCTCTCCGAACTTGGCGGGATGCGCCGTGGAGAGGTAAAAACCCGGCTTGTCCACGGCCGCCGAGGCCGCATAGCCGACGGCGCTGTGCGGATCGGAGAAATAGCTGTGGCGCTCATACAGCTCGTCGATCGTGCGGCGGATCGAGGCATCGTCGCAGCGGAATCCCTCCAGTTCGGCCCGCAGCATCTCCGGATCGCCGTCGCAGAGCCACAGCATCCGTTCGAAATTGCTCGGTGCGCCGACATCCATCGCATTGGCCGGAGTCCGCACCGACGGCCTCGGGCGGTAGACGCCCGTGCGGATGAACTCGGGCACGACATCGTTGACGTTCGAGGCGGCGACGAAGCCCCCGAGGGGCAGTCCCATGCGCCGGGCCAGCATTCCGGCGGCGAGGTTTCCGTAATTGCCGCTCGGCACGACGACGACGGGACGGTCGCCGCCCGTGGCCTGCCGCCACTGGCAATAACCGTAGAAATAGTAGAACGCCTGCGGAATCCAGCGCAGCAGGTTGATCGAATTGGCCGACGTCACCCGCCGCCGCTTGCGGAACGGGGCGTCGGCGAACAGCTCCTTCACGAGCCGCTGGCAATCGTCGAACGTTCCGGCGACACGCAGCGGATGGATGTTGCCGCCCAGGGCGGTCATCTGGCACTCCTGCAGGCGGCTGATCTTCCCTTCGGGATAGAGCACCACGACCTCGACGCCCGGCACATTGTGAAACCCGTGCGCCACGGCGCTGCCCGTATCGCCCGAGGTGGCCGTGAGAATCACCAGTTTTTCATCGGCGGCGCCCAGCAGGCCTGTCATCCGGCCCATGAACCCGGCGCCGAAATCCTTGAAGGCGCAGGTCGGACCGTGGAACAGTTCCAGCGTATAGCGTCCCCGGCCGACCACGCGCAGGGGCACGGGGAAGTCGTAAAGGCCGTCCAGTTCACGCTGCACGGCCTGCGAATCGAAATCGCCGCCGAAGAACAACCCCGTCAGATAACCCGCCAACGCGGCATAGGATTCGCCGGCCAGACGCTCCGCAAGGGCCATGTCGGCCTGCGGAATCCGTTCGGGGACGAACAGCCCCCCGTCGGGGGCCAGCCCCATCATCGCGGCCTCGCGCAGCGAACAGCCGTGCGCCCGTTCCCGATCTCTCGTACTGTAATAATTCATCGTCCTTCGCTTTTGTTATTCGACAACCCGCGCCCCGGCATTCGACACGCGGCCCGCATAGCTATTACAACCGATTCCCAGCCCTTCGAAATGCCGCTTCATCTCCCCGGAGATCCGCACGGCAGCCTCGTAATTGGAGGCCAGCGCGAAAACCGAGGGTCCCGATCCGGCGATGTTCATGGCCAGCGCGCCTCCGGCTAGCACCTGCTCCTTCAGCGCGTCGTACCCGGGGATGAATCCCTTGCGGTACGGCTCCGCCACGACGTCGTGCATCGAACGGCCGATCAGCGCCACGTCGCGCAGCGCGAACCCGGCGACCAGTCCGCCGACGTTGCCCCACTGCGCAACGGCATCCGACAGGGGAATCCGCTTCGGAAGCGCCTCGCGCGCCTCCCGGGTGCTGACCACGATGCCGGGATGCGCCACGGCGTAGAAAAAGTTGTCGGGCACGGGCAGCCGCACGATGTCGAACGGCCGGTAGCCGCGGACCAGCACCACGCCGCCCAACAGCGCGGGACCTACATTGTCGGCATGGGGCGTGCCGCCCAGCAACGCCTCGCCCATCATGGCGAACTCCACCAGCTGCTTGCCCGAGAACGGGCGGCCCAGCAGTTCGTTGACCCCGTAGACGGCGGCGGCCGACGAGGCGGCGCTCGACCCGATGCCGCTGCCGGGAGCGATCTTTTCGAGAATCTCCACCTCGATCCGCACCGGACGGCCGTAAGCTTCGAGCAAGGCCCGTACGGCGGGCGTGATGACGTTTTCTTCGACATTTCCGGGGAGTTCCATCCCGCTGCGGTTACGGATTTCGAATCCTTCGGCATTTTCCGCAACGCCCACTTCCAGCACGTCGCCCACGCCGTCGAGCGTAAGGCCCATCACATCGAAACCGCACCCCAGATTCGCGACCGTTCCCGGCGCGAAAACCTTAATATGTTTCATACCAATTTTTTTGATGAATTGAACTACCTTTGCCTGATTTTCTGTTTCCGCTCCGGCAGCCTTGGCCGGGATGTGCACACGCAGGTATGCGGACGGAATATTGACTACTGAACCCCCACGGGGGTCGTGGCAGTCGTCGTGGCAGTTGTGGCGGTCGTGAAGAGAGCGGTATAAACACAGCCTACGGGATTGCCGATAAATCCGCAACCTCGCCCTGTCGTCGTGTTATGCCGTTTGGTAACCATCGTCGGCAAATATAAAACAAATATTTTAATAATCCAAATCCATGTAACAATTTGTAAGCGGCCCGCCGTTGCGCAGACGGCCTTTTATTTATATAGGAGCAGCGCAAAAAGGCCGCAACAGAGATTTCGAAAATAAAAATGAAAGCCTTTCGGCCCACACCCGCCGGACCGCGGGAAGAAAACGCCCGGGAACCGCATCCGGAGGCCAAAATACCGGTTTCAAATTGTAAGCAAACACGAGCCGTCACGCACAGTTGCGAACTTCAGGAAAGAATATGCTTCCGGACTGTTACAATATTAAATTTTTTTAGGAAATTATTTGTTCAACTGATTCAATATTCATATCTTTGCCATAGTCAGACAGAAAGCATCCGGCATAACAGGGAGACCCGGCCTGCACGCGGATGCACTGTCGCAGAAAACGAACAAACACGGAAAACCGGCTATGAACGCCCTGAATCATTCGAATATTCACGTCATTACCCTGCTGCTCGTCGTCCTTCGGAGATAACGGGAGAAAGGTGGCGTGCATAGTTGATTGAAAATAAAGCCTTTCTCCCACCGGGGAAAGGTTTTTTTGTTGCAGGACCGGACCCGGCAGGAGACTGAAACGAAAACGGAAAGATGAAACACACACTCAAAAGCGCCGTCACCACGACGGGCCGCCGGATGGCGGGAGCCAGAAGCCTCTGGCGCGCCAACGGCATGCGCGAAGAACAGTTCGGCCGGCCGGTCATCGGCATCGCCAATTCGTTCACCCAACTCGTGCCGGGGCACGTACACCTGCACGAAATCGGACAATATGTCAAACAGCGCATCGAAGCCCTCGGGTGCTTCGCCGCGGAGTTCAACACCATCGCCGTCGACGACGGCATCGCCATGGGCCACGACGGCATGCTCTACTCGCTGCCTTCGCGCGAGATCATCGCCGACAGCGTCGAGTACATGGCCTCCGCCCACAAGATCGACGCGCTGGTCTGCATTTCGAACTGCGACAAGATCACCCCCGGCATGCTGATGGCCGCCATGCGGCTCAACATCCCGACGGTCTTCGTCTCGGGCGGGCCGATGGAGGCCGGAAAATTTCAGGGCCGCAGCGTCGACCTGATCGACGCCATGGTGATGGGGGCCGACGAGACGTGCAGCGACGCGCAGATCGCCGAGATCGAGCGTTGCGCCTGCCCCGGCTGCGGATCGTGCTCGGGCATGTTCACGGCCAACTCGATGAACTGTCTGACCGAGGCGCTGGGTCTCTCGCTGCCGGGCAACGGCACGATCGTCGCCACGCACGTCGCGCGCCGCCGGCTGTTCGAAGAGGCCGCCGCGCTCATCGTCCGCAACGCCGAACGCTACTATTTTCTGGGCGACGAATCGGTGCTCCCGCGTTCGGTCGCGACCAAAGCCTCCTTCGAAAACGCCATGTCGCTCGACATCGCCATGGGCGGCTCGACCAATACGGTGCTCCACCTGCTGGCCGTGGCCCGCGAAGCCGGCGTGGATTTCACGATGCAGGACATCGACCGCCTTTCGCGCCGGGTCCCGGTGCTCTGCAAGGTCGCCCCCAACTCGCACTACCACATCCAGGACGTCAACCGCGCCGGAGGCATCTTCGCCATTCTGGGCGAACTCGACCGTGCCGGACTGCTCGACACCTCGGTCCTGCGCGTCGACGGGCGCACGCTGGGCGAAGCGATCCCGGCCTGCGACATTCTCAACCCGGCAGCCGCCGACGCCGCGCGACGCCGCGCGCTCAGCGCCCCGGCAGGCCATTACAGCCGCGAGCTGGGCGCACAGCACTCCTACTACGAAGAACCCGACACCGATCGCACGGCGGGCTGCATCCGCGACGTGGAGCACGCCTATTTCCGCGACGGCGGACTGGCCGTGCTGACGGGCAACATCGCCCGGCAGGGCTGCGTCGTCAAAACCGCCGGCGTGGACGAAAAACTGTTCGTCTTCCGCGGCCCGGCGCGCGTTTACGAATCGCAGGAGCAGGCCATGAACGGCATTCTCGCCGACGAGGTGCAGCCGGGCGAAGTGGTCGTCATCCGCTACGAAGGCCCCAAGGGCGGCCCGGGCATGCAGGAGATGCTCTACCCCACGTCGTACCTCAAGTCGAAACACCTCGACAAGGCCTGCGCGCTGATCACCGACGGGCGTTTCTCGGGCGGAACCTCGGGGCTTTCGATCGGCCACGTCTCGCCGGAAGCCGCCTCGGGCGGGGAGATCGCCGTCGTCCGCACGGGCGATGAGATCGAGATCGACATCCCCGGCCGCTCGATCCGCCTCGCGGTAGACGATGCGGAGATCGCCGCCCGCATGGCCGCACAGGAACGCTTCCGCCCCGCCGGCCGCGACCGCCGCGTTCCGGCGTCGCTGCGCGCCTATGCCCGGCTGGTCAGCTCGGCCGACAAAGGCGCCGTACGTATCGTCGACGATAACGAAGAATAAAAAAACGGACCCGCAATGAATACCTCTCAAACACTCCGTCCCGAAGAGCGACGCACGGCCTCCGACCCCTCGATGACGGGATCGAAGGCCCTGATCGAATCATTTCTCCAAGAGGGCGTCGAAACCGTTTTCGGCTATCCCGGAGGCGCGATCATCCCCGTCTACGACGCGCTTTACGACTACCGCGACCGCCTGCGCCACATCCTCGTGCGGCACGAACAGGGCGCCGTACACGCCGCGCAGGGCTACGCCCGCGTCAGCGGCCGCGTCGGGGTCTGTCTGGTGACCTCGGGTCCCGGCGCCACGAACACCGTGACGGGGCTGGCCGACGCGCTGATGGACTCCACGCCGCTGGTGCTCGTCACCGGACAGGTCGGCTCCGCGCTGCTGGGCACCGACGCCTTTCAGGAGACCAATTTCGTCGGCATCACGCAGGCCGTCACCAAGTGGAACTGCCAGGTCAAGCGCACCGAGGACATTCCCGCGGCCATCGCCAAGGCCTTCTACATCGCCCGCTCGGGCCGTCCGGGTCCCGTCGTGGTCGACATCACCAAGGACGCACAATGCGGAACAGCTCCGTTCCGCTACGAAAAAATCACCTCGATCCGCAGTTACCTCCCCGCGCCCGCACCCGACGCGGAACGCATCGCCGAAGCCGCACGGCTGATCGACCAGGCCCGCCGTCCGCTGGTCATGGTGGGCCAGGGCGTCATCCTGGGCAACGCCGAAGCCGAACTGAGTGCCTTTCTCGATCGCAGCGGCATGCCGGCCGCCTCGACGCTGCTGGGCCTCTCGGCGCTGCCGAGCGACGACCCCCGCAACGTGGGAATGCTGGGGATGCACGGCAACTACGGCCCCAACTTCCGCAACCAGGAGTGCGACCTGCTCATCGCCGTGGGGATGCGTTTCGACGACCGCGTGACGGGCAACCCCAAATGTTTCGGGGCGAACGCCAAGGTAATCCACCTGGAGATCGACCCCGCCGAAATCGACAAGATCGTACACGCCGACGTGGCCGTCATCGGCGACGTGAAACAGACGCTCCCGCTGCTCACCCAAAGGATCCGCCCCGCCGCGCACAAGGCCTGGATCGAAGGGTTCCGCGCCTGCGACAAAGTCGAATACGAGGCGGTCGTCCGCAAGGCGATCCGCCCGGAAAGCGGCTGCAAACGAAACCCCCGCAGTCAAGGAAGTCTGCGGGGGTTTCTCTACACACAATTATCATTAACCTAAAACTGCGTCAGTCGTCGTAGCCGTTCGGCTTGGCTTTCCATGCGGCGGCGAAGATCGCCGTGCCGACGAGCGCCATGCCCACCAGCGTATAGAGCGCGATGCTCCAGTCGGTGTACTGCACCAGCATGCCGAGTCCCCAGCCCGAAACGATCGTGCTGCCGTAGCCGAACAGCCCGCAGAAACCGCCTGCCGTAGCGGCGGCGCGCTTGGTGGCGATATTGGCCGCGGCGATGCCGACCAGCGCCTGCGGGCCGTAGATGAAGAATCCGGCGGCCATCAGAATCGCAACGGCCACGATCAGCGGCGTATGCTCGTTGAGCGAATAGAGTCCCACCAGACACACGGCGGCCATCAGCATGCAGATGACGCACGTGCGGGGCGCACGGCCGCCGAAGAAACGGTCGGTGGCCCAGCCTGCGGCCAGCATGCCCGCGATACCGGCAATTTCGAACGCCGCGACGGTCCAGCCCGCATGGCTGATGTCCATGTGCAGGTGCTCCTTGAGCATCGTCGGTCCCCAGTCCAGCACGGCGAAGCGCACGATGTAGACGAAGAAGTTGCCCACGGCGATGATCCAGATCGTCGGATTCAGGAAGACCTTGCGGCGCAGGAAGGCCTTGTATTCGGCCTTCTCCTCCGCTTTGGACTGCGGTTTTTCGGCCGTTTTGCCGGTCTTGAGTTCGGGAAGGCCCACCGACGAGGGCG
>ENA-OZHU01001875-OZHU01001875.1-human-gut-metagenome-genome-assembly--contig:-NODE-1875-length-10512-cov-9.107392_pt1 | contig 10512 bp, 9 predicted proteins | sample MGYA00244054_ERZ653700 | MGnify/ENA primary metagenome ERZ653700 (study PRJEB26926, sample SAMN06165279) | human gut metagenome | biome: ENVO:00009003; feature: ENVO:2100002; material: ENVO:00002003...
CGAGATTACTACGCGTCTCGTGGGCTCGGAGATGTGTATAAGAGACAGCAATGGTTTTGGTCGTATCGGTAGACTTGCATTCAGACAGATGTTTGGTGCAGAAGGATATGAGGTAGTTGCTATTAACGATTTAACAAGCCCTAAGATGCTTGCTCATCTTTTAAAGTATGACTCATCACAGGGAAGATATGTTAACTTCGGTGAGGAAGATCAGGTAACAGCTGATGATGAGGCTGGTACAATCACAGTTAAAGGCAAGACTATCAAGATTTACAAAGAGCCAGATGCTAATAACTGCCCATGGGGAGAGATTGGCGTTGATGTAGTTCTTGAGTGTTCAGGATTCTATACATCTAAGGCTAAGGCACAGGCTCATATTAATGCAGGTGCTAAGAAGGTAGTTATCTCAGCTCCAGCTGGAAACGACCTTAAGACTATCGTTTACAATGTAAACCATGAGACACTTACAGCAGATGATCAGATTATCTCAGCTGCTTCTTGTACAACAAACTGCTTAGCTCCTATGGCTAAGGCACTTAACGATTGTGCAACAATCGAGTCAGGTATTATGTGTACAATTCATGCTTACACAGGTGACCAGATGATTCTTGACGGACCACAGAGAAAGGGTGATTTAAGAAGATCTAGAGCAGGTGCTTGCAACATCGTTCCTAACTCAACAGGTGCTGCTAAGGCTATCGGTCTTGTTATCCCAGAACTTAACGGAAAGCTTATTGGAGCTGCTCAGAGAGTTCCAACACCTACAGGTTCTACAACAATCCTTAATGCTGTAGTTGCTAAGAAGGTTACAGTTGATGAAGTTAATGCTGCTATGAAGGCTGCTGCAACAGAGTCATTCGGTTACAATACAGAGCAGATTGTATCTAGCGATATCGTTGGTATGAGATTTGGTTCATTATTTGATGCTACTCAGACAATGGTTAATGAACTTCCAAACGGTGGTTGCCAGGTTCAGGTTGTTTCTTGGTATGATAATGAGAACTCATACACAAGCCAGATGGTTAGAACAATTAAGTACTTCGCTGAATTAAACTAATCATTTAGATTGTTTTTGCCGGAGAATGGTATGACTATTCTCCGGTTTTTTATAAAGCTGTATATGTAGCTATTTTATGTATTATATGGAGGATATTAATATGCTTAATAAAAAGTCTATTGATGATATCAATGTAAAGGGCAAAAGAGTATTATGCAGATGTGATTTTAATGTACCTTTAGATGGAAGCAGAATTACAGATGAAACAAGACTTGTAGCTGCTCTTCCAACAATCAAGAAGCTTATTGCTGATGGAGGAAAGGTTATTCTTTGTTCACATCTTGGAAAGCCAAAGGGACCAGATGCTGCATTTTCTCTTGCACCAGTTGCAAAGAGACTTTCAGAACTTCTTGGTCAGGAAGTTAAGTTTGCAGCAGATGATACTGTTGTAGGCGATAATGCAAGAGCAGCTGTTGCTGCAATGAATGATGGAGATGTTATTCTTCTTGAGAATACAAGATTCAGACCAGAAGAGACTAAGAACGGTGAAGCATTTTCTAAGGATTTAGCTTCTATTGCAGATGTATTTGTTAATGATGCATTTGGTACAGCTCACAGAGCGCATTGTTCTAACGTAGGTGTTACACAGTATGTTGATACAGCTGTTGTTGGATACCTTATGCAGAAGGAAATTGATTTCCTTGGAAATGCAGTTAATAATCCTGTAAGACCTTTCGTTGCAATTCTTGGTGGTTCAAAGGTTTCTTCTAAGATTTCAGTTATCAACAATCTTCTTGATAAGGTTGATACACTTATTATTGGTGGTGGTATGTCTTATACATTCCAGAAGGCACATGGTGGTAATGTAGGTCAGTCATTAGTAGAGGATGATTATCTTGATTATGCTAAGGATATGATGAAGAAGGCTGAAGAAAAGGGCGTTAAAATGCTTATTCCTATCGATACAGTTGTAGCTAAGGAATTCAGCAATGATTCTCCTTCACATGTTGTAGAAGCAGGACATCAGGAAGATGATGACATGGGTATGGATATTGGACCTAAGACATGTGAACTTTACAAGGAAGCTTTAAAAGATGCCAAGACTGTAGTATGGAATGGACCAATGGGAGTGTTTGAATTCCCTAATTTTGCAGCAGGAACAATTGCTGTTGCAGAAGAACTTGCACAGCTTAAAGATGCTACAACAATCATTGGTGGTGGTGATTCAGCAGCAGCTGTTAACAACTTAGGATTCGGAGATAAGATGACACACATCTCTACAGGTGGTGGAGCATCTCTTGAATTCCTTGAAGGTAAAGAACTTCCAGGTGTAGTTGCAGCTAACGATAAGTAATTAATTTTACTGACATAGTTATATAATAATATTTTAATCCGGATCTTATTTTTTGTTAAGTAAGGTCCGGATTTTTGTTATTTATTTCACAAACTATACTTGAAATATGTATTAAAGTATGCTATTATTTATTTTACTAGGATAGTTATATGGGAATAATTTAATAGGATTGTCCATATATATGTTATTATGGATAATTTCCTGTGGGGAGGCGTAGAATGAGAAGAAAAGTAATAGCAGGCAATTGGAAGATGAATATGACACCAAGCCAGGCAGTTAAGCTCGTTACTGAATTGAAACCGAATGTTAATAATCCGGATGTTGATGTTGTGTTCTGTGTGCCATCAATTGACATAGTACCTGTAGTGGAGGCAGTGAAAGGATCTAATATACATATTGGGGCAGAGAATGTATATTATCAGGAGAAAGGAGCATTTACCGGTGAATTATCGCCAGAGATGCTTGTTGATGCGGGGGTAAGCCATGTTATCATAGGACATTCAGAAAGAAGAATGTACTTTAATGAAAGCAATACAGTTCTTAATCTTAAGCTTCATAAAGCTCTTGAACATGACATTATCCCAATTCTTTGTTGTGGAGAGACACTTGAACAGAGAGAAAAAGGGATTACACTTGATTTTGTTAAAGAACAGATAGTAGAAGCATATGTTGGTGTTACTAAAGATCAGGTGCTTCATACAATAGTTGCTTATGAGCCAATCTGGGCTATTGGAACAGGAAAGGTTGCAACTACAGCGCAGGCACAGGAAGTATGCGGATTTATAAGAACTGTATTCGAAGAGTTATATGATAAAGAAACAGCGGATCAGATAAGGATTCTTTATGGAGGAAGTGTTAATGCTTCTAATGCAGCAGAGCTTTTTGCCCAGCCTGATATTGATGGTGGACTGGTAGGAGGTGCAAGTCTCAAGCCGGATTTTGCGGATATAGTTAATTATAATAAGTAAATAAGCATGAAAAGACCTTGTTTTGATGATAATATTCAAGACAAGGTCTTTGATTTTTTTTACAAATGTGCTATCATGCTATAGGCAATTAATTAGAATACATTTAAAGGAGAATCACATTATGAGTAAAAAACCAGTAGTTTTAATGGTACTTGATGGTTATGGTTTAAATGATAGAACAGAGGGTAATGCTATTGCTATGGCTAACACTCCTGTTATGGATAAGCTGATGAAGGATTGCCCATTCCAGAAGGGATATGCTTCAGGACTTGCTGTAGGTCTTCCAGACGGACAGATGGGTAATTCAGAAGTTGGTCATATGAATATTGGTGCTGGTAGAATTATTTATCAGGATCTTACAAGAATTACTAAGGATATTGAAGATGGTACATTCTTTAAGAACGAAGAATTACTTGAGGCAATGGAGAACTGCAAGAAGAATGATTCGGATCTTCACCTTTTCGGACTTTTATCAGATGGTGGTGTTCACAGTCATTTAAGCCATGTATATGGACTTTTAGAGATGGCAAAGCAGCAGGGAGTGTCTAAGGTATATGTTCATGCGTTCCTCGACGGAAGAGATACACCTCCAGCTTCAGCTAAGGGATTTGTTGAGACACTTGAGAATAAGATGGCAGAAATAGGAGTTGGTAAGGTCGCATCTTTATCAGGCCGTTACTATGCAATGGACAGAGATAATAACTGGGACAGAGTAGAAAAGGCTTATGATTCACTTGTAACAGGTGATGGCATTAAGGCCGAGTCAGCTACACAGGCACTTCAGGAGTCATATGATAATGGTAAGACAGATGAATTCGTTGAGCCAACAGTTATCTGTAAAGATGGTCAGCCACTTTCATTAGTTAAGGCTAATGATTCTGTTATATTCTTTAACTTCCGTCCAGACCGTGCAAGAGAGATGACAAGAGCGTTCTGCGATGATAAGTTTACAGGATTTGAAAGAAAGACAGGATTTATTCCATTAACATTTGTATGTTTCAAGGATTATGATGAATCAATCCCTAACAAGAAGGTTGCATTCAAGAAAGAGATTATTAAGAACACATTTGGTGAATTCCTTGCTAATCATGGAAAGAAGCAGTTAAGACTTGCTGAGACAGAGAAATATGCACATGTTACATTCTTCTTTAATGGTGGTGTTGAGGATCCTAATGTTGATGAGTTCAGATTACTTGTTAACTCACCTAAGGATGTTGCAACATATGACTTAAAGCCAGAAATGAGTGCTCCGGAAGTAGGTATGGACTTAGTTGAGGCTATCAAGTCTGACAAATATGATGTTATTATTATCAACTTCGCTAATCCTGATATGGTTGGTCATACAGGTGTTATCCCAGCAGCAATCAAGGCTGTAGAGAAGGTTGATGAGCTTGTTGGCAAGGCTGTAGATGCAGTAAAGGATGTTGACGGAGTTCTCTTCATCTGTGCAGACCATGGTAATGCTGAGAAGATGATTGATTACGAAACAGGAGCTCCACATACAGCACATACAACTAACCCTGTTCCATTCATTCTTGTTAATTATGACGAGAATTATACACTTCGTGAGGGCGGAAGATTATGCGATATTGCTCCTACACTTATTGAAATTATGGGACTTGAGAAACCGGTTGAGATGACAGGTGAGTCTCTTCTTGTGAAGAAAAACTAATCAAAGGGTTGAAATTAATTTGTTGATTTTTCTTGCACAAAATGTTTATTTGTGATAGAATTACCTATGTTGCCGTATTGGCATAATTATGTAATAAAAAGCGCATGATGCGCAGGAATGAGGATAGTATGAATAAGATAATTCCATTGTTTCATATGTCTGTCGGAGATGTATTAAGAATTGGTTTAATGGGAGTATTTGTAGTAATTTGTATAGCTTTAGCAATAATAATTCTTATGCAGGAAAGTAAGCAGAACGGATTGTCAGGAACAATTAGTGGTGCTGCTGATTCATACTGGGGTAAGAACAAGGGCCGTTCAATGGAAGGCAAGCTTGTTAAGATAACCAAGATTCTTGTAATTCTTTTTATTGTTATAGCAGTTATACTCAATTTTAATTTCTAAATTACGGACACTCTTAAGAAACGGATAATTTCTTAAGAGTGTTTTTGCTTTTACGGGCAATCTGGTGAAATCCAGATATTTTAATGGTAAGAAAGGGATATAAGGGATATGGAGAAGGATATATTTAAACAGCGAAGACAGATGCTTGCCGATATGATTCTTAATAATGAACTGTATGTTCCAATGAAAGCTAAAGAAATCGCTATGCTTCTCGATATTCCGAAAGCTAAGCGTTCAGAGCTTATGGAAGTGCTTGATAGTCTTGTTGAAGATGGAACAATAGGTGTATCAAAGAAGGGTAAGTATATGAAGCCTGAAAATGTAGCACTTGTTGGAACATTTGAAAGTACAAGCAGGGGTTTTGGCTTTGTAGTAATACCTGACAGGGAAGATGATATATTTGTCAAGGCTAATGACACGATGAATGCTTTCTATCATGATAAAGTCAAGGTTGTGACAACTACTGAGAAGAATGGCGGTAAGAGGGCTGAAGGTAAGATTGTTGCCATTCTTGAGCATGAGGTTAAGGAAGTTGTCGGAACATTCCAGAAGAACAGAACGTATGGTTTTGTTATTCCTGATAATGCCAAGATTAACTGTGATATATTTATACCGCAGGAATTCATGAATGGAGCGGTTGAAGGTTCTAAGGTAGTTGCTTCTATAAGTGATTACGGCAGCCAGAGTAAGAATCCACAGGGGAAGGTCACAGAAGTACTTGGACATATTGATGACCCGGGTGTGGACATAATGTCTATCATCAAGGCATATGATTTACCAGTGGAGTTTCCTGAATCAGTTAAGAAGGCACTTAATGATATTCCTGATGTTGTCAGTGAAAAGGATAAGGCTGGACGAGTTGATTTAAGAAATGTGCAGATGGTTACTATAGATGGTGAGGATGCGAAGGATTTAGATGATGCAGTATCTATCTCGAAAGAAGGACCTGTATATCATCTGGGTGTCCACATTGCGGATGTAAGCCATTATGTTACAGAGGGAAGCGCGCTGGATAAAGAGGCACTTAAACGAGGTACGAGTGTTTACCTTGTAGACCGTGTTATTCCAATGATACCGCATAAGTTATCTAATGGGATATGTTCACTTAATCAGGGGGAAGACAGACTGGCACTCAGCTGCCTTATGGATATTGACGAAAAAGGCAATATTGTAGGGCATAGGATATGTGAAACTGTTATTAATGTAGACAGAAGGATGAGTTATACAAGTGTAAAAAAGATTCTTGTAGATAATGATACTAATGAAATTATGAAGTATAAAGAGCTTGTTCCAATGTTTCATATGATGGAAGAGGTTGCGGAGCTTCTTAGAAAGAAGAGATTTGCAAGAGGTTCGGTTGATTTTGATTTCCCTGAAAGTAAGATTATACTTGATGAGAATGGCCACCCGACTGATATTAAGCCGTATGACAGAAATGTAGCAACTAAGATTATTGAAGATTTTATGCTTGCCGCTAATGAAACTGTTGCAGAGGATTATTTCTGGCAGGATATGCCATTTCTATATAGAACTCATGAGAATCCTGATCCTGAAAAAATGCGTAAGTTAGCCACATTTATTAATAACTTTGGTTATACATTAAGACTTACTGATGATTTAAGACCTAAGGAGATTCAGAAGCTTCTTTCTGAGATAGAGGGTTCTGATGCTGAGAATCTTATAAGCAGACTGACACTCCGCTCTATGAAGAAAGCTAAGTATACTACTGAATGTGTAGGACATTTTGGACTCGCTGCCAAGTATTACTGTCATTTCACATCGCCTATCAGAAGATATCCTGATCTCCAGATTCACAGAATTATCAAGGAGAATCTTCACGGAGGTTTAAGTCCTAAGAGAGCTGACCATTATGATGCAATATTACCGGATGTTGCTGTCCAGACAAGTGCTATGGAGCGGCGTGCGGCAGATGCTGAAAGAGATACAGACAAGCTTAAAATGGCTGAGTATATGGAACAGTTTGTTGGAGAAACATTTGATGGAGTTGTTTCGGGTGTTACCGCGTGGGGCGTATATGTTGAACTTCCAAACACTATCGAGGGCATGGTTTCTATCAATAATATGAAGGGATTCTATACATTTGACGAGGAACACTATGAGATGGTAGGAGAACTTGGGAACAGAAGTTATAAGCTCGGACAGAAGGTTAAGGTTGTGGTTATAGGCACCGATAAGATACTAAGAACAATTGATTTTGCATTTGCATAGAATAGAATGGAGACTGACATGGCATCAAAAACAAGCGCATCAGGAAACAGACTTATAGCGAACAATAAGAAAGCTTATTTTGATTATTTTATAGAAGAGAAATACGAGGCAGGTATGGTACTTCACGGCACTGAGGTTAAATCAATCAGAGCAGGTAAGTGCTCAATTAAGGAATCTTACATCAAGATTGAGAATGGCGAAGTATATGTCCTAGGTATGAATATTACACCATATGAGAAGGGAAACATATTCAATAAAGATCCTCTAAGACCTAAGAAGCTGCTTCTTCACAAGAATCAGATTAATAAGCTTACAGGTGAACTTACAATTAAAGGTTACACACTTGTTCCACTTCAGGTATATCTGAAAGAGGGAAAGGTGAAGATGGAAATTGGTCTTGGAAAAGGTAAGAAGAACTTTGACAAGAGAGATTCTATTGCAAAGAAAGACCAGATAAGAGATGCACAGAAGGAATTCAAGAACAAGAATCTTAGATTTTAAAAATATTTAGAAATATTTTATCAGTTTTGAAGCACAAGTTAATTGACTTGGCATTATGCCAATGTTAATATAAATAAGCAGGTGAAACTGCTTACACACGGGCTAGTAAAGGTTTCGACGGGGATCTTGAAGCTGGTGAAGCTATCCGCAGGAAAGCGTCAAAATCCAAACTTAAATATAAACGCTAACGATAATTTAGCATACGCTGCCTAATTGCAGCAGTCTGACTTAAAGCACCTACACTTTAAGACCCAGGCTTCGAACATGTAGGAAACGACAGTATCAAAGCTTTGAGATGCTGGTCGTATCATGAAGCTACTAAAGGTGCAAGGGTGTTGATTCCCGTGTACCGGAGGGAATGTTAAACAATCAACTATGATAGTAGAAGAACAGGGAATGGGTTTTCGGACAGGGGTTCGACTCCCCTCTGGTCCATTTTTGATGCAAAATCCGAACTCTTTGAGTTCGGATTTTGTGCGTTAAGCATCTTATTAATTAATAATTCAGATGTTCTTTTATTAATATCCATATCCGTACAGATTTTTTGAAGTGGATGACCTTATATGTAACACGCTTGGTGGAATGTTAGGATTTGTTATGACACCTGTATTCGTATTCATGCTTCCTAAGCATGAGAGAATGGATGAGATTGCATATAAAAGAGGGCAGGTCGTTTCGGAATTCAGAAGAGCGGTTGCGTGGATTATTGACATTGTGGTTATAATATTTGATGGAGAGTGATGTAATTGCTTTTATAATGTCTGGAAAAATGCCATTCATGCCTTCCCAGAATTCATTTTCAATATTTGTCATAGTAATCCTCTTTGATTAGCTAATTAAACGTTACGAACAAAAACTACATTAATTATAACTCAGTATACGGGCAAAAGTATACAAAAATAATTGAATTAAAAACGTGAATATTATACTATCATTATAGCAATAATAAAGATAAATTTACAGGGAAACGTGGAATGAGATTATTATCGGATATAGTGGAGTCAATCAGGCAGGTATGCAGATATGAGAAAACTGTCAGGGTAGATACCAAGGCACTTCAAAGTGTCATGATGATATTTGCATTAGTTATGTTGCTGATTGACATAGAGAATTTTAAGCTTGGTAAATATATTATCGGTGGTGTGACACTGGCAGTTGCAGTTATGAGTATAGTGCTTGTAATTGTATTAAAATATATTAAAAATGTATACAGGATATGTCAGGCTGCTGTTGTAGTATTTTTTATATTGGCAGTTATTATATCAATTGTGGGAGCTAATGATGGCTTTGCACTATTATGGTTTTTATTACTGCCAGTCATAACACTTGTGCTTTTAGGTATGCCATTTGGTGCGCCGGTGTGTATATTTTTTGGTTTGTATATTACGGTGTTATTCTGGACTCCTCTTAATAATATGCTTATATATAATTACACAAGGGATTATTTATTCTATTATCCGATTTTTTACTGGGGTTTCTGTCTTCTTGTAGTTGTCATGGATATTTTCTATAAGCTGTATCAGATAAGACAGGCGGATAATGAGAAAAATCTTGAAACAGAAGTACTTGAAGCTGTAGAGGGGACTAAGAAGCTTATGATTGATGCTGTTACAGCGATAAGCCAGATGCTTGATGAAAAGGATGGATATACACAGGAACATTCAAAGAGGGTTGCAGAGTATTCCAAGCTTATCGCAAGGAACCTGAAGGCGCATGAATTCACAGACGAAGAGATTTCACTGATATATAGAAGTGCCTTTCTGCATGATATTGGCAAGATTGCAGTTCCAGATGCGGTACTTAACAAACCTGCAAGGCTTACAGACGAGGAGTATGGAATAATGAAGAATCATACAGTCTGGGGCGGTCAGATATTATCTGGTCTGGAATTTCTTCCACAGGCAGATATAGGGGCTGTGTACCATCATGAAAGATATGATGGTAAGGGCTATCCATATGGAATTAAGGGAGAAGAACTTCCATGGATGGTAAGAATAATCAGTGCAGCAGATTCACTTGATGCGATGAATTCTAACAGATGTTACAGAAAGCATTGTGATAAGGATTATATTATCGGTGAATTTGAGAAGGGCGCTGGAACACAGTTTGATAAATCTGTTGCAGAAACTGTAATTACATTGATTGAGGAAGGCAGGATAGTAATATAGATATGTCAGAGAATACCAGAGTAGTATCACGAATAAAGCATATATGGGAAGTGATAATGTGTCCATATGAAGATAAGAGCCTTGCATTCTGGATTAAGGTTGTATTTGGATTTATATGGGCTATCAGTATTCCTAATGGAATTATCTATGGGGCACCAGATGATTATATAATCTGTCTCTTATACACATCTCCGAGCCCACGAGACGCGTAGTAATCTC
>ENA-OZHU01001884-OZHU01001884.1-human-gut-metagenome-genome-assembly--contig:-NODE-1884-length-10477-cov-5.153809_pt1 | contig 10477 bp, 9 predicted proteins | sample MGYA00244054_ERZ653700 | MGnify/ENA primary metagenome ERZ653700 (study PRJEB26926, sample SAMN06165279) | human gut metagenome | biome: ENVO:00009003; feature: ENVO:2100002; material: ENVO:00002003...
TAAGTCGTCGGCAGCGTCAGATGTGTATAAGAGACAGATATAGCATTTGTTGTTGTACGTTACGGATTAAATATCAATGGAGGAGCAGAGTATCATTGTAGAATGCTAGCCGAAAGACTCACCAATGATTATAACGTTGAAGTTCTAACTACTTGTGTAGATAATTATAGAACTGGAGAAAATCTTGAGTTTAAGGAAAAAGAGATTATCAATAAAGTCATTGTTCGCCGTTTTAAAACTAATCCCACTCATCCTGAACTTGAAAACTTTTATAAAAAGAAAGCTAAACCGGCTTATAAATTAAGACGTTTTTTATACAAATGCCACTTTCTAGCTATTGCTTCTTACTTTTTCCCTGTTTGGCATTTCAAAGAAAAAGAAGAACTAGAAGCACTCGGTAGCCAAGTTTTCCATTCTCCGGCTCTCTTCAATTTCATAAAAGAAAATAAAGATAATTACAAAGCAATCATCCCTATTACAATAGATTATTCTCATGTATATTACACAACTTTATATGCACCAGAAAAGACTATTGTAATCCCTACAATGCATTATCACAAAACTGCATTTCGCTCAACCTTGACACAAGTCTTTACAAAGGCAGCCTACATCGCTTTCAACACAACAGCAGAACAAAAACTAGCAAGAAAAATATTTGGTATGCACATGGCACCCCACAGTATTGTAAGCGTAGGGATAGAGCTAAGTGCTCCATCAGACTGGGCAGTGACCCAAGAAAAGTATAATCTTCCTGATGAATATATGCTCTATGTAGGGAGAGTAGACCAAGGCAAACTTAACAATGTGTATACTTATTTCCTCAACTATAAAAAGGTATATCCTAATTCTGATTTAAAGTTTGTTCTTGTAGGCAAACAATATAGTGATCCTTTTAATCATCCGGATATTATATATACTAATTTTGTTGAAGAACAAGAAAAGATATCAATCATTCAACATGCAAAGATTGTAATCAACCCATCACTGTATGAAAGCCTATCACTTATATTACTGGAAGCAATGGCTTTAAAAAAAGCGATGCTGGTCAATGGCAATTGTAATGTATTGAAAGAACATTGCCATAAAAGTAATAATGCTGCTTTATACTACACTAATGAAAAAAGTTTTATTGATAAGCTTCATACGCTAGACTCTTCTACCAATCTTAGATTAGAGATGGGAGAAAAAGGATATTCTTATGTTAACAGCAATTACGACTGGAACATAATAATGAAGAAACTAAAGCATGTTATCGAAAATATATAAAGATTTAGATACTCTTGATAGCTTGCTTTAAGCGCCCCATAATCAAAGTCCAATTATAGTTCGATTTCACATAAAATACACCTTTCTCTCCCATCTCCTCTCTCAAATCTTCCGATTGCTCAATCCGTCGAAGTGCCTGATTAAACCCGCGATTATTCATGTAATAAAAAGAAGCAAAATCACTTTTTAAACAATGTTCTTTCAAAACTTTACAATGTCCGTTTACAAGCATTGGCCTCTTTTGACTCATAGCCTCTAAAAGTATTAAAGAAAGGCTTTCATAACGAGAAGGATTCACTACAATATCGGCATGCTGTAGAATTGACATTTTCTCTTCATCACTGACAAAGCCTGTGTATATAACATCAGGATGCTCAAATCGCTCCATAGCCAACCCACCTACCAATACTAATCTTAATGTTGAATCTGAATATTTTTTCTTATAGTTCACAAAATATGTAAGTAAACGATGAATCTTTTTAGGAGTAATACGACCAATATATAACAAATATTTCTCTGGTAATTGAAACTTTTCTTTTGTCATCGCCCAATCTGCGGATAAAGACTCCTCTATTCCTACACTCAATATCCCATGAGCCCCCAAAGCCTTACCCAGAATATTTTCAGCAAGCCTCTGTTCCTCTCCGGTATTAAAACCAACATAAGCTATCTTTGAAAAAGCAGATGTTAATACAGAACGGAAAGAAATACCCATATTATGCATTGTAGGAATAGCTATTGTTTTTCTACCTGCATACAATGCAGTATAATAAAAGGTGACATAATCAGAAGACATTGCTATAAATGCTTTATATTCATCTATATGATCACGAATATAATCATTCAATGCGGACGAATAGAATTTATCACTCTTCATTGCCTGCACTTCATCATCATTCTTGTAGGTCCATACAGGAATCAAATAAGACAAGTATTTCAAGATTCCTAATTTAAAAAGGAACTGGCGTAGTTTTCTTGCTGGTTTAGCCTTCCTTGCGAAATAGCGTTCCTTTTCACGCTGAACAGGATTCGTCCTAAAACGACGAATCACCACTCCATTCCATTCTTCCTCACCTTCTGGATATATATTTTCACCTGTCGCAACATCTCTGACACAGGTAGTAAGTACTTCCACATCATAATCAGATACTAACCGTTCTGCTAACATCTGACAATGATATTCAGCCCCGCCATTTATATTTTTGCCATATCTGACAACAACAAAAGCAACTTTCTCTTTCTTCATAGCTTCCCTTAATACAACATTCTACTTATGAGAGCATCTGAATCACATTTTTCATCCGTCCTATAATCATCTCCCAATTATAATTCTCCTGAACATAGTGACGCCCTTTCTCTCCCATCTGTTGACGTAATGTTTCTGAGTTCTCAAGGTTATGCAATTTTCGCATAAAATCTCTACGATTCATATAATACAAAGCTGCATAATTGCTCTTTTCACAATGTTCTCTCAACACATTACACCTGCCATTGACCAACATCGCCTTACCTTCGCTCATCGTTTCAAGTAAAATAAGTGATAAACTTTCATATCTGGAAGGATTCACTATTACTTTAGCATTCAACTGAATCGCTACTTTCTCCGCATCATCAACAAAACCTGTGTAAATTATATCCGGATGTTCGACTGTCTTTCCAAAAATACCTCCGACTAAAACTAGCTTTAATCGAGAATCTACATATTTCTTTTTATAGCTTAAAAAATAATCAACTATATTATTCAACTTTATAGCATCAATTCTCCCTACATACAATAGATAATCTTCCGGCAAATTATATTTTACCTTTGTTTGCTCCCAATCAGCAGCTTTCGTCTTCTCTATACCTACACTAATAATGCCATGAGCAGCCAAAGGCTTTCCAACTATATTCTCTACCAATTTCTGTTCTGCCCCTATATTAAATCCAATATAGGCAACCTCAGAGAAAACAGAAGTAATAATAGAACGAAAGGATGAACCGTTATTATGCATAGTAGGAATCAGAATCGTCTTCTCCGGTGCATATAGTGCAGTATAATAAGTATGAGGGAAAAAGGAAAGCGGAATGAATGCTCTATAAGAAGCTTTATTTTCTCTTATAAAAGCATACATTGAAGATGAATAAAAAACATGACTATTCAAGGCCTTTATTTCTTCTTGTTCTTTATAATGCCAAATCGGTTTCACATAAGACAAAGGCTTCAAAAGACGACATCTGTACAAGAAGTGCCTCCACTTCTTTGCCGGAGCCGCCTGCCTGACATAACTTTTATGTAAGTCCGGTTCAACAGGATCTGAATAGAATCGACGTACCAAAACTCCATTCAGGATTTCTTCTCCTTCAGGATATTCATTATCACCGGTAACATAATTCTTGACACACGTAGTCAATACTTCAACATCATAATCGTTAACCAGCCTTTCGGCCAGCATACGACAATGATATTCAGCACCTCCGTTTATATCTTTTCCATAACGAACTACTATAAAAGCTATCTTTTCCTTAGTCATTCTAGTCAATCAACAATTTGTGCTTTCTCTTAAATATAGCACGATAACCACGATATAGCATCCTATAAAAACCGAAGTGTTTACACATAAAATATCGTTTGATTGACATACTCGGGCCTAGTTGCCAAGGAGTAATATGACGATATTCACGCATTTTCAACATCGTTTCATCTATTATATCCTCAAAAGCCGGTGACGGAGGGCACAACAAAGTATGGTTAATCAAATGAATCCCCCTCTTAAGTACGCCAACGGAAGATTCACCTCCAAGTTCCGCATTCTGAATAAACTTATCCTGTTCATAAAGACTCAGGAAATAATGATATTCCTTTACCGGATCATAACCACCACGAGTAATGCTTTCATTCTTATGAATCATATAATGGTATTTAGAGACACAACTCAATACCACTTTCTGAGAGCTATAAAATACTTTATATAATACAGCTACGTCCTCATAAACCCGTCCGACAGGGAATGAAAGGCGGTCAAACAATTTACGTTTAAAGAGCTTCGCCCATAAATAGTTCTTTACCAAGTCATTCTTTACCAAAGCACGTATAATCTCCTTTCTGGAAAAAACATACAGCTTACCCGTGTTGTTGATTATTTTAGAAGGTCTTCCCTCCTGCTCAAGAAGATAAGTACAAGCAGAAACATCTGCATCATGCTCTTGCATCAAGGTGTAAAGATACTGATACATATCATGATCAATCCAGTCATCACTGTCAACAAAGCCCAAGAGCTCTCCCGTAGCTGCAGCCAAACCGGCATTACGGGCAGCACTCACCCCACTATGAGGCAAATGAATAGTCTTAATGCGCTGATCCATAAGCGCATACTCATCGCAGATACCGGAAGAGCCGTCGTCAGAACCATCATCAACTAAGATAATCTCAAGGTTCTTATAGGTCTGCTCCAGTATAGATTGCAGACAAGTCTTCAAATAGTCCTTTACATTATAAACAGGCACTATAAGACTAATCAATGGTCCAGAGATATTAGTATTCATATTATTCTACTTGTCAACTTTTTATTTTTACTGCAGCCCCTTCTATATAGAATGCTATATAACAAGGAATACTGCAAAACCACCCTCTATTTTAAATAAATTTCACACTTGTATGTGATTCGATAATACAATCTAAACACTCTCAAATCAAACAATTACCTCTTATTTGCCATTTATACAGTATAATTCGTCTAGTTTCCAAAGTTCATTCAAAGATTTCCACTGTTTATCATTCAGGTTAGTTTTCCCATTATTTTTCTTTTGTAAGCTATTATTCTGCGTTTGAGGCAGCTCTATCGGCCGGGGATAGAATTCACCCCCTCCTGTCACCTTGACCCGCCTCTTTAATTCATTCGCTTTCAACCATAAATCATCCGCAGACGGACAATGTTCACTGATTATTTTCCAGTCAAACAACTCCTCTCCATACCAATGGGGAGGATAATAAATCCCGCCACATCCGATTGCCACATTCTGCAAAGAGCTATTCACCGGCATCGTAAACACTTTCGCCCACTTTCTATATACCGAAAAAGAATTTCCATCCATATGAATCTTCCGGATAACGTTTCCGCAAACTGTATCCGGATACTGATACGATAAGGAAAGCAAACGCTCAACCGTATTCCGGGGATAAATCAGATCATCATCCACTGTTATCACTTTACTATCCGGATATTCACGGAAAACATAATGATACTTCTTATGTGAACGGAAATTCTCAGACACAAATCTGAATTCTATTCCTTTAGCCATCAATATTTTAAGTTCTTCCGGCAGATCATTCAACCGTCCGGGGAACTCCTGTTCCGACAACCATACAATTATCTTTTCGGGCGGACAAGTCTGCCACAGAATTGATTTCAACATCAGATGAAGTTGAGAAATACGGGGAGGAAATGTCGTCAACGAGACAATGACTCCCGAATGGTTCGATAATGCCGGAGCATCAGTGTCCTGCTGATAAGCACGCACCACTTTATCATGATACTTTGCTCTTCTCCACCTGCAAAGCAAAGAATAGATATGTCGGTAAAATCCTCCTTTTTCCTTATAGGAAGTCAGCTTCTCTTCTTCCCGTGTATAGCGATCATAATAACTGTTCACCTTCACAGACTGACCTCTCAGTTCATCCTTTACAATGCCCAGAGAAGCCCATTGAACCTTTGCTCCACGAGTATGCTTTCGTATGTTCCGGTTCTTCTGGATAGAGTCTTTCGTCTTATACCCTCTTGCATGATCCAAATGGAGGCATACGGTAGAGTAACGTATCTGCATACCATGAATTCCATAGTTCTCCAGACGTTCTCCAAATTCACGGTCTTGTCCACCGTACTGCATACGCTCATCAAAACCATTCACAGCCAGAATATCGCTTAGCCAACCGGAAGCGTTATGCCCGTTCCAGCTTGCTTTGGTAGGAGTAAATGTATTTAATGCCCACCTTTTAAATCCTGTAGCAGTCAGTTTATTATTTTTAAAAGAGGCAGGCATCCCTTTTCCTCTCATCCATTGCAGATCAAAACATCTGCCGGATAATATATCGTCCTTTGTAATATCTTTCGACAAATCCATACTCAACTTATGATATCCGCCGGACAGGAAACGTCCTTTACGGCGAAGACACAGGTGAGTTGAGACGAAGTCTTTACGTGGAATACAATCGCCATCACTGAAAAGCAGGTAATCTGCTTGCGCAGCCAGTATGCCTTTATTCAGAATATCGCACTTACGGAATCCTTTATCTTCGTGCCATACATGCTTCACCTGAAAGGATAATTGCGGAGTTATCCTCTGCAACATATCATAAGTTTCTTTCCGCGAACCATCATCGGCAACAATCAATTCAAAGTTCTTAGTATCCTGGGCTTCATATCCCCACAACACCTTCTCCAGCCATTCAAGCTGGTTGCAGGTTGACAGTACGACCGACATCTGCAAAGAAGTAGTCTTCCGGCTAAAACGGATAATAGAATAATTGCACTCCATCTGTTCCCCAGCCCAATAAAGTTCTCTCGAAATCTCCCTCCATCCGGCTAAGTCCACACGATCAGTGCCATCAATGTCTTCCTCCTTATGCAAACGAACCAGACATAATGCGTCCTCATCCTGATCTTCTTTCAAGTCAGCATGATGAGCAAGCAAGTAGTCCCGTACTTTTTCATCCGAACAAACAACATTATTTTCAAAAGCTACTATCATTAATTACCCTCCTTTAGCCATTAAATATCCAACTGAAACCAGACCTGATGTCTGCGGCGATATCTGTTCCAGAATTTCTTTCTGTAATGCAGAATCAAACGCACACATTCTTCTTCATCCATCCCTCTCGAACGGGCATACTCTTTTCCCAACAAGATGAAGAAGGGTGTCTGCCCCCATAAACGGGCAAAATTCGCACAACCTTTCTTAATATCCACTTCGCCAAAATGCATTCTGTTAATATCCACCAGTGAGAAATGATATTCCTCTCCTATCTTGTCATACAGGATGTTTCCCGGGGAATAGTCCAAATGCAGAATTCCGGCTTCATGCAGACGCGCTGTAAATTCCGCAAAAGCGGTCACTACATCTTCGCAGCTTTTTATATCCGCATTGCCAAACTGGCAAAAATTATATCGATAGGGAGATTGTATGCTCATAAAATATGAATGACCAATCAAACCCATTTTTGTCTCTTCTATATAGGCAATAGGACAAGGGGTTTCAAACCCTTTCTCCAACAGTTTCTCCGGATAAACAAAAGCCCGTTTCCCTTTCGAAGGACGAAAGAAAGCATAAGCGATCCGATTTATCAGTGGAGGTATCGTATACCGTTTCACGTTAATATCCAATCCATCCACCGTGATCATCTTTATCAAATTCCGCCCGGAATGAATTACCGTTCCTAATGTCTCAAAGTCTTTAGGAATACGTTCTACATATTCTCTCAGATATTCGTATTTGGGGTTAATCATTATTTTCATCTTACGAAAAAACAAGAATGGTCATACTTCTCTTCATCTCTCAACTCTTTTGCCCGGTCATCTTAAAATATTTATCCAACACAAGCAGTGATATCAAATTTTCTCTTCTCTTATCTTTAAATTGGGACACATATTCATGGGCATGTCTGATGATCTCCAATGATTCATCTATATGCTCTATATAGTAATGCAACCGTTCCTCCAGATCTGAGAAATCCGGTTTTATTTCAATATAATGATAATTGGGAATAAGCGTGCCTTCCATAAACCATGTCTCACAGGTAGGCCGGGGCATCACTGCTATTGAATTCGATGACATCACCCATTTCAGGTTGCTGGCCACATCGATTCCTTCAAGAGCCATTATGAATTTATAATCCAAATGCTCATTAATCGTTTTCTTCTCCGTGCGCCACTCTGCCGGGTCAGTCGTATTTTTGCTGACATCGCCCAGATCGCACATCGGATGATGAAAATACATTTCCATAAAAAGCTTTCTGGAAGGTTTTCCTTTTACCTTTCCACGAAAGATTACCATATTTTTCTTCTCAGTAAAAGCCTTCTTATCGTCCACAAATATAAAATGACGAACCTTATCCAGTTTCATCACAATCGAATTCGCGTTATCATCTGTCAGCGGACGGCTTTTCACAATAGAGGGATAGTCGGGAACAAATGTCACATCACCGGGACAAAAGCCCCACTGAAACTGATCAGAAAACCAGCGGGTATATTGATAAGTATCAAAGAAATACACTTTTTGTTTGCTCATCTTGTGCTCTGAAAGATGCGGAGCAGAAGAAGGTAATTGCACCGTTCCGGAAAGTTTGTTATAATAGTCAACGCGACGTTCTATATAATCCTTGTCCTTCCGGCGGGATAGTGAAGACAACTTTCCTTGTAACCGTAGCCGGAAAATGCCTTTCGGAATGACCAGTCTGAGAGCATTTACCGAGTAGTAAATGAACTTAGGATTCTTCCCGCTACGCAACTTATATAAAAGTTTATTCTTCATTCTTGTTCCATATCTCAGGAGTACCTGGCTCCTAATTGATTATTCCTTCAATCTTCGCTATCACCTGTTCGGGTTTTATTTCTCTCAGGCAGGCATAATCGCCCCGCCAGCATGGTTTCTGTCCGTATACGGAGCAGGGACGGCATGACAGGTCAAGCTGTACCGTATTGACCGGCAACTGTTTCCATCCCATAAACCCGGCATAAGGATGAGTAGCTCCCCAAACAGAGATCACCGGAATGTTGACCAGCGAAGCCAGATGCATATTCGCCGAATCCATCGAGAGCATCACATCCAGATGACTCATTAGATTCAGTTCGGTACGCATATTCAACTTACCAATCATAGAAACGACGGTAGGATATTTCGCCACCCAGCCATCGAATACTTCCTGTTCACTCTTGCCACCTCCGAAAAGGAAAACCTTCACCTTCGGATCGGTGGCAAAATGGGCTACTACCTGCTCCTGCAATTCAATAGGGTATATCTTACCCATGTGCTTGGCAAAAGGAGCTATACCAATCCATTTCAAATTATCTTTTGCGCCTGTGACAGGTTCTATCTCTGCAAAGTTTCCTTTTTCATCTCCATAAATCGAAGAAAAATTCAACAATACAGGAAAACCCAGTTTCTCCAGCACATCGGCATAACGACGGAAAGAACTTTTCTGGTTCTCCAATACTTTATGCCGGCGGCGGACTAATTTTTCTTTTCCCACTCTACCTTTATAGATAGATGCCACAGGTATATTAGCCAGCCGGAACCTCAGACACAAGTATTTCGTACGAAGTACATGATGAAAATCTGCCACATAGTCGAAACGCTTTGCTTTCAGTTCCGAATAAAGGGTGTTCAACCCCCATAATCCTTTATGTTTACCCGTCAGGTCAGCACCGATAAAACTCACATTTGCAGGAAGTCCCTGAAAAAGCGGTTGCCACACAGCACGACTCAACACAGTAATTTCAAGTTGAGGATATTGTACTGCCAGCGAATGTACTACCGGTATCGTCATGGCTACATCGCCAAGAGCCGAGAAACGGATAATGAGAATACGCGCCATTCGTTATTTTTTTGCATAAAGCACCGGATTCAGCGTCGGGTCATTATACATCTTCATCTGTTTATATACTTTCATATACTTCTTCCCTGCCTCGATGTCAGCCAGCAGCTGGTCGATAGCCGAAGAAAGGTCTTTCCGTTGTTCCAGCAGAATATCCAGTTTTACCTGGCATTGTGCACGATGTTCTTCCGTCGTATCCGTACGTTCCACTTCTTGCTGCATGTGGTAAATTTTCAAAGCAAGAATAGAGAGACGGTCTACTGCCCAGGCAGGACTTTCCGTATTGATGGTAGCATCTGCCAGCGGCTTTACATCCTTATATCGATCAAGAAAATAGCTATCGATCAACTCCACCAGATCCGTACGGTCCTGATTGGATTTATCGATTCTTCTCTTTAAAGCTACGGCTGCCACCGGATCAATATGCGGGTCACGGATGATATCTTCGAAATGCCATTGTACGGCATCAATCCAGTTTTTCAGATACAAATAATACTCTATCGACTTCAACTCGTAAGGATTGTTCATCGGCGCATCTACGCTGTCCGTCACATGGTAATCTGTCGTCGATTTCCAAAAAATATCATTGCAAAGGTTACTAAATGTCATAATCTTAACTAGCTAATAGATGTATAATAGGAC
>ENA-OZHU01001891-OZHU01001891.1-human-gut-metagenome-genome-assembly--contig:-NODE-1891-length-10439-cov-4.486903_pt1 | contig 10439 bp, 8 predicted proteins | sample MGYA00244054_ERZ653700 | MGnify/ENA primary metagenome ERZ653700 (study PRJEB26926, sample SAMN06165279) | human gut metagenome | biome: ENVO:00009003; feature: ENVO:2100002; material: ENVO:00002003...
ACGCGTCTCGTGGGCTCGGAGATGTGTATAAGAGACAGCAAGATCTCTCGCCGCCAGTTTCTGCAGGTGACCGGTGCTTCGGCCGCTGCGCTGCTGCTGGCCGGCCTGCCGGTGGAGGCCTCTGCCGCATCGGGCCATCTGACCGTTACGCCGGATACCCTCGTCTCTGACCTGCGTGCCGACCCGACATTCGCCGCCAGCGGCGTGTGGACCTGGCAGAGTGCCGTGGACAGCCCGGACACCCCGGAAGCAGGCACCACGCTGTCGGACTATGTGGGCGCCAACATGGCACAGGACAGCGCCGACGCCCTGAACGATCTGGCCGATACCTATGAAGCCGGCACTCAGGTGACTTATAAAGTGTACTCCCCGGAGGAGATCGCCGCAGACGCCACCCGTGATGGCGTGGAACTGTATTACTGGCCGTCGGAAGTGCCCGGCAGCAAGTTTGTGGTGGTCATGTCCGGCAATGTGCTCAACAAGACTTCCAATATGTCCGAGGGCTATGCCACGGCATGGCGGCTGCACCAGATGGGCTACGCAGCCTTCGTGCTGCGCTACCGCGTGTTCCTCAAGGCAAAGGACAACGCCCCGGTGGCTGACCTTGGCAACGCTGTCAGGTTCATCACCACTCATGCAGACCAGTTCAATGTGCAGCCGGAAAACTACGCCCTGCTGGGCTATTCCTCCGGCGGCCATCTGGCCGGTGTGTTCTCCGGCGACGAACTGGGCTACAAGCACTATGGGGTACCCAAGCCCGGTGCTTTGCTGCTGGGCTATCCCATCAACAATTTCTTTGAGTATAAGCCGGTCTATCATGCTGCCATCGACCCCTTTGTACTGGAGGGCCGGTACTATGAACTGAACATCTCTGACTGTGTCACCGACGATTACCCGCCGGTGTATCACTGGTACGGCGAGAACGATTATGTGTTCCCGCTGCTGTGCTACCCGGCTCAGCGCCCGGCGCTGAGCCGCGCACTGGAAAAGCACCATGTGCCCTGCAAAGAGGTGCTGTTCCCCAATGCGACCCACGGCGTGGGTACCGGCGCAGGCACCGATGCCGACGGCTGGATGCTGGACGCTGCGAACTTCTGGGAGACCCAGATCAACGGCTGAATCTGAACAAAAGAGGAGCGGAATGCAATGAAGAACCTGAATGCCTGTCTGGCAAGCCTGAACCTCGGCCTGCCGGACGATGTGCGCCGCCTGAAAGAGGCGGGCTATTATACTGAGGCCATTGCCTGCATTGACACCTACCTGGCGGAGGACTGGACAAAGACCCAGAACCAGCCGGTGCAGCCTGCCGGCCCTCTGCCGGAAAACCCCACACCCCGCGGGGTGGATGCCATGCGGGATGCTCTGCTGGCCCAGCGGGAGATCCTGCGCCGTCTGCCGCTGGACTATACGGTGCCCGAAGCACAGGCGCTGGAACTGCTGCAAAGCCTTGTGCGGGGCTTTACCCCGGAGGAATTCCGGGCACTGGACCGCGCCGGGGCCATGGACTGGCGGTTCGTGGAAGGGGAGAAGAAATATATCCACTCCTTTGCCGAGACCCTGCTGGCTACCCACCCGGAGCTGGCAGCCCGTCAGATCGACCCGCCCCTGCAGCACCCCAGCTGGGAGCGGTATGAGCCGGAGCACGAGCAGATGGTGCGCACCGGCGCAGTCAGCGCGGACATCACGCTGGAAACCAGCATCGGCATGAGTGACGCGGCCTTTGCCGAAGCCCTTGCGGCCGCAAAGCAGCAGGGGCGCAGCACCGTGCACGTCCGGGTGTGGCTGCCGCTGCCGGCTGCCTGCCCGGCACAGAGCGGCATCACGCTGGATTCCTTCACCGAGCCGCCCACCTGCATTGCCCCGGAAGATGCCGCCCAGCGCACTGCGTACTGGGAGGCCGACCTTGCCGAGAACCGGCCCTTTGGCGCGGTGTACAGTTACCGTACCACGGCCCGCTATGCCGACCCGCTGCACATGCAGGCGGACCCCGTGCAGCCGGATTTTGACACGCAGGAGGAGCTGCCGCATCTGGAGTTCACGCCCTATCTGCGGGCACTGGCGGCCCAGCTCACCCAGGGGCTCACCGACCCGGTGCAGAAGGCAAAGCGCATCTACGACTATGTGACCCTTAACACCCACTACCACTACCAGCCGCCCTACTTCGTGCAGGAAAACATCACCGACGGCTGTGCCCACAACCGCCGGGGAGACTGCGGCATCATGGCCTCTACCTTCATCGTGCTGTGCCGTCTGGCCGGCATCCCGGCCCAGTGGCAGAGCGGCCTTGTGGTGCGGCGGGAGATGGTGGGCTGCCACGACTGGGCCGCGTTCTACATCGCGCCCCAGGGCTGGATGTATGCCGACTGCTCGGCCGGTGCCTCCATGGCCCGTGCCGGGAACGAGAAGATGCGCCTGCACTACTTCGGCAATCTGGACACCGGGCGCATGGTGGCCAACCGTGCCCTCTGCGCACCCTTTGACCCGCCCATGTGCTCCTTCCGCGCCGACCCCTGTGACAATCAGGTGGGCGAGGTGGAAGCCGACGGTGTGGGCCTGTACGGCGAGCAGCTGCAGTGGAGCCAGACGCTGCGCCGCTACGAGACACTGTAAAAAGCAAAAGGTCCGGGCTTTGCATCTGCACGGCCCGGATCTTGGATTTTATAAGGAGACATCTCATGGGATTTCTTTCGCTTTTGTATACGGTTCTGCTGGTGGCCATCTGCCTGCAGCAGGCACTGCTGCTGTACCGCTCCGGCAAACAGGCACCCCGGCAGGACGACGAAGCCCTCAAAGAGTGGGTGCGTCAGCAGCTGGACGCCCAGTCGAAGCTCTTTGCCCAGAAGCAGGCCGAGCTGGCCCGGCAGAACTACGACGCCATGCGCGGCATCAGCGAAACGCTGCAGACCGCCGTGCAGGGTATGAGCAGCACCCTGAATGCCGGGCAGGCCGCGCAGCAGCAGACCATGGAACAGCGCCTGCAGGGGCTGGAAGCTTCCAACGCTCGCAAGCTGGAAGAAATGCGCAAAACGCTGGCCGAAAGCATGGCCGCCCTGCAGGCACAGAATGCCCAGAAGCTGGACGAGATCCGCTGCACGGTGGACGAGCAGCTGCAGGATGCCCTGCAGAAGCGGGTGACCGAGAGCTTCAAGGCGGTCAATGCCCAGCTGGAACAGGTGTACAAGGGCCTGGGTGAGATGCAGAGCCTTGCCGCCGATGTGGGCGGCCTGAAACAGGTGCTGTCGGGCGTCAAGACCCGCGGCATCCTGGGCGAGATCCAGCTGGGAGCCATTCTGGAAGAAATTCTGGCCCCAGAGCAGTACGACACCAATGTGGCCACCATCCCCGGCAGCACCCAGCGGGTGGAGTACGCTATCAAAATGCCGGGTGCCGACGGCGGCAGTGTCTGGCTGCCGATCGACTCCAAGTTCCCCGGTGATACCTACGCCCACCTGCAGGATGCGCAGACATCCGGCGATGCGCAGGCTGTGGAAAACGCCCGCCATGCACTGGAACTGGTGCTGCGCAGCGAGGCCAAGGACATCCGCGAGAAATACGTGGAGCCGCCCTACACCACGGCATTCGGCATCCTGTTCCTGCCCTTTGAGGGCCTGTATGCCGAGGTGGTCAATGCCGGGCTTTTGGAAGTGTTGCAGCGGGATTATCAGGTCAACGTGGCAGGCCCCAGCACCATGGCGGCGCTGCTCAACAGTCTGCAGATGGGCTTCAAGACCCTTGCCATCCAGAAGCGTTCCGGCGAGGTGTGGCAGCTGCTGGGTGCCGTCAAGACTGAGTTCGACAAGTTCGGGCAGGGGCTTTCCAAGCTGCAGCAGCGTCTGCGCCAGACCGACGAAGAGCTGGATAATCTCATCGGCGTGCGCAGCCGTGCCATCAGCCGCAAATTGCGGGCCGTACAGACGATGGATGACGCCAGCGCTGCGGCCCTGCTGGAGCTGGACACCGAGCCGGGCCGCCCCGTGTCTGCCCGCCTGCCGGAAAGCAGGGGCGATGAATAACGGTTGTGGTCAGGGGTCCGGGAGGGAAAAGCCGCAGATCCCTCTTGCTAAATTTCTGACGATATGCTATACTAGGAATTGTTCTTAAGAAGAATCGGCCGCTTTCTGCGGCACAGCATAAAAATAAAGGAGCATGGGATTTATGAGCGTACAGAAGATCAGCAATGCCATTCTGGGCGTGGGGGTGGACGATACCACCATCGACCTGTTTGAAAGTCAGTACCCGGTGCCTACCGGCGTCAGCTACAACTCCTATGTCATTCTGGATGAAAAGGTCGCCATTCTGGATACGGTGGACAACCGTGCCACGGATGCCTGGCTGGCAAACCTCACCGAAGCGCTGGGCGACCGCATGCCGGAATATCTGGTGGTCTCCCACATGGAGCCGGACCATGGTGCCAACATTGCCCGCCTGGCCGCTAAGTACCCGGACATGAAGGTGGTGGGCAACGCCAAGACCTTTATGTATATGGAGCAGTTCTTCGGCCCGGATGCCGTGGCCAAGGAGCGCCGTGTGGTGGTGAAGGACGGCGAGAGCTTGTCTCTGGGGAGCCACACCCTCACCTTTGTGTTTGCACCCATGGTGCACTGGCCGGAGGTCATGGTCAGCTATGAGAGCAGCGAAAAGGTGCTGTTCTCCGCCGACGGTTTCGGCCGCTTCGGGGCGGTGGCAAAGTTTGACGAAAAGGCCGACTGGGCCAGCGAAGCCCGCCGGTATTACCTGAACATCGTGGGCAAGTACGGCCCGCAGGTGCAGGCACTGCTCAAAAAGGCAGCCGCACTGGATATTGCCACCATCTGCCCGCTGCACGGCCCGGTGCTCACCGGGGACCTGGGCAAGTATCTGGCCTATTATGATACCTGGTCCAGCTACAAGCCGGAGGAGCCGGAAAAGATCCTTGTGGCCAGTGCTTCCATCCACGGCCATACCCGCGCCGCGGCCCACACCATGGCCGAAAAGCTGCGTGCCAAGGGCGCAAAGGTGGTGGAGATGGACCTGACCCGCACCGATGTGTCCTACGCCGTCACCGAGGCATTCCGCTGCGGAAAGATCGTTCTGGCCTGCGCCACCTATGACGGCTTCCTCTTCCCGCCGATGGAGTCCCTGCTGACCCACCTCAAGACCAAGGCGTTCCAGAACCGTACCGTCGGCCTGATGGAGAACGGCACCTGGGCCCCCATGGCTGCCAAACTCATGCGCGCCGAGCTGGAAGGCATGAAGAACATCACGGTCTGCGAGAACGTGGTCACCATCCGCTCTGCTGCCAATGCTGCCGCGGAAGCCCAGATGGACGCTCTGGCCGACGAGATCGTGGCAAAATAAGCCCCAAAAGCGCGTAAAATCAGAAAAGACAAGCTGCCCGCATACCGGATGTGACAAGATCACACGGTATGCGGGCAGCTTTTTATCGGGGTGCAGGACTGCAGCGAGAGGACGGGAATGCTCTGTCATTCTTGCGCGGAAACCTGAACTACGACGGAAATTTCGGTCGGATGGTACGGCCCGGCATATTACGGGAGATCTGCTGAAATACATTTTAGCTGTCGGAAACGATAAATCCGTGTTCATAGAAAAAGTAATTATTTGATCTGTGCCAGCACCGCAGCAATGTCACCGTCAAAAAGCAGTGACTGCTTGGCGATCTCATTCGGGCAGACGGCCTCGCCCTTGTTGATGGCGTCGCACTGCAGCGTTGTGATATCGCCCTGCCACAGGTAAAGGGCAACTTCCCCGCAGCGGGCGGCGGGGGTCAGGCTTTCAAGGACGGTAACGCCCTTCTGGGCAAGCTCGGCGCGCAGGTATTCGTCCTGCACCTGCAAAAACTCCGGGCTGGCATCCCGGGGCGGGCGCACATTGAGCAGTGCGCGCAGCAGCTGCTTCTGCCCGGCGGCATCGTCCGGGACGGCCAGCTGCCGGTATTCGGGGGCTTCTGCCAGCAGGCGGCTGAGCAAAAAATGGCGGCGTTCGGTCTGGGTCATAGAAAGACCTCCTTTGCGGTACCAAACGGCAAAACGCCCTGAAAACAGCGTTTCCAAGGCGATCTGCACGAAACGGGAATCAGAACTCGTAGGGAGGGTTGCCGGAGAAGTCGGCAATGGCGCCGTGAGCATCCTCCAGGATTATTGCATTGGGTGTGCGGGGCATCTCGGCGTGCCCCGGCTGACGAGGCCATACACCCCTTTTTGCCCGGCGTAAAGTACGCACAATGCGGTAACCCTGTCTCTTATACACATCTGACGCGGGTGACTTTTGACCGGTTACGATTCGGAAACTTTTGCGGTGAACCGCCGATTTCTCGCAATTTGGACTGCAAAAAATTTTTTTGAGCCGGATGTGCGGGGTGCCCGGCCCCTGCTTGACAAGCACCGCGTCTGTGCCGTAAAATAGAAAAAACAGCCCGCGAGGGGCCGGAGGGGAGAAACGACAGATGTGTACCAAAAAGGAACTGCCGGCCTGCCCGGTGGAAACCACCCTCACCATGATCAGTGACAAATGGAAGGTGCTGATCCTGCGGGACTTGCTCACCGGCACCAAGCGTTTCGGCGAGCTGAAAAAGTCGCTGACCGGCGTGAGCCAGAAGGTGCTCACCTCCCAGCTGCGGGAGATGGAGGAAAACGGTCTGGTGGAGCGCAAGGCCTACCCGGAGGTGCCGCCCCGGGTGGAGTACAGCCTGACCCCGCTGGGCCGGAGCCTGAAGCCCATCATGGACGCCATGCGGGCGTGGGGCGAACAGTACAAACAACAGAATGCGTGACTGCACGCCGGGCAGCTGCCGTACCTGCGGCAGCACCCGGCATTTTTTGCAAAAAGGAGAAATTGCACCATGGAGCGGATCTTACTGCTGGAGGATGACAAAAGTCTGGTCACCGGGCTGACCCTTGCACTGGGCCGGGCGGGTTATGCGCTGGACACGGCCCGTACCCTGGCCGAGGCCGGGCATCTGTGGCAGGCGGGCCGCTACGACCTGCTGATGCTGGACGTGACTCTGCCGGACGGCACCGGCTTCGACTTCTGCCGGGAGGTGCGCCGCACTTCCGGGGTGCCCATCCTGTTTCTGACCGCGTCGGATGAGGAAATGGACATCATCACCGGGCTGGACCTGGGTGGTGACGATTACATCACCAAGCCCTTCAAGCTGGGGGTGCTGCTGAGTCGGGTGCACGCACTGCTGCGCCGGGCCGGAGGGTTCGGGGCACAGCAGGCCACCGAGCTGTGCTCCGGCGGCATCCGGGTAGATCTGCTGGCTGGCCGGGCCGAAAAGAACGGCGTTCCGCTGGAACTCACGGCAGCGGAGTACAAGCTGCTGTGCCTGTTTCTGCGCAGCCCGGGGCAGGTGCTGACCAAAGAGACCATTCTGAACGCCCTGTGGGATTGCGAGGGCAATTATGTAGATACCAACACCCTCACGGTGTACATCCGGCGGCTGCGGCTCAAGGTGGAGGATGACCCCGGCAGCCCGCAGCGGCTGGTCACGGTGCGGGGCATGGGCTACCGCTGGAACGGGGATGTGTGAGATGAAATTTCTGGTGGAGGACGATGTCCGGCAGCTGTTTGCCCGGTTGTGCACCGGGCTGGCTGCGGCCCTGCTGGCGGCAGAATGCACGTCGTGGGCACTGTGCCCGGCACTGTGCCTGCCGCTGCTGGGGCTGTTTGTCCTTCTGGCGGCCGGGGTGCTGGGCAGTGCCGCTGCTTATTTTGCCCGACGGCAGAAACGGCTGGAGGAAGCGGCTGCGCAGGTGCGTGCCCTGCTGGACGGGGACGCCACTGCCCGGCTGGACAGCGGCCGTGAAGGGCAGTTGTACCGGCTGTTCCATGAAGTGAATGAGATGGCGGCAGTGCTCAACGCCCATGCCGACCGGGAACAGCGGGAAAAGCAGTTTTTGAAGAACACCATGGCCGATATCTCTCACCAGCTCAAGACGCCGCTGGCCGCTCTGAATATCTACAACGGTCTGCTGCAGGCCGGAACGGATGACGCAGAAAATGTGCGGGAGCTGGCCGAACTTTCCGAACAGGAGCTGGACCGGATGGAACAGCTGGTGCAAAGTCTGCTCAAGCTCACCCGGCTGGATGCGGGGACTGTACAGCTGGAAAAAACGGAACAAGATCTGCAAGGTCTGCTGGAGCAGACTGCCCGGCCCTTTGCCTGCCGCGCCCGGCAGGAGCAAAAGCAGCTGGCCGTCGCGGCAGAGCAGGGGGTGTGCCTGTGCTGTGACCGGGTGTGGATGCGCGAGGCCGTGGGCAACCTGATCAAGAATGCGCTGGACCACACCCGCGCCGGGGACACCGTGACGGTAGAGGGCAGCCGCTTTGCCGACTTTGTGCGCATCCGGGTGGTGGACACCGGCACCGGCATCCACCCGGAGGACCTGCCCCATTTGTTCAAGCGATTCTACCGCAGCCGCTTTGCGCAGGATACGCCGGGCATCGGGCTGGGGCTGCCGCTGGCGAAATCCATTGTGGAGGTCCACGGCGGCACACTGGAAGTGGAAAGTGAGCTGGGCCGGGGCACCGCCTTCACCATCCTGCTGCGGAACAGGCCCGCTCCGGCGATCCCTACAAAATTGTAGTCTTGCAGTCACCGGGCTGTAGCAAACGGGTGGTATGCTGTGGACAGATCAAAACGAAAGAAGGTTTTTGTATGAATCTGTTGCAGGCACAGGCCCTTTGCAAGACCTACGGCACCGGCGAGACTGCCGTGCAGGCGCTGAAGGACGTGAGCTTCTCGGTGCCCAAGGGCGAATTTGTGGCCGTGGTGGGCGAGAGCGGTTCCGGCAAGAGCACTCTGCTCAATCTGCTGGGCGGGCTGGACACCCCTACCTCCGGCAAGGTGCTGCTGGACGGGCGAGATCTGTTTGCCATGAAAGAGCGGGAGCGCACCATCTTCCGCCGCCGGAACATCGGCTTTGTGTTTCAGGCGTTCAACCTGATCCCGGAGCTGACCGTGGAGCAGAATATCCTGTTCCCGGTATTGCTGGACTACCAGAAGACGGACACGGCGTATCTGGAAGAACTGCTGGATGTGCTGGACCTCCGCAAGCGGCGCAGTCACCTGCCCGGCCAGCTTTCCGGCGGGCAGCAGCAGCGCGTGGCCATCGGGCGGGCGCTCATCACCCGTCCGGCGCTGATTTTAGCCGATGAGCCGACCGGCAATCTGGACACCCGCAACAGCGGCGAGGTGATCGCCCTGCTGAAGGAGGCTTCCCGCAAATACGCCCAGACCATCGTCATGATCACCCACAGCCGCAGCATCGCCCAGACGGCAGACCGGGTGCTGCAGGTGTCGGACGGCGTGCTGACCGACTTCGGGAGGTGCGCGGAATGAAAAGCTATCTAAGCCTGATCCCCATTTCTGCCAGGGTGCGCAGGCGGCAGAACCGGCTGACCATCCTGTGCATCGTCACGGCAGTGTTCCTGGTCACGGCCATCTTCAGTGTGGCGGACATGATGCTGCGCACCCAGACGGGCCGTGCAGCCGGAAAAAGCGGCAGCTGGCATCTGGAGGTCACCGGCATCACGCCGGAGCAGGCTGCGCAGCTGGTCGGCCAGCCGGACGTGGTGCGGGTGGGTGCCGGAGCAGTATTCAATGAGAACGGCGAAAGCGCATACCGCCTGAACGGCAAGCGGGTGGTGCTGTATGGTGCCGATGCAGATTATGTGAGCCTGAACCGTGCCGCAGCCTTTGCGGGCACCTACCCGCAGGCGGAAAACGAAGTGCTGCTGGGCAAGACCGCTGCACGGGTGCTGCATGTGGGCAGCGGAGACACTGTAACGCTGACACTGCCGGACGGAACGGAAAAGCCCCTCACGGTCACCGGCGTCGGCGGCATCGACGAGGGCTTTTACGGCGAGCAGTACAGCATCGTGGATGCCTACCTGCCGCAGGAAGCCTTTGCGGCCCTGCTGACTGCAAACGGCGAGGCACTGCCCCAGACACATTATGAGCTGGAATACACCAGCGCGGCCAGAGCAGCAAAGGCCCTGCCGAAGCTGCGCAGCCGGTACGGGGAGACGGCTGTGCAGGAAAACCTGCAGGTGATGGGTTCGGCAGGGCAGAGCAGCAGTACGGCTTTTCAGACCGTGTACGGGATGGCAGCGGTGCTGTTCGTGCTGGTGCTGCTGGCCGGAGTGCTGATGATCTCCGGCAGCATGAACAGCAATCTGGCCCAGCGCACCCAGTTCTTTGGCATGATGCGCTGCATCGGCATGAGCAAACGGCAGGTCATCCGGTTCGTCCGGCTGGAAGCCCTCAACTGGTGCAGGACGGCGGTGCCCATCGGCCTTGTGCTGGGCACTTTGGCCAGCTGGACGATCTGCGCCGCGCTGCGGTACGGCATCGGCGGCGAGTTTGCGGCAACGCCAGTCTGGCAGCTGAGCCCTGCGGGCCTGTGCGCCGGCTGTCTCTTATACACATCTCCGAGCCC
>ENA-OZHU01001903-OZHU01001903.1-human-gut-metagenome-genome-assembly--contig:-NODE-1903-length-10355-cov-4.973883_pt1 | contig 10355 bp, 7 predicted proteins | sample MGYA00244054_ERZ653700 | MGnify/ENA primary metagenome ERZ653700 (study PRJEB26926, sample SAMN06165279) | human gut metagenome | biome: ENVO:00009003; feature: ENVO:2100002; material: ENVO:00002003...
GTCTCGGGCAGCTCAACGAAGAACAGAAGCAGCTCGTGGGCAGCATCCGCGAGAGCAGCGACCGCCTGCTCAATATCACGGGCGAATTGCTCAACATGACGCAGGTCGAGTCCGGTAAACTCAGGCTCATGCCCAAGGTCGTGAAGCCTGTCGAACTGATCGACTATGCCGTCAAGGCGACGCAGGTGTTGGCCGAGCGTTTCCGCTGCTTCGTCGAGGTGGAATACCCCGAGAAGATTTCGAAATTGTTCGTCGACAACGAAAAGATCGCATGGGTCATTACCAACCTCCTCTCCAACGCCATCCACCATTCGCCCGAGAATTCGCGCATCATCGTCGGGGCCGTGCAGCATGAAAAGGCGGTCGAGATCTTCGTGCAGGATTTCGGCCGGGGCATCGACCCGCGTTACCATAAGAGCATTTTCGAGCGATATTTCCGCGTGCCGGGTACGAAGGTACAGGGCAGCGGGTTGGGGCTGGCCATCTCCAAGGAGTTCGTCGAGGCGCACGGCGGCACGATCTCGGTCGAAAGCGGGATCGGCAGGGGAAGCCGCTTTTCGATCCTCTTGCCGGCATAGCATCCTGCCGGAATGCTCACCCCCGCAGTGCTGGAAGCCGCAGACGTTGTGCCTGCGGCTTCCAGCGTTTTTGTTTACCCGGACGGAAATGTCCGGTCTGGCGGCGGCAGGCGCCTGTCGAAAAGAAATAAAATTCGCATTTTCCCCGGCTTTCTCCGTATTTATTAATTTTGCCTATTTCAGACGGCTAAATACCGTAGAAAAACGCTTGTTTAAAGTAAAAATTATTATCTTTGCAGGAGTACAGCACCAAATAATCATTTCGAATTATGGTCGATTCTTTTTTGGGACAAGCCGAGGAAGGCAACAAAACCGCTCTGCTCAAACTGCAGTTGATCGGGCACTACATCATGGGTGGGGATTTCAGTATCACGGATCTGAGCCATGAAATGAATCTGTCGGTGCCGACGGTCACCAAACTGGTCAGCGAACTGATCGAAGACGGCTTCGTGGAACGTATGCGGGGGCGCGGCACCTTTGTGCGCAGCCCTGATACCCGCGGACGCTTTCTGAACAAGCAGCTGAGCTTTGCCGCCGAGATGGGGGTTTTGAATCTGGAGCACCGTACCGAGGTGCTGCGTGCAGAGTGGGTAAGCTCTACCCCGGAGCTTTTTGCACGGCTCAAGCTCGAACGCGGGGATCGCTGCTACCATCTTGTGCGTATGCGCTACGCCAGCGGAAAGCCCTTTGTTCTCGTGGAAAACTATGTGCCGGAATCTGTGTTTCCCGGTATTGATGCCTACGACTTCGCCCAGCGCTCGCTGTACGATGTCTTTGAAACCGTCTATCACGAGAAGATCGTTAAATCGCGCCGTGTGCTGATGGCGCAGACCGCCAACGTCGAGTTTGCCAACCTGTTCGGCGTACACCGCGGTTCCCCCGTGCTGTATGTCGAAAACGTGGTCATGGACCAAAATGACCGTCCGATCGACCTCAGTAAAGAGTATCTGGACGGCGTTACCCAGAAATTTGAATTTGAAGTTGTCAACCAATAAGCCGGGTCTGTGCGCCCGGTCTTGCTAAAGGAGTATAGTTTGCTATGGTAGGTGTAGTTGTGACCGGGCATGGCGGCTTTGCCGCCGGTATGGCTGCCAATGTAAAAATGCTGGCAGGCAGTGATGCGGAACTAAAGGCCGTGGATTTTGCCGACGGCATGGATGTGGAAGTGTTTGAAAAGCAGCTGGCAGAGGCAATCGACAGCTATGCAGACTGCGAGGCCGTTCTGGTGCTGGCAGACATTGCCGGCGGTACGCCGTACAACCGCGCAGCGGGGCTTTCGATGACCCGCCCCAAGGTGCGTGTGATCTCCGGGCTGAACAGCAGTATGCTGATGGACCTGTGTATGCGCAACATCACCGGTGACGAATGCCCCGATGTGGATGCACTGGCCGCCGACATTATGCAGACCGGGCACGAAAACATCGGCAAGTTTGTGCTGGAGGTTCCCGCCCAGCCGCAGGAGGACGAGGACGGTATCTGAAGGGAGAAACGCCATGAAGCCGATCAAGGCAGTCATCTTTGATATGGACGGCGTGCTGATCGACAGTGAACCGGTCTACCTGCACCATCAGTATACGCACCTGAAACCGTCCTACCCGTGGATCACCCTGGAAAGCATGTACCCGTTGGTGGGCATTTCCGGGCAGGAATATATGCCCTTTATGGCCAAGCTTTGCCGCCGTACCGACGATGCCGCATTCCGGCAGGAAATGGACGCCATGAACGCCGGCTGCCAGGTGTATTACCCGGATATTCTGCGCAAAGAGGTTCGCCCGCTGCTGCATGAATTAAAGCAAATGGGGCTGCAGGTGGCTCTTGCAAGCAGCAGCAGCCGGGAATGTATTAAGCAGGTCCTGACACAATGCGAGATTCGGGAACTGTTTGACTGCATCGTCAGCGGACACGAATTTACCCGCAGCAAGCCGGATCCTGAAATTTACCGTTTCACCATGGACAAGCTGGGGCGCAAGCCGGAGGAATGTCTGATCGTGGAGGACTCCACCTACGGTGTGCAGGCAGGTACGGCGGCGGGCGGCGTTGTGGCTGCCCTGCGTGACGAAAGATTCCCGTTTGACCAGCGTGCGGCGCAGCTGCATATCGACAGTCTTGCCGAGCTGCCTGCGCTGGCGGCGTGCGGCGGAAAAAGGATACGCGCCGCCTTCTTTGATGTGGACGGTACCCTGATTACCGTGGGCGGGCATCGGATGCCGCCCAGTGTAGCCCCGGCACTGCAGGCTTTACAGCGCAGCGGCGTGCAGGTATTTCTGTGTACCGGCCGCCATGCGCTGGAAATCGCGGAAGAAAATATGCTGCCCGGGATCACGGTTGACGGTGCTGTTTATATGAACGGTCAGCTCTGCGAGCTGCAGGGGCAGATCGTGCGGGAAACGCCCATTCCTGCCGGGGACCTGTCGGCATTGAAGCAGTTTTTACAAAAAAAGAACTGCAGCTGCATTTTTCTTGAAAAAGACAGGATGTACGCCAACTGCGTGAACGCCCGCATGGAGGTCGAGCAGGCAAAAATCGGCACCGCCGTGCCGGCTGTGCGTGACATCTCCGATTTGGAAAACCGCCGCATATATCAGGTCATCCCCTTCGTGAACGAGGAGGAGGAAGAAGAGCTGCTGCGGCAGATGCCCCATTGCCGGACAAAGCGCTGGGGGGATGCTGTGGTGGATCTGATGAGCCGAACCGGCGGCAAGGAAAACGGCATCCGTGCCCTGTGTGCGGCAATCGGTATCACCCCGGAGGAAACCATTGCCTTTGGAGATGCCGAAAACGATTTGGAAATGCTGCAGCTGGCCGGCATCGGTGTGGCTATGGGCAATGCCCTGCCGCAGGTGCGCGCCTGTGCCGATATGGTCACAGACACCGTGGAAAATGATGGCATCGCCCATGCACTCCAAAAATTAAAACTGATTGGGTAAATACAAAACGAGGAGCGCTTTCCCGCAAGAGAAGCTCCTCGTTTTCCAAAAAAGGGGCAGTGTTCTATGATGAAAGAAAAAGCGCAGACCCTTGTAACGGATCAGCTGTATAATCTGGTCGCAGGGTTTCTGTATGCCCTGAGCATCTGCTATTTTGCCAAGGGCGCGGACTTTGCACCCGGCGGGCTGTCGGGTCTGGCCTTGTTGGGCAACTATCTGTGGGGGTTCCCCATCGGCATCACAACGCTGGTGCTGAATGTGCCCCTGGTTCTGCTTGGTTTCCGCTTTGTGGGACGCGCCTTTCTGGGGAAAACGGTCATCAGTATGCTGTGGTGTACCTTTTTTCAGGATGTTGTCTTTGCAGACCAGCCCGGCTACGGCGGCGATCCGCTGCTGGCGGCACTGTTTGCGGGTATCACATGGGGCGGCGCGTTGGCGCTTTTGTATATGCGGGGTTCGTCCAGCGGCGGCACCGATTTTTTGACGATGTCGATCAAGGTGCTGCGCCCGCATCTGTCGGTTGGTGTTGTCACCGGTGCGATAGACCTTGTGGTCATCCTGTTGGGGTGGCCTGTGTTTGGTTCTGTCGATGCCGTTTTGTACGGTCTTGTCACAACGGCGGTCACATCGCTGGTTATCGACAAAATCATGTACGGCAGCAATGCCGGCAAAATGCTGACGATCATCACTACCAAGGGGCAGGAAATTGCAGACGAAATCTCCCGCCAATGCGAGCGCGGCTCAACGATGGTCAAAGCGGTGGGCACATACACCGGCACGGAGCGGCAGATGCTGCTCTGCGTCTGTGCCAGACCGCAGGTGTACCGCATCCGGATGGCGGCTTACCGCATTGACCCCGGCTGTATGGTCATGGTGACAGAAACCGGCGAGGTCTACGGCGAAGGCTTCATCGACCCCGGCAAGACAGCATCGTTTTTGTAAAGGCTGCTGCCGCACACGAAAAGAAAGGAAAGATTTGTTATGAATCCTATTACACCTGCCGAACTGGCAGCTTATTTTGACCACACCCAGCTGCGCGCCTATGCGCAGCGCAAGGATTTTGAAAAGCTCTGTGCAGAGGCTCGTGAGTACGGCTTTGCCATGGTGGCCATCAACCCGGCTCCGGTTTCTCTGTGCAAGGACCTGTTGGCGGGAACATCGGTCCATGTAGGGGCAGCGATTGGTTTCCCCTTGGGGCAGAGTACGCCCCAGGTCAAGAAATACGAAACCGTAGATGCGATTGCCAATGGCGCGGATGAAATAGATTATGTTATCAACATTACGCAGCTGAAAGAGAAAAACTACGATTTCATTGAGCATGAGATGGCCGGCATTGTAGAGGAATGCCGCAGTGCCGGGGCGATCTCGAAGGTGATCTTTGAGAACTGCTACCTGACCGAGGAGGAAAAGCGTGCACTGTGTTCCATCGCGCGGGAGGTTCGCCCGGATTTCATAAAGACGTCTACGGGCTTTGGCACCGGCGGCGCAACCTTTGAAGATGTGGCGCTGATGAAAAAATGCGTCGGCGACGAGGTAAAGATCAAGGCGGCCGGCGGCATCCGCACCCTGGATACCGCTTTGCGTATGATCGAGCTGGGCGTATCCCGCATCGGCTCCACAGCCAGCGTCAGCATTGTAGAAGAACTGAAACACAGGTTATAAAAAGCGCCAGGGATGGCCGGAACGGTCTGAACTGCAGAAAGCAAATAAGCACCACTAAGTTTAACTTGGTGGTGCTTATTGTTTTATTGGCTTTCTTTTTTGGTTTTATAACATTCTGTAATGTGATCCGGCAGCGTCATATCTTTCAGGTGATACCGCGTAAGTACTTTGCAGCAATCGTCAAGGCCTGGAACAGCCGGTTTCCCAGCTGAAACAGGAACATTTCTAACTCCCAGAACCAGAAAAGCCCCGGCCTTTTCTGGCCGAGGCTTGATGGTTGCGGAGCAGAATGTGATCTGTTCGCTTCCGCTGACAGGGAGGGCAATCCATAGCTTAGGGTTCCACCCGCACCGTCAGGCGGGAGGCGTGCAATCCACCGTGGTATACCCGGTTATGGGCCACCACGGTCCGGGCGGAAGCAAAACCTTCCCGGGTGTTGCTGTTGGGGAAGATGAAATTCTTGGCGCTAGAGGTGACGGTCACCCGGATGCGGTGGCCTTTCCGGAAGCAATTGGACAACTTGGTGGTGCGGATCTTCAGGCAGACGATCTCGCCTTCCTGCAAAAACTCCGACCGGGCAAAGCCATTACGGTATCGGGCGCTGAGCAGGCCATCCGCCAGTTTGATGGACCGGCCGTTCTCATCCACGTCGGTAACACGCACCACAAAGTCGGTATCCGGCGCGTCAGAAGAAATATACAACTCCGCCGTCATATCACCGGTCAGAACCAGGTTTTCCTTCAGCACAGGGGAGGTGTAGCACAGCAGGTCCTGACGCAGTTCCTCCCGGGTGTAGTCCTCTGGCACTTCGATCTCGTTCTCCGACATATCGATGATGTGCTGGGACGGATGTTCGGGGTCATAGGCGTAACCGTCGCAGTTCTCCCGCTCCGGCTTGGCAAAAGTCAGCCGCCCGTCCCCGGCAGAGGTGTTGGCATGGCCGTCACTATCCAGATACAGGTGGGTGACCCGGGTCTCGGGCACTGGCCAGTTTTCGGCAGTCTTCCATACCTCCTGGCCCAGGGTGTAGTATTCTACCGGGGCAGTCTGGTCGATGCCGTTGTCCACTTCCTTGAGGTGATGCTCAAACCATCGGAAATACAGCCAGTCCAGATCAAAGCGCAGCGCCTGGCTGCCGAAGGATACCCCGTGCATGTCGTACTTACTATTGCCGCTGTGCTGCCAGGGTCCCAGAATGACCTTGCGCATGCCCCGAGGGAAGTCATGGACCAGTTCCAGGGCTTCGGTGGTACCCATGCCGTTGTCGTCAAACCAGCCGGACTGAATCAGCGCCGGGATCTGCGCCCCGACGGAGCGTTCCTGCCAGTTGGACATACGCCAGAAATCGTTGTAGTCACTGGGTTCCAGCCACCGTGTGATGAAGGGTACATCGTACCCCAGAGCCTTTTTCGGCAGGTCGGTCAAGGGGCGAATGTTCAGCACTTTCTCCCAGTCATCGCGTTCCATCAGCTCAGGGTGGAAGGTTTTCTGAGACACCGCAAAGGCCCAGGCCAGCATGCCCGAGGTGAAAGACCCACCCCGGCGGGGCAGATCCACAAAGGAGCTGCCCGCGCAGACTACGCTGATCAGAGCTTTCAGGTTGGGGTTGCCGCTGGCAGCGGCCGCCCACTGTACATAACCCAGGTAGGACCCGCCCACCATACCGATGCGTCCGCTGCACCATGGCTGGGCGGCAATCCAGTTCAGAGTATCGTCGCCGTCCTCCACCTCGTGGTAGTTGGGCAGCCATTCGCCTTCACTGGCGTTTCGGCCGCGCACATCCTGTACTACCACCGCGTAGCCGCGCTGGACGTAACGGTAGTATACCTCACAGCCGTCCTCTTTGCCGTAGGGGGTGCGTACCAGCACTGCGGGCACCGGGGTACTGCAGTTTTTAGGCAGGTATACGTCGGTGGAAAGATGTACCCCGTCCCGCATGGGCACTGGGAAGGTCTGCGCATGTTCTACCGGGAACAGCTGTTCCTCCGGCCAAGTCGAGCGCCACAGGCGCAGGATGGTTTCCTCCTCGGCACCGGGTTCCACCAGCACCGTGACCATCTCCCTGGCAGGGCAGGTGACGGCGATCAGCCGCCCTTCTTTCATCTGTTTGTTGTTGGGGAATTTTACATCTCGCTGCAGGTAGCTGCAGCCGTCTTCGCTGGTGTAGCGCTCGCCGCACAGGGAAACTTCCCCGGTGCCATGCAGCCCCGACTCGTAATGGGACAGGTTCTGCCCCAGGGCGGCAAAGTCCATCTTCACAAAGAAACGGTAAAAATCCCGGTCCTGTTCAGTCAGGTCCTGCCAGTCCAGCAGCGCGCCGGTATGCACGTCCAGTTTCTGGATCTGGGGTGTGCCGTCGCCCAGCCGCAGTCTGCCGTACAGGATGCCTGAAACATATAAGTCAAAATTACGCATTTCCGTTTCTCCCGTTTTCCGTTTAGGCGCCGATGATAGCACGGATGGCATAGGCTACACCGATGCCCACATAGTTGCCCAGGGCACCGGCCAGTACGCCCATGAGCAAGCCGATGTTGATAAGGATCTTCCACTGGGCGCTGGAGGCGATGAGGGCGGCGGTGGGGCCATCTGAGATACAGCCCACGATGGACAGCAGCACATACTCAAAACGGACTTTCAGCAGCCGGGTGATGAGCAGGTGCAGCAGAATGGAACAGGCGATGACACAGAAGCAGAACAGGGTGATGTAGAAGGTAGATCCGAAGAACTGCTTCAGGTCCACCGCAAAGCCGATGGTCACCAGGAACAGCACCGCTATGAAAAGGCCCAGGTCAAAATTGCCGCGCAGCTTGCGGACGGCCGGCACCTGTGCCAGGATGATGGAGAAGGTGGTGATGAGCAGGATGCGGCCTGCACTGCGGAACCCTTCTCCGAATACCATCGAGGAGATGCTGGTGGCAGCCCACACGGTGCCAAAGCCGATGGCCAGCAACCAGGCGATTTCCTGGATGGACCATTCCTTGGAGGTCATCAGTTCCTCGTGGTTGCCATCCCCCAGCAGCTCCGACTCGCTCATATCATAGGGCCACAGCTTTTTCAGCCATTTGGAACTCTTGTACAGGGCGGGGGTAGCAAACATCAGGATCAGCGTGGGGATGCCCACCACATAGTCGGCGGCATTGGCCGAGGCGATGGTGTTCTTGCTGGCATCCAGGCCTACAGCGATGGCGGTCAGGTTGGAACTGCCGCCGGTGTAGGTGCCCACGAACATACCGGCCACCTTCCAGCCCTCGTCGATTTTGTTGGCGAACAGTATGCCGAACACCAAAGCTGCCACGCAGACGCTGAATATGGCCGAGGCCAACGCAATGATCGGTTCCTTGGATAATTTGCGCATCTGTTTCAGGTCCAGGCTCAGCAGGCAGATGGAAACGGACAACGGCACACAGTAGCCGCTGATGGCATCATAGGTAGGGCTGGAGGTAGGCACGATCCGCAGGTTGGACATCACGATGCCCATGACGATAACCGTCAGGGCCGGGCCCAGTGTTTTGAACACCTTGAACCGCTGCAGCCAGAATCCCAGTGCAACCGTGGCGACCATAATGAACAGGAGCGCGCCTTCGGAGGAAAAAATCGTATTCGCCATAATATACCTTTCTATACCTCTCTGCGGGGTCCCGCTTAAAAATCAATATCGATGCCAAGACCCGGTTTGTCGGACAGGGTGTAGACGCCGCCATTCACGGCAAAACCTCCGGGCATACCCATCTCGGGATCCACGGCGTACATAAAGCTGTCGCAGTCCGCCTCGGTGATGTTCTGCTTGGCGGCAACCAGACTCACACCGGCAGCAATGGCCACCTTGGTCTCCAGCATGCAGCCCACCATGCACTGTACATGGTTTGCCTCGGCAATGGCGTTGATCTTTTCCGCTGGGTACAGGCCGCCGCACTTCATCAGTTTGATGTTGATAATGTCTGCAGCATCGATCTTGCAGGCCTTTGCTGCGTCGATGGGGGTGTGGACCGACTCATCCAGCATGACCTTCAAGTCCACCTTGGAACGCACAAAGCGCATACCGTCCAGATCCCAGCTGGGCAGGCACTGTTCCACCGCTTCCACGCCCACTTCTTCAAAGGCTTTCAGGGTGCGCACCGCGTCGCTGACCGTGTAACCCTGGTTGGCGTCCACACGCAGGCGGATGTTGGGGCCCACCGCCTGACGGATCAGGGTCAATGCCTGGATATCCTCGATCGGGTTGATGCCGGCCTTGATTTTCAGAATGGTGAAGCCATCCTTTTCCACCCGTTCCCGGGCTTCGGCGGCCATGGCTTCCGGTGTGTCAATGCCCACCGTCATGTCCGTGACGATCTGGTTCACGCTGCCGCCCAGCACCTTGTACAGAGGCTGACCCATCAGTTTGCCCTTGATATCGTACAGGGCAATATCCACCGCGGCCTTTGCCGAGGTGTTGCCTGACAGCAGGCGGTCCATCATCCTGTGGATGCCCTCAACATCCAGCGGATCCATGCCGATCAATCCGGTGCGGAACAGTTTCAGCGCTTCCAGAACGGTGGCTGCGCTCTCGCCGGTCACCGGTTCAAAGGGCGCGGCCTCACCGATGCCCCACAGACCTTCGTCGGTGGAGATCTTCACCAGCACATTCAGCGAATGATCCTGTACCGCAAAAGCAATACGGAAGGGCTTTTTCATGGGGATACGGATGGTTTCTACCTTTACATCTGTGATTTTCATAGGGTTCCTCCTGCCACCGCTCTAGTTCCTTATCCAATGGTCTGAAATTCTTAGCCAGCAATTTTCCATATTCCGGATGATTTAATAGATGTTCGGAGTTTATTTTAATCTTGTCTGTCTTCTTCAAGTAGGCTTCCCATCCCGCTGCTTCACTCTCCAATTCCTTTTTTCTATACTCATAGTATTTCTTCAATGCCAGTATTTCTGCCTGATTTCTTTCGGTTTTCGGAAGATAGCGTATTCCATTTTCCTCTTTTACTTTCCATTTGTAGCGGTTTTCATTTTTGAAGCATTGCAATTCTCCTTGCGGAAATTTTTTGTCCAATTTTGTTATCTTTTCTAATTCCTTATTAATTTCTTCTATTCTGTTTTGTATATTTTCGCGTGTAGTTTTCACTTTTCCTCCTTCTGCACACTGGCTTCTTGATTTCCCCGGGGCTTATTCTTACTTTTCTTTCTCCTACGCCCCGGC
>ENA-OZHU01001908-OZHU01001908.1-human-gut-metagenome-genome-assembly--contig:-NODE-1908-length-10329-cov-5.225618_pt1 | contig 10329 bp, 8 predicted proteins | sample MGYA00244054_ERZ653700 | MGnify/ENA primary metagenome ERZ653700 (study PRJEB26926, sample SAMN06165279) | human gut metagenome | biome: ENVO:00009003; feature: ENVO:2100002; material: ENVO:00002003...
TTAAGTCGTCGGCAGCGTCAGATGTGTATAAGAGACAGTTGTAGTACCCTTCACCAGAACGGTCAAACCAATCATTGGTTCTTTATCACTAGCTGCAATAGCAGTACCAGTCAGATTTCCCTGCTGAGCATAAAGGTTCAGCGCAAAGAACGATAATAATAAAAATAGATATCGTTTCATGTTTTTATGGTATTATTTTAATTATTTCTTCAGTAATTTAGACTGAACAAGATGTGTATCAAATATAAAGGTGTATTTACCTGCGGGTACCTTTTTAGATGAATCATTAGTATTAGTAGCAAATGATTCGTTTTTACCGTCAAAACGCCAACCGGGTTCCAACCAAGCACCATTTGCATCATAAGGAGTGATTGTCACGTCAAAAGAATCTTGTTTACTCCAAGTCAATTCTGCTGTGAGACAATGCGGATTATCCGGATCTTGAGTCAATTCATAGACATTCTTAGGTCCGTCCCAGCCTTTGGCACCATCAAACCATCCGCCAACGAATCCCATTTTAAGTCCGTCAATAATTGGTGTTCCCGGAGAATAAGCTTCTACTGTATAGGTTCCTTCTTCTGTATTAAAGTTTATTTCATAATAGCTCTTTTCAGGTAGAATAATCGGCTGTACATCTTCAGAAATGCCAGTTAGTTTTCCCGGATTATTTTTGTCATCACCAAAACAGATGCTAAAACTATATTTGCTTGTAATGAAACGGATTGGGGTATTTGGAGCAGGTGAATAACAACGAGCCTTATAGGTGAAATTCGTTACTCGTTCTATAGGCATTGGAACTCCCCATACGTCATTACCTGTTAGCAATTTGCTGTCTGTTCCTTCAAAATCAACCAGATACATATTCTCATAATCTTTCACTCTGGAAACGAGTACTGAATAGTTCTTTTCCGCAACATTGCCAAAAGTATCAACAGCACGTATAACCAACGTATAGGTCCCAGTCTTATCAGAAGGAAATACAACAGTAGTATTCAATGTTCCTTTTTTCTCTCCTTCTTCAATATCCAGACGTTCCAAGATTTCCAAATCAGGAACAGCCAATTCCAGATAATCCAATTCCTTATTATCTTGTGCAGTGAACCGGAATGTTTTAGAAGTGCCTTCAGACAACACTATATTAATATTATCACTTAAAAGACCAATAGACGGAGTCAAGACTGGTTCTGTATAATCACCATCCATCGTAATCAGGACATCGCTTGTTGCTGTACGCCCACCTAAATCTGTAACTGTTACCTTTATAGTAAAACTGTCACCTTTTGTTTTTTCAGGAATAGTGAAACCATAATTCAGATTATACTCATACAATGATTCTGAATAAAGAGTTAACAATTCAATTGTCTTGTCCAAGTAAAGCTCTGCACATTGTAGATTAATAGAACGAATACCATCTTTATCCACAATTTTACCTGCAATTTTGAATTCATAGCCTGTCAATGTACGGATATGATCAGATGTTAATTCAAGAGTTGGAGATTGTCCGTCTACATCTCTATAATCCTCATCGTCACTACATCCAACCAACAAGGTCGCTACTGAAAGGAAAGTCCACAAAACCGTGCTTTGCAACAATTTAGCTTTCATAATAATTAGTATTTAATGATTAATATTATCTCGGTACGACTTCTCAATATATAAAATATCGGCAAATCGACATCACAAATGTAGACGATTCCAACTATATAAACCGACAAAAATCATGCAGAGAAGCTACATAAATCGTGCAATGCACGATTTACATACTCTAAATAAAATATTTATTCCTATTTTTGAGCTTGTAAATGAAACGAATAAGTACGAGTTATGAAGAAACACATTACTTCTATTTTCTTTCTGTGTCTGCTATCAGTTTCTCAATTGATAGCTCAATCCCATTCTATCAAACGATTGGGTATTGAGCAGGGATTATCTAATAATTATGTGATTAGTATCGCACAAGATAAACAAGGCTTCTTATGGTTTGCTACGGAAGAAGGACTTAATAAATTCGACGGGACCCGTTTCATGACCTATTATAAGAATGACTTATCGCAAAGTAGCCAGGGAATCACTGGCAATGAACTCAATCGGGTATATGCTGACAATAAACGTCCCATTATATGGATAGCGACTCAACGGGACGGATTAAATGCATATAATTACAACAAACAGGTATTTACAGCTTATTCACATAATCCGGATGACCCTCATAGCCTAATTACGAATGACGTAACGGACATCGCTCCTTCTGCTCAACATGAAGATGGCTTGTGGATCAGTACTTACTATAGAGGTATAGAATATCTCGACATTAACAGTGGGCAGTTCACTCATTATAACAAGAATACAGTGCCCGCCTTATCTTGTGAACAAACATGGACTGTGTTGGACGGAGGAGACGGGAATCTATACATCGGCCATGTCGGCCACGGATTCAGTATTCTTTCTCTCAAAGATAAAAGTGTAAAAAACTTCCAGAATCATTCGGACGACCCGAAGAGCCTGCCCGGTAATGATGTACGATGTCTCACTAAAGACACAAACGGTAATATATGGCTAGGGACAGATAAAGGCCTGGCTCTTTTCAATGCTACCGATCAAAGCTTTATCACTTTTAAGAATAACAAAAATGATAAATATGCTGCTTTATGCAATCGGATATTGGCTATTAAACAATTAAACGACGGTAAACTTTGGATTGCTTCCGAACTTAATGGCATTACTATACTGGATCTCAAACAAAGTATGTTTCTCTCACCCGAACAGATTTCCCTCGAATATATTCAGGAAGGTGATGATAGTCGAAGCCTTTCCAATGCAAGTGCCCGGTGTATATTCCAAGATTCTTTTGACAATATCTGGATAGGTACATGGGGAGGAGGAATCAACTTTATCAGCAGAAAGCCACCCTTATTCACAACATTAAGTTATTCTCCGATTCCCAACAATGAAAACAGTCTGAACAATAAAGTTGCAAGCAGTCTCTGTACCGACAGACAAGGACGTATATGGATTGGAACAGACGGAGGTGGTATCAATGTATTTGAAGGGGACAAGCGTATTGCTATTTATAAAAAAGAGACTGGAGACATCCCTTCCAATTTCATATTGACCTCTTTACAGGATTCAAAAGGAAATCTATGGTTCGGTTCTTTTCAAGGAGGAATCAGTTATTATGACACTCGGAATAAAAGGTTTCGTTCCATCTCCCTCATGGGACAGTACAATCAGGATGTCCGTACGATCTACGAAGATACTCAACATAATATCTGGGTAGGATATAGCGGAGGAATCATTGTATTGAATCCCCTCAACATGGAAATTATCCGACACTACAACACTGAAAACAGCGAACTACACAGTGATTTTGTACGTTCTATAGCTCAAGATGAGAAAGGGCGTTTCTGGATTGGGACCTTCGGAGACGGACTTGGCGTATACACGCCCGATCTACAACAAATCAAGACCTTTGTCCAAAGGGAGGGCTTCTGTTCCAATACCGTCAATCAGATCATACAGGATAAACACAAAAGAATGTGGATAGGGACAGGAGAAGGACTAGTCTGTTTTCCTTCAACCAATGTATTAACCTACAAAACATATCAACGAAAAGATGGTTTAACCAATACAAATATCTGTGCAATAACAGAAGACAAGAAAGGTAATATATGGTTTAGCAATAATAAAGGTGTCAGCTGCTACGTGACAGCCAAAGATTGTTTCTATCACTATGGTCATTCTGACGATGTTCCGGCGGGAAGTTTCTCAAGCGGTTGTGTAACGCAAAACAAGAACGGATGGATTTATTTCGGTTCTATCAATGGAGTATGTTGTTTTAATCCTGATATTACAATGAATGAACAACCTACTCCGGTAGCAGTTATCACGGAAATGAAAATACTGGGACGATTGAGCAATCTGGAAAATAACGACATGATTATCAACTTGTCCAAAGGACAGAATGTAGAATTAAGTCATGCGCAAAATAGCTTTGGACTTACATTTAATGTGCAAAACTACTCACTTGTCAACCAAGTGGAGTATGTTTATATGCTGAAAGGGCTTGAGAACTCATGGTACACCGTCAATGAGAACAACAGTGTCACTTTCCGAAACATTCCTCCGGGAAAATATGAGTTCCTCATCAAAGCACGAGTACATAACCAAGAATGGCCGGAAGAAGCTACTTCACTTACCATCCGTGTCAATCCCCCTCTTTGGCTGACGTGGTGGGCAAAGCTTATCTATATTTTAGTATCTATCAGCATCATTTATCTTATCTTGCATGCATATAAAAAGAAGCTGGATTTAGAAAGCCTCTATATTTTGGAAAAGAAAAACCATGAGCAGGAACAGGAATTGAATCAGGAACGTCTGCGGTTCTACACCAATATCACCCATGAACTACGTACACCGTTGACCTTAATCCTCGGTCCCTTGGAAGATATGCAAAAAGAAACCTCACTTCCGGCAAAACAAGCCCAGAAGTTATCTGTCATCCATCAAAGTGCGCTACGGCTGCTCAACTTGATTAACCAAATACTGGAATTCCGAAAGACAGAGACGCAAAATAAGAAATTGTGCGTCAGCAAAGGCAATATCGCTCCTTTGATTTATGAGATAGGACTTAAATACAAAGAACTAAATCAAAAGACCAAGATTGACTTCCAGATTCAAATAGAGAAAGAAGAAATGTTTCTTTTTTTCGATAAGGAAATCATTACCATTGTTTTGGATAATCTTATTTCCAACGCAATCAAATATACGGAACAAGGGCGCGTCACTCTAAGTTTGTATCAGACAATGCGTAATGAAGTAGCTTATACAGAGATAAAAGTAAGTGATACGGGATATGGAATTTCTGCTGAAGCCCTGCCACATATTTTTGACCGTTATTATCAGGAAAGCGGCAAGCATCAGGCATCCGGCACAGGCATTGGTTTGGCTTTGGTGAAGAATCTGGTCACCCTGCATGAAGGAGAAATCCGGGCAGAAAGCATACAAAACGAAGGAAGCTCATTCTATATCAGCTTATTGACGGATAATATCTATCCCAATGCCTTACACGCAGATTCTACAGAACCGGTTCAAGAGGAGACGAACCCGGAAGCAAGCCTTGAATATCCACAAGAAACCACACTGGATACCGGCAAACCAATCCTGTTGATTGTAGAAGACAATGAAGAGATACAGAAATATATCGCCGAGTCCTTTGTCGATTCGTTCGAAGTACTCACCGCCTACAATGGAGAAGAAGGGAAGCAACAAGCTCTTAGCCGCATCCCAGATATTGTAGTCAGCGATATTATGATGCCTGTCATAGACGGTATCACTCTCTGCCGGCAATTGAAAGAAGACGTACGAACCAGTCATATCCCTGTCATCCTATTGACAGCCAAAGATTCTCTGCAAGATAAAGAAGAAGGATACGAGGTAGGAGCCGATTCTTATCTGACAAAGCCTTTCAGTGCTTCTCTGCTACGCAGCCGTATCAATAATCTGCTGGAATCAAGAAAGAAACTGATAGCTCAATTCCAGACACAATCCGTTCCGGGCAATCAGGCAGATTTAAAAGAAAAACGTATCGTAATCGCCGAAGCTCTAAGCAAGCTGGATAATGAATTTATTGAAAAAATCACCCTTTTAATCGAAGAAAACCTCTCTTCGGAGAAGATTGATATTACCTATCTTTCAGACAAAATGTGTATGAGCGGCTCCACTCTCTACCGGAAAATGAAAGCACTAACGGGATTATCGACTAACGAATATATCCGGAAAGTGAAAATGCAGAATGCCGAACGTTTACTGCTTGAAGGAAAGTTCAATATCTCTGAAATCGCCTATAAAGTAGGAATGAACAGTACGGGATATTTCCGCCAATGCTTTAAAGAAGAATTCGGCGTCTCGCCTTCGGATTACCTGAAGCAGATTATACAATCATAAAAAGAGGGAAGCCGCTTACGTTTCATACGTTTTAAAAAACGAATTTTGCTCCTGCCCAAAAAGAAGTACCTCTTAAAAGTTTAATACAAAACTTTTAGGAGGCATTTTATAAATCTGATTTATATAAAGGAGAGGGGAATCTATTAAAACTGAATCCGTTAAATAGCATCTACAAAAAGAAAAGGTACAACCTGTGTCCGTGAGAGCTAAGTCATTTCCTCAATTCTTCAGTCATTGTTTTTAGTAATGACTTGCTGTCATTTAACGGCAAATCCGTAGCCAAATCCCAACTCATCATGCCTTTCAATTTTTGTTCTTTTGCATAACGGGTTTTGATACGAATGTTATCCTGACCATCAAACACATAAGTATCTCCCTGATATATCACCTCATTCTGTGAAGGACTCGTAATCAGTCCATCCTGTACAAAATTGAAATAGGCCTCCGTCTTCTTTGAATTATCTTTAGTCACACCATAAAAAGGAACCCCGGCTACCAGTTTTTCCTTCGGAATACCATACTCCAATACCATCTGTATATCCGAACAATATTTCTCTATTGGAAAGCGAACCGGTGAAGGGCCATAGCACTGAAGTGAAATAAAATCAACAGCTTCAATAGCTTTCTTACTAATCTTATAGCAAACAGGATGCAGAGATACACTGAAAAGATACTTATCTCCCAAGACTTCCCGCATCTTCAGGATAGCCAAACTATAGTCTTCATACTCTTTCTCATTCTCCGCCCATTCAAAGTCAAGGTCAATACCATCCAAATTATTCTTTTCCAGCACTTTCTTGATATTCTTCGCAAATGTAGTACGAGCAGCCTCATCAGCCACCATTGCTTTCCATTCACCACTGGAAGCACCCAAGCGTATTTTCGCTTTTGTCCCTTTTACTTTTCCACGAACCGACTTAATCAACCCTTCCCAAGTTGTCTCACCTTTTCCCTGAAAAGCACGGGGATTCTCAAATAAAAGCGATCCGTCTTTATTAGGGTGAACACTCAAAAAGATTAGATCGTCACTTGCCCGCAGGCTTTCTGTAGAAATACGCCCTCGATTGTAAAAATTACCCCGCACATAAGAACTGATCATATAGTCTTGTTGTGCAAATAATGATAATCCGACAAACAAAAAAAGGAAGAATACAATTTTTCTTAGCATTAGCATAATGATTGATAATTAATAAGTTTAGATCGCAAAAATACGCATGTCAAACGGAAATAGATGTTCAAAAACAACTATAATACTTCCAGAAATCAACATAAAGTCTTCCATTCAGACACAAAAACAGACAAATCTTGAAAAAAGAGTTAGAAAAAATAAAATAAAGTACGTTTCTTTGTAATTTCAGCTACTCAATTGGTAGCTGAAATATTGTCACAAACTCACGTTCAAAGAAATACAACAAATCTATATTTATGAATAAATTACTATTAACCGGATTTTTAACTGCCGGAGCAGCCATCCACAATTTAAGTGCCCAAACTACTGCCGGGCAAGGAAACCAACAAAAGGACGAACAGCGTCCCAATATCCTCTTTATCCTAAGTGACGACCACACCTCACAAGCATGGGGCATTTATGGTGGAGTGCTGGCAGATTATGCCTATAATAACAATATTCGCCGACTTGCCAATGAAGGCGTAGTCCTCGATAATTGTTTCTGTACTAATTCCATCTCCGCACCCAGCCGTGCCAGTATCCTTACAGGATTATATAGCCACCGGAACGGACTTTACACACTAGCCGATTCTTTGAACACTTCAATCCCCACCCTGGCTACCGTTCTACAATCACATGGATATAACACAGGGCTTGTCGGGAAATGGCATATCAAGTCACAGCCACAGGGCTTCAATTATTACTCTATCTTCTACGACCAGGGAGAATATCGTGATCCCACTTTTATCGAAAGTAGTGATCCCTGGCCGGGTAACCGACGATTTGGAGAACGCATACTTGGCTTTTCTACCGATCTCGTCACAGAAAAAGCAATCAACTGGATCAAGCAACAGGACGGCAAGCAACCTTTCCTGATGTGCTGCCACTTCAAAGCCACTCACGAACCCTACGATTATCCGATTCGTATGGAACATCTTTACGACGGTGTCACCTTCCCCGAACCGGAAAATCTTCTGGACTGGGGACCGGAAACCAACGGGCGTTCTTTCAAAGGGCAACCCTTAGAAGAGTTGGTACGCCGCTGGAAAATCGCCTCAAAAGATCCGGATAAGTGGTGGTGTCGTTATCCCGGTCTGCCGTTCAGTACGGAAGGAATGCAACGAACCACCGCCAGACGCGCAGCCTATCAAAAACTAATCCGCGATTATATGCGTTGCGGAGCCACTGTTGACGACAATATCGGCAAGCTCCTGAAAACTCTCGATGAAATGGGTATTGCTGATAATACAATAGTTGTCTACGTCTCCGATCAGGGATATTTCCTGGGCGAACATGGCTTCTTCGACAAACGTATGTTTTATGAAGAATCAGCCCGTATGCCTTTCGTTATCCGCTATCCCAAAAAGATCCCTGCTGGAGAACGCCTGAAAGACCTGATACTCAACGTCGATTTCGCACCAACTCTAGCCGAATTTGCCGGAGTAAAAATGGAGAATGTGCAAGGAACCAGTTTCGTCAACAACCTCGAAGGAAAGACTCCACCCGACTGGAGAAAGGAAATCTATTACCGATACTGGACCAATCATGCCATACGCCCGGCACATTTCGCCATCCGGTCCGATCGATACAAACTGATCTTCTATTACGCTCAAAATCTGGATATGACCGATACAGGAAACTTTGAATTCACTCCGTCATGGGACTTCTATGATTTACAAAACGACCCGCATGAAAATCATAATGCATACAATGATCCGAAGTACGCCCCTGTCATCAAACAGATGAAAAAGCAATTATTAAATCTCCGCAAGGAAGTAGGTGATACAGACGAGAAATATCCGGAGATGCAGGAATTACTCGAAAAGTATTATAATAAGGACATGCGGTAATCATACCGCCATACTCTCCTTGAAAACTTTTTATGTTGCTTTTCCATTCCTTATTTTCTCAAATAATTCTCACCGTGATGAGAAAAAATACTCATCGTGGTGAGAAAATTTTCTCATCGCATTGAGAATTATTTCTCATCACGGTGAGAATTATCTACTGTCTGAATAGGCTGGAACGATACAATATATTAGTTATAAATTCATTCCACTACATCAAAGATAATCATACAAAGATTTCTACTAAAACATAAATAAAAGAAAGAATTCCATTTTCCACAAAAAAAGTCTATCTTTGTTCCGTCAAGATAATAAATCATGAATAAAACTCATGCCAGGAGATTCATTTTGCATACAATATACCAACTGTACGGGATGCCCCAAAGCCACTGAGAATATCCTTGTATATAGAAATTTACCCAAAGGAGAGCATATCCCCAAGGATAAGTGTACGCAGAATTGTATGCTTTTTATGATAAAGGGTGAATTACTGATCAACAGCGAAGAATATCCCGGAAATACACTGCGCGAAAAACAGTTTATCCTGCAAGCTATCGGTTCCAAGGTTGAAATATTGGCACTGACAGATGTTGAATATGTTGTCTATTGGTTCAACGAACTACCTCTGCTCTGCGAAGAACGGTACAAAGAAATGATGGAACAGACAGGAGCCCCATTGACCTACACTCCGCTTGTCATGAGTGAAAGACTGTACCATCTTGTCACCAGTATGCCCGAATTCCTCGGTGAGGAAACCCCTTGCAGCAAGTATATCAACTTAAAATGCAAGGAATTAGTTTTCTTGATTACCAATTTCTACCCGCTACCCCAGCTAAGCTCATTCTTCTATCCAATCAGCACATATACGGAAAGTTTCCACTACTTCGTCATGCAAAACTACAGCAACGTGAAGAACGTAGAAGAATTTGCACACCTGGGAGGATATACGACCACTACTTTCCGCCGCCTCTTCAAAAACCTGTATGGTATGCCCGTATATGAATGGATACTGGAAAAGAAACGGGAAGGAATCCTGGAAGACCTGCAACACAGCAAAATGCGAATCACTGAAATCTGTAACAAATACGGATTCGACTCCCTGTCACATTTCGCACACTTCTGTAAAGACTCTTTCGGCGATACCCCACGCGCTTTACGCAAAAAAGCAGCCGGCGGTGAGAAAATCGGAAAGGTACAATAAACAGTCCCATCCTACGAATGTGCCAATCAGTTGCACCATGCGCGCATACTGGCTGGCATATTGACACATTGGCGTATTGATCCATTATTAAAGAATTATTTCTTTAATTCCTTGCTCAATCAATCTATTTCCCCTATTTTTGCAGTCTGTAAGAGGTGTAAAACGTCGAA
>ENA-OZHU01001922-OZHU01001922.1-human-gut-metagenome-genome-assembly--contig:-NODE-1922-length-10269-cov-8.725181_pt1 | contig 10269 bp, 9 predicted proteins | sample MGYA00244054_ERZ653700 | MGnify/ENA primary metagenome ERZ653700 (study PRJEB26926, sample SAMN06165279) | human gut metagenome | biome: ENVO:00009003; feature: ENVO:2100002; material: ENVO:00002003...
TCAGGTTCTAGTGAGGGCTAACTTCATGCAGGTTCAAGTCCTGTTTCCCGCACCAAAACTGGACACCAGTTTCGATACATTTGTGTATACGAATGGGTGTCCAGTTTTTCTTTTAAGCATTACGGAGGAAAATATTATGGGGAGGATTCGAAACTCTGCAAAAGCACTTATCATCAAAGACGGAAAAATGGCCGCTATCAAAATCAGAGATGCTGGTGAAGAATGGTATATTATGCCTGGCGGTGGTCAAGAAGCAGGAGAAACGCTAAATGAAGCTGTTTGCCGTGAAGTGTCAGAGGAATTAGGTATTGCTATAGAGTGCAAAGAATTGCTTTTTGTAGTGGAAGGTGTTCATGGCGAAACCTTTCATCGTGTCGATTTGATTTTTTCTTGTGAATATATTGATAACATACCGGATGCTGTTCTTCATGGAGATACGAATCAAGTTGGCATAGGATGGCTGGATATTTCTACGCTTAATTTGCAGCCCTTGTATCCTTCGAAATTAAGACGACAGATTATGAATTATTATCAAGGGAAACCATACAAAGTATATCTTGGAAACGAAGAAGCCGGTGATTCGGAATGTCTGGATTAGAAGTATGCAGCATCTTCTGCAAATACGGTGTGCACCATTTAACGATTTCCAAACATCTTAACGGAAAGGTGACAAGGTGTGCATTTCGTATCAAAATAGGTCTTTAGTTTCAAAGCCTTGAGAGTGAGAAATTTCAAGGCTTTTTTTCTATACGGATTCGGATGGCGGATGTGGAAAAATCATAAAAATAGTGAACAGGTGGGCGAAAAGCGGGAAAAACACTGCCGCGCAAAAGAGGTGGTGTCGCCGTCCGAAAAATAAGTAGATGCAGATTCTCGTGTGTCCGCTGATCGCTACATACTTCACCCCGCATCTGCCCAGTGCCAGTCATCTGACAAAATAACATTGTCTATACAGCAGAAGCCCCAAATTTCCCCACCAATAGGGGTCACGAGGGGGCAAATTCCCCCTAATTCTTCCCCAATCGCACATTTTCCTGCGCCAATGGGGGATGCAAAAAATCCGCCGCTGTGGTATCATCAAGATAGAAAGGAGTCCTTGCATGCTGCTGCGAATCGCCATCGTCGATGATCTCCCGCAGGACGCCGAGCGTCTTCAACAGGCGCTGACCGCCGAGGGGCAGACGAACATCATCCGCTACGAAAGCGGCGACGCACTGCTTAGCGCTATCAGCCCGGAGCAGCTGGATGCCCTCTTCCTCGACATTTGCATGGAGGGCACGAACGGCATCGACACCGCACGGAAACTCCGCGAACAGGCGCCGACGCTGCCGATTGTTTTCGTCACATCCTCGAAGGAGTACGTCTGGCAATCTTTCCCGGTGCATCCGTTCGATTATCTGCTCAAACCGTTCGAGCAAGCGCGCATTCGCCAGCTGCTGGATGACCTGCTGCGCATCCTGCAGCACCCCGAACCGGAAATAGAGGTGCGTTTCGCCCGCAAACTCATGCGCCTGCCGTACAGCAAGGTGTATTACGCGCTGGCGCAGAACCACTTCGTCCGCATCATGAGCGACGAGGGCGAATGCCGCGCAACGGGAATCTTCGCGCAGGTGGAAAAGGAGCTTTGCACCGATCCAAGGTTTTTGGTCTGCAACCGCGGCATCATCATCAACATGAGCGCCGTTCTGCGGTTCGAGAATGACTGCATCCAAATGCTCGACGGCACGCAGTTCCCTGTCCGCCAGAAAGACAAGGGGCACTTGTTCGCAACGTTCACGCAGTACCAGTTCCGCCATATGCGGCGCGAAATCTGACGAAATCCACGCAGGAGGGGAGGAGACGACCATCGAAATTTCACAGTACATCCGCTACTTTCTGGAATTCTTGTCTATGCTGCCGGCGGCGGTCATGGTGCTGATGTCGGTCTGGGAGCAGCTGCTTTCGCCCAAACGAACGGCGTGTCAGGCGATGCTGTTCATCCTGCTGACATGCGCGAGCGGCGCGGCTGTCTGCTGCTGGCAGGGCTGGGTAACAAACACGTTGCTGCTGCCCTTCATGGCGCTGGCGTTCGTGCTCTTCCGCCGTGCATTGAAACCAAATGTTTCAGTGTCACAAAGCATCCTTCTCTTTTTGAGCCCCGCCACCGTGGCGGCGGTGGCACTCATGCTGTCCGTCTGCCTGAACGCGCGGCGCGAGGTAACGAACGTTCAGCCAATCTACCTGCTGTCCACGGTACTGCTGAATCTCGGCATCGAAAGTTTACTGGCAATTGTCTACGCGCTGGTGGCTGTGCCGTGGCTGAGATGGTTGCTGCGCGAATATCAGGTGGAACGCGTGTGGCGCGTTGTCAGCCCCATCCCCGCTATTTGCATCGCGTTCATCATCTTCATCATGCCGCAAGACCCGGCGACGGTGCTGGTTAACCGGATGCAGCGCGTTTCCATTGTGGCATTGCTGATGGCGATGATGGCGATGCTTCTGCTGCTCTACCAGTTTTACCGCATGGCACAGGAGAGCGTGCGCAATCTGACGTTGATTCAGGAAAACCAGATGCTGGAATTGGAATCGCGCCGCTATGCACAATTGCGGGAGTACATGGCACAAACTCGCCGCCTCCGCCACGATTTCCGGCAGCATCTGCACGTTATTGCCGGGCTGACGGAGAGCGGCAAAATGGAGGAGCTGCGCGCATATTTGAAGGAGTATGAGAGCGAATTCGTTGACGCGCACGCGACCTTCTGCGCCAATGGTGCGATGGACGCAATTGCAGGCTACTACGCAGCGACGGCGGCGCAGAAGAACATCCCACTTGCCTGGCAGCTGAATTTGCCGGAGAAACTGCCGATGCGCGAGGCGGATTTGTGCATGGTGCTGGGCAATCTGCTGGAGAACGCCCTGCGCGCCAGCGAACGCCTGCCCGAAGCAATGCGACGCGTCAGCGTGATTTGCCACATGCTGTCGCCTGCCATGATGGGGCTGATTGTTGAGAATCGCTATGATGGGCAGCTTTCCCGTCGTGAAGGCAAGTTACTCTCCACCAGCCACCCCGGCTTCGGCACAGGGCTGCTGAGCGTGGAGACAGTCGCGAAGAAGTACCACGGGCAGATGACCGTCGAGACGGAAAACGGCGTGTTCCGGGTGAATGTGCTGCTGAATCTATGATTTATACTATTTCCAACGGAAAAGGCGCAAACAGATGGCGCGGGTGAATTTGGAAATCGTATTATCTGCAATAGGCATCAATGGCGCGCGCGGCAAATTCGGCAGTGCCTTCGCCGCCCGCGTTGTCAATGTTTTTGGTGAATGAGCCGCCTGCCCTGTACATCGCGCCGAGTGCGTTCAGCATTTCCGGCGTGCAGTGATAGTAGTTTTCCGAGATGTACGCTTGCAGACGCTTCACCAAGGCTTGCGCTTCGGGGGATGCAGGGTCAGCAGACTTGCATTTGCCGAAATCCGCGAAAATCAGCATCATGCCGTTCGCCAGCGCCGCCGCCGCCTCTTTGGAGCGCCCTTTGCTTTTTTTCGCGTACTCCTGATAGGCGGGCGTGTGCTGCCACTGCGCTTTGGCTTGCGCGGCGTATTCATCCATTTGTGCCGTATCAAATGCAGAAAAGTCCATGTTTGTTCCTCCCATTTCTTTTAGTCCGCGAGCGAAGGTAATCAGGTTGTCGATATGCGCCCTTTTCAGCGTGAGCAGATGGATTTGCTGGTCTAACGCCCGATTCCTGTCAAAGTTCGGGCTTTGCAGAATCGCCTGAATCTCTTTGAGCGAAAACGCCAGCGCGCGAAACAGCAGAATCTGCTGTAAGCGTTCCAGTGCCGCATCGTCATACAGCCGATAGCCCGCTTCTGTGCGCGCCGTCGGGGGCAGCAGCCCCATCTTGTCATAATACTGCAATGTGCGGACGCTCACCCCTGTGCGTCTGCTTACTTCATGAACCGTCATCATGCTGATTCCCTCCTTGCGTGAACAGTATAAACCATGACGCAGCGTCAGAGTCAAGGCTTTTGGCAGAAAAAATAGAAAACCCGGATTGTCGCGGACAAAAAACTGCGGCAATCCGGGCTTTTGTATGCGGTTATGCGAACCTAATACTATTTCCAGATAAGAATGCGCCAAGATGCGCCGCGAATTTTTCATTCTGGCTAACGTGAATGAAACGCAGCGTAGCAGCGCTACGCTAAGTGGAATGAGCGGACGCCAGAAGGGAAAAGGCGCAAGCAGATGGCGCAGGTGAATCTGGAAATAGTATAACTTCGCGCGTCCTCAGACGCGCCCCCAAGCCACTCTTTCCATCACCTATGCTGTGTCGCGCCAGATGGGCGCGACCAAATAGCCTGATAACCGCATATCACCGCAACACAAAACGGGCAGGACGCATCACACACGTCCTGCCCGTTCTTCATGTATTACTTCGCCAGCTGGTTGACCGCATCGACAACCGCCTGAGAGGTCAGCGTCGCGCCCGTCACCGCGTCGATGTCCACGCCCAGCGTCAGCGGCGCACTCTTGCCGATGAACTGCGCCGTGAACGCTTCATCGGCACACTTGCCGCCCAGCGCGTAGAATTCGCCGGAAGCATCCACCGTCAGCGCCGTGATGACATGATTCTTGTCAATTTCCACCGTCACGGCCACGCCCTCGTGCCAGCCCTTGACCTTCGTGGTCAGCACCTTCGCGGGCGCTTCCGCATACAGGCTATTCACCGCGTCTACAACCGCCTGAGACGTAATCGTCGCGCTTGCAACCGCGTCGATGCCTTCGCCCAGCGTCAGCGGCGCACTCTTGCCGATGAACTGGCTCGTGAACGCTTCCTCCGCGCACTTCTGACCCAGACCTGGCGTCTGCGTGGACGCATCCACCACCAGTGCCGTAATCACACCGTTCTCGTCTGTCACCTGCACCGTGATGTCCGCGCCGCCGAAGCCCGCAATCGTCGCGGTCTTCGCGTTTTCCAGCACCATGGGCGCTTCCGTCGCGGCAGGTGCTTCCGTCGCCACAGGTTCGAGATCCTCCGCCGCCATCGCGGGCGAAGTCAGCGCCGCGTTGATGGCCTCCACTGCCGCCGTCGAGGTGATGGTCGCGCCGGTCAGTCCGTCCACATTTTCATTCAGGGTAAACGGGCCGCTCTTGCCGATGAACTGCGCCGTAAACTCTTCGTCCGCGCAGCGCGTGCCGAAGCCGGGCGTCTGCGTGGAAGCGTCGATAACCAGCGCCGCAATCGTGCCGTCGTCATTCAGCGTCAGGCGCGCGGTCACTTCGCCGTTGCCAAAGCCAACGGCCTTGCCCTGATGCACGTCGCCTGTCAGCTCAACCGTCTGCGCAGGCTTTTCTTCCTTCACGCCGAACGCCAGCACGTCGCCTTCGACGTCCTTGCCCAGCACATGGCTGATGCACTTCAGCACATCATTGGACGCCGCCAGCACCGCCTTGGAGGTGACGGTCGCGCCGGTAATCGCTTCGATGGTGTCGCCGCCGAACGCGCTCAAACCAATGAACGCCTCCGCACGAGCCGGTTCTTTCCAACGTGCGCCGAAGCCGTCCGTCTCGGCAAAGTTCGTGTCGCCAATCTGGCAGCCGACGATTTTGCCATCCATATCAACGCCCAGCGTCACAGCGACATTGCCGCCGTAGCCCTTGGCGGAGGACACCGCGCAGTAGCCGATGGTCTTGCCGTCCTTCTTCGCTTCCACCAGCGATGTAACATTGCAGCCATCCGGAATGCTCATGGTGCTGAAGGAATCCGCCTCCATGACGCTCTGGAACGCCGCGTTCTGCGCCGCTTCCTCATGCGCCTTGATGGGACCCGCCGTAATCGCATTCGTCACCGCCAGCAGCAGCGCCGCCGCCAGCGCAATCAGCGCCAGAATCAGGTACGCCGGAAGCTGTTTCCGAGTTGTCTTGGTTTCACTCATGGTTTATTGCCTCCTCCTGAGAACTATGAAAAAGTGAAATTGAAAGCTGATACTATTTTCAGAGGAAAATAGCGTATCATCGCAGGGACGTGTAGCCCCATTGCTTCATCAGGTCGTTCATCATCACCGTGCCGTCGCGCAGAATCATCAGCGCGGGATAGCCGTTCTCCTGCGTGAGCTGGAGCGCCTTTTCGCTGCCGAGGACGATGCACGCCGTCGCCAGCGCGTCCGCGTCCATGGAGCTTTCCGCAATGATGGTGGCCGACGCCAAATCAGAATCAGACGGCAGTCCCGTCCATGGCGAAAGGATATGATGATACCGCACGCCGTCGATGGTAAAGCCGCGCTCGTAGATGCCGCTGGTCACGACGCTGCGGTCGATGACGGATACGACGCCGATAGGACTGCTGCTGTTCGTGACGGACATGAGGCCGGTGGGGATGCTGCTGTTCGGCTCGTCCGGATCCTGTACGCCGACGCGGTATGCCGATCCATCCGGCTTCGTCCCAACGGCGTAGACATTGCCGCCGAAATTCAGCATTGCGCCGCTGCACCGCCCACGCACCAGTGCCGCCACTCGGTCTGCAATGTAGCCCTTCGCAATGCCGCCGAGGTCAATTTGCATTCCAGCGGGCAGCGTAACCGTGTTGTTCTCGCCCAGCGTGAGCTGCTCGTCGTCCACCAGCGGCAGGGCGGCGATTCGCTCCTCGTCGGTCGGCATACGGTTCGTGCCGCCGGTGAAGTCCCACTGCGCGGTCAGGGGCGCAATCGTGATGGCGAACGCGCCGCCGGTCAAGCGGTTGAGCTTCTTCGCTTCGCTGAGGACGTTCCACGTTTCCGCATCAACGGTCACGGTCTGCCCGTGAGCGTTGTTGATGCGGCTGACGTCGCTGCCCTCCACGGTTTTGGAGAGCATGTTCTCGTAGCGCTTGCAAGCCGCCCAGATGTCCTCCATCAGGGTGTCGTCCGCGCCGTAGAGCGTGATGGTCACAACTGTGTCGAAGTAGAAACCCACGCCCGTTGTTTTTTCTGCCGGGTCAACCGTGGCGGCCGCGGCGGGGGGTGTCGTCGGGGTTTCGCCGCCTGCCTGCTGCGCACTGCATCCGCCCAGCAGCAGCGTCAACGCCATCAGCCCCGAAAGCACCGCTGTTTTTTTCATTCCTTCACCACCAATTCCACACTTACCCGATTGGGCAGACAGATAATGAATTGCTGATTGGGGCGCGTCTCCCAGTTGTCCAGCGTCACTTCGCCCATTTGGACGCACAGCTGATTATGGCATGTTGAGGACGCCATCACCGCGCCGCGCTCGCTGATCTCAATCACGTTGACGCTGCCGTCCTCCTGCGTGACGGTCAATGTCTGCTTCTGCCCCAGCGGCACACGGGCGTACTCCGCGCCATCCACCGTCACGACGATTTCGCCATTTTGACCCCCGCTCGGACGCAGCAGCGTTACCGCCGCCAGCAGCCCGATGGCAAGTGCGACCATCAGCGCAATGACCCAATAGTTCTTCTTATCCATACTGCTCCTTTATCTTGGCATATGAATACATTGTGAATTATACCACGAACTCCATGCCGCGTCAATGTCAAGTTTTCGCGATTGAAGCATTTCGCGATTCAGTTGACTTTGCTTTCATACTTATATGCGCGTGCTGCGCAGAGATTTCGCCTCTGCGGAGGCAAAAATCCTGTTTCAAATCCCTCAATTTTGTGGTATAATGATTCCAGCAGACTTCTGCAAAATGCACGTTAAACCAACGATAAGGAGGATTTTTTACCATGGCTAAGGAACTTAAGGGCACAAAAACCGAACAAAACCTGCTGGAAGCCTTCGCGGGAGAATCTATGGCGCGCAATAAGTACACCTACTTTGCATCGAAGGCGCGCAAGGACGGCTATGTGCAGATTGCCGAACTCTTCGAGGCAACCGCGGCGAACGAGAAGGAACACGCCAAAATGTGGTTCAAGCTGCTGGAGGGCGGCGAAATCAAGGATACCGCAGCGAACCTGCTGCACGCAGCCGAGGGCGAGAACGCCGAGTGGACAGACATGTACGTCCGCATGGCAGAGGAAGCGGACGCCGAGGGTTTCCCGGCGATTGCGCATAAATTCCGCATGGTCGCCGCCATCGAGAAGGCGCATGAGGAACGCTACCGCCGCCTGCTGGCGAACGTGGAAAATGACCTTGTGTTCTCCAAGGACGGCGACGTGATTTGGGAATGCGCAAACTGCGGTCATATCGTCGTTGGCAAAAAGGCGCCGGAAATCTGCCCGGTGTGTGCGCATCCGCAGAGCTACTTCATGGTCAAGGCGGAAAACTACTGATATTCCTGATTCTGATAGCAAGCACCCCTCCTTCGGCAAATCACCGAAAGAGGGGTGCATTTTGTACCTCGATCACTGCGCGAAAGTTTCAGCTGACGTTCGTCTTCCTCAATAAACGCGCGGGCATAGCCTGAAAGCGTCACCAACTGAATCGCGCGAAAGGGAGTCCAGAGGCAGCGCCTCTGGTTACTTCTGGTCGGGAATCAGAACCGCCTTGATGCGGCGGACGCCGGCGGAAGAGGATTCTTCCTTCTGAATCTTGAACGTGCCCAGATCGCCGGTGTTCTGCGCGTGGGGACCGCCGCAGATTTCAAAGGAGTAATCGCCCATCTTGTAGGTGCGAACCTTCTCGCCGTACTTGGACTCGAACAGGCCGATTGCGCCCTTCTCCTTCGCTTCCGGTACGGTCATCTCTTCGCACACAACCGGCACTTTCGCCTGAATCGCTTCATTGACCATCTTTTCGACCTGCGCCAGCTCGTCCTTGGTCACCTTGCGGCCGAAGGAGAAGTCGAAGCGCAGACGTTCCGCCGTGATGTTCGAGCCCTTCTGCGCCACTTCGTCGCCGAGCACCTTGCGCAGCGCCGCGTGCAGCAGGTGGGTCGCGGTGTGCAGGCGTGCGGTTTCCTCGCTCGTGTCCGCCAGACCGCCCTTGAACTTCTGCTCAGCGCCCTGATGGCTCAGCTCCTGATGCTTGCGGAACGCTTCCTCAAATCCGGCGGTATCCACCGTCAGATTGCGCTCCTTCGCCAGTTCCACGGTCATCTCAATCGGGAAACCGTAGGTGTCGTAGAGGTGGAACGCCGTCTCGCCGTCAATCTTGCCGTCCGCCGCGCGGGATGCCACCTTGTCGAACTCCTTGTTGCCCTGCTTCAGCGTGCGGGCAAAGCGGCCTTCCTCCAGCGTCAGCTGATCGATGACGAACGCCGCGTTGCGCTCCAGCTCCGGATACGCATTCCTGTACTGGTTGATGATAACCTTCGCGATTTCGCAGGTGAAGCCGTCGGGCATACCGAGCTGCATCCCGTAGCGCACCGCGCGGCGAATCAGGCGGCGGAGAATATAGCCCTGATCCGTGTTGGACGGGGACACGCCGCGGTCGTCGCCCAGAATAAAGGTGGACGTGCGCATGTGGTCGGCAATGATGCGGAACGCCTTGGTCGTTTCCTCATCCGCGCCGTATTCCTTGCCAGACAGTTCGGCAATCTTCGCCAGAATGTCGGTGAAGGCGTCCGTCTCATAGACGGTCTTTTTGCCCGTCAGCACGCAGATGGTGCGTTCCAGACCCATGCCGGTATCGACGTTCTTCTGCTTGAGCGGAATGAACGTGCCGTCCTTCTGCTTGTTGTACTGCATGAACACGTCGTTCCAGATTTCCAGATACGCGCCGCAGTGGCAGGCAGGCGAGCAGTTCGGGCCGCAGGGCTTTTTGGTGATGATGAACATTTCGGTATCCGGGCCGCACGGGCCGGTGATGCCCGCCGGACCCCACCAGTTGTGCTCCTTCGGCAGATAGAACAGGTGGTCATCCTTCACGCCGCAGCTGCGCCAGAGATTGGCGGCTTCCTCGTCGCGGGGGCAGTCCTCGTCGCCCTCAAAGACGGTGAATGCCAGCTTGTCGGGATCCAGACCGAGGTATTTTTCGCTCGTCAGGAACTCCCAGCTCCACGGAATCATTTCCTTCTTGAAATAGTCGCCCAGCGACCAGTTGCCCAGCATTTCAAAGAAGGTCAGGTGGCTGGGGTCGCCCACGTCGTCAATATCACCCGTGCGGATGCACTTCTGCACGTCGGTCAGGCGCGTGCCAGCGGGGTGGGGCGTACCCATCAGGTACGGCACAAGCGGGTGCATACCGGCGGTGGTGAACAGGACGGTCGGGTCATTTTCCGGAATAACGGAGGCGGAGGGAATCCGATGATGTCCCTTGGACTCCATGAACTGCTGGAACATTTCCCGCAGCTGGGCGGATGTAATCCTGTCTCTTATACACATCTGACGCTGCCGACGACTTAATAGGTGTAGA
>ENA-OZHU01001923-OZHU01001923.1-human-gut-metagenome-genome-assembly--contig:-NODE-1923-length-10266-cov-4.979434_pt1 | contig 10266 bp, 5 predicted proteins | sample MGYA00244054_ERZ653700 | MGnify/ENA primary metagenome ERZ653700 (study PRJEB26926, sample SAMN06165279) | human gut metagenome | biome: ENVO:00009003; feature: ENVO:2100002; material: ENVO:00002003...
AGATGTGTATAAGAGACAGGTTTTAAGGGATCCCCCACACGGTAGGGGCGCAGGTCGTAGACGCCGTCGGCAATGTCCTGTCCCGCGCGGCTCTCCTGCTCGGCGCGGTTCTGCGGGGTATTGCCCGCGCCGTCGGCCTCTCCCTCGGCGGGCGGCAGCACGCACAGCTCCCACGTTTGGCCGTCCGGCGGGCAGTCCGCCGCAAACAGGCCCAAGTGGTCCCGCACCGTCAGCTTTTGCAGTTTGAACCGCCACAGCCCGCTTTTGGCGGCCCGCAGCGTCACCCGCAGGTCGGCGCGGCCGCCCGGGGCCAGCATGGCGGCACAGGGCAGCTCGATGGCCGTACCGCTCTCGGCATCCTCAGCCCGCAGCACGGCCCGCAGTTCAGGCACGGTGCGCCGCCCGGCGTTTTGCAGGTGCACGGTCACGGCAAATGCCTCGCCGGGGCGCACCGGTTTGGCGGGCAGCTGCAAGGCCGCCGTCACCTGCCGCCGCAGCGTGCGGGCGTCCCACCACAAAAACGCGGTGAACACCACAGCCAGCGCCAGCAGGAACACCACAAACGGCGCACGGCTGACCGCGGCGGCGCAAAACAGCACGGCCAGCAGCAGGCCGCAGCCCACCTTACCTGCCATGGGTCGGTTTCTCCGGGCGGGGGCGCGGCACAGTGTGCAGCACGTCGGCGATCACGTTTTCCACCGTCTCCCCGCCGGTGCGGGCCTGCTCGGTCAGGCTCAGGCGGTGGTGCGCGGTGTCGGCAAAAATCGCGGTCACATCCTGGGGCACGACAAACTCCCGCCCCGAGAGGTACGCCGCGGCCCGCGCCATGCCGGCCACGGCCAGCGACGCACGGGGGCTAAGCCCCAGCGCCAGCCGTGCGTCCTTGCGGGTCGCCTGGGAAAGCTCTACGATATACCGCAAAATTTCATCGCTCATATAAATGTTGTCCACCTCGGCCTGCATGGTCAGCAGGTCGTTCTGGTCCATGACCGGCTGCACGCGGTCCAGCAGACCGTGGCGCGGCTGGCGGGTCAAAATCTCCATTTCGGCCTCGGTGTCGGGGTAGCCCATGACCACGCAGACCATAAAACGGTCGAGCTGCGACTCCGGCAGCATCTGCGTACCGATCGAGCCAACCGGGTTTTCCGTCGCCATGACGGTGAAGGGCTGGGGCAGCTTGCGGGTCACGCCGTCCACCGTCACCGCACCTTCCTCCATGACTTCCAGCAGGGCGGATTGGGTGCGGGCGCTGGTACGGTTGATCTCATCGGCCAAAAACAGGTTGCAGGCCACCGCGCCGGGGTGGTAAACGAACTTGCCGGTTTCTTTTTGGTACAGCGAAAACCCCACAATATCCGACGGTAATACGTCCGGTGTGAACTGCACGCGGTTCTGGGTCAGCTGCATAGCGCGGGCAAACGCCTGGGCCAGTGTGGTTTTGCCCACGCCGGGGATATCCTCCACCAGCACATGGCCGCGGGCCAGCATTGCCATCATGATTTTCAAAATTGCTTCGGGCTTGCCCAGTACGGCCTTGCCCACCTCGGCCGTCACGGCCAGCGCTTTTTCTCGTGTCTGCATCGGTCAGTCCTTTCTGTGGCGGCGCAGGATCAGCCCGCACCCAACCACGGCGGCAATCAGCACAATTCCTGCCCACAGGGCGTTGTTTTCCAGCCAGATCATCCAGTTGGAGTACGCCCCGCCCGCATCCTCGCCGCTGCCCTCGTTCGGCAGCGGGCTGATGCTCTCGGGCGCGATCTCCTCCACGGCGGCGGTGCCGTCGGGGCTTTCCACCGTCACCTGGCGGGGCGCGGCGTCCCAGCTGCCCGCGCACTCGGCCAAATCTTCCTCATGGGTGGCGGGGGCGGCGTCGGGGTCGCGCTCGGCAATGACCAGGTAGCGCTGGGTGTTCTGGGTGTAGGGGTGGCAGGTCGTCAAGGTCAACAGATCCCGTCCCGGCTGTATCAGTATCGCATTTATGTCGTCCGGCTGTATAATTTTCAACTCACACACGCGGTAGGCCAGGGTCTCCCACGGCGTGGTCAGGGTGATTTTGTCGCCGATCTGTATCTGCTGCACGTTGCGCAGCATCTCCGCGCCGTAGTAGCCGCGGTGGGCGGCAATGACCGTGTTGGTGTTCGCGCCGCCCAGCGGCATCGAGGTCTGCCCCAGCAGTGCGCCGCCCCGGGCCATGTTTTCGGTGCTGGCCCCCAGATACACCGGCAAATCTAAATCCAGGCGCGGCACCCACAGCGCGGCGATCATATCATCGGGCAGGCCGTAGGCCGTCAGGTCAAAGGCGGGCGTCTCGTAGGCAAAGGGATCCTTCAGCCCGCTTTGCCCCGCGGCGTAGATTTCCGCGTTGTAGGCTTGCAGGGCGTCGTATAAATCTGCGTAGGGGCGCGTGTTTTCGGCAGCCGGGTCGTCAGCGGCCACGGCGGCGGACTCGGCGGCGGACTGCACAAAGGTTTCCACGGCGGCGGTGCTTTTGCGGCGGGTCAGGTATTGGCTGACCGTCGGCTGCAGCATCAGCCCCGCGCCCACCAGTATGGCAAGCCACGCAAAAATTTGCAGCAGCAGGCGTTTCATCAGTCTTCCTCCTCGCGCTTTTTGCAGCGGTGCAGCAGCAAAAGCAGCAGCAGTGCCTCGCCGCCGATGATAATACTGCCGGTCACGCTGATCCACGGCCAGGCGTCCACCACGCGCTTGACGATGTTGCCGGTGTTCAATGCCTGGTACTGCACGGCCTGCGGGGTGTCGGCGTCCTCGTCCTCGCCGTTGTAGGGCACGCGCACGCCGCGCACCAGCATACGGTGGGTGTTGATGGCATAGGGCGTGCAGGTGACAAGGGTGCAGTAGTCCCCGCCGGGGATGATTTCCAAATCCTCGGTGTGTTCCGGCTCCACGACCTTGACCTGGTCGACCTGGTAGGCTAGGACTTCGTCCATGACGTGCAGGTAAAATTTGTCACCTTCCTGCATTTTGTCCAAGTCGGTAAACAGGACGGCCTCGGCCAAGCCGCGGTGGCCTGTCAGCACGCTGTGGGTGCTGTCGCCGCCAAGCGGATAGCTCGACCCTTCCAGATGGCCGACGCCCTTGAGCAGCACCTCGTCGCTGGTGCCCTCATAAATCGGCAGATTGACGTCTATTTTGGGGATTTTTATGTAGCCCAGGCTCTCGCCTACGTCCATCAGGTCCACATAGCTTGTGCCGGTGTCGGCGGCTTCGCCCGCCGCGTCGCGGCCCACGGCATTGCTGAGCTGTTCGTTGTAGCTGCGGGCCGCTTCTTTCGCAGCATCGATCTTTTCTGTGTCCATGGATTGGACGGTATCGTCGTAGCTGTCAATGACCGCCGACGCATGGCGCTGTGCCACCGCGTTGCTGACGACCGGGTACATCGCCACGCCGATGCCCGACAAAATCATCAGCGCCGCAAATCCAAGTTTTAATTTGCCTGTGGTATCCATAGGTGTGCCTTTCTGTTCATGGGGAAAATATCTGTGGCAATTTGCAGGAGCCGATGCCTGCATCGGCCCGCAAGCCGCCCTTGTCAAAGACAGACTCCCCCGAGACGGGGGAGGTGGCGCGAAGCGCCAGAAGGGGAGCGGTGGCCGCCATCGGCGGCCGGAGGGATTCCACCCCGCCGCCATATCCCCTTTGCCTTATATTATACCCCCATAACCACCATAGGGGAAGAGCCAATCCCGGCCCTTCCCCTATGGGTTTACCCTTCTAATTATCTTTTGGTGTTTGCATCATGCGGTTTTAAGTGCGGTCGTTCTTCTTTTTCATGCTGAACAGCACCGCCACACCGGCCAGCACCAGCAGCACGCCGATACCGCTGAACAGGAGTGTGCCAAAACCACCGGTGACAGGCAGCTGGAAGCCCTTCTTGTTGACGATGGTAGCAGATGCAATACCATAGGTGTTACGGTCTGCTCCTTGGGTCGCCTTTCCATCAAAGTTCTCTTCCTTTACATTGTAGTCATGCTTTACAAGGGTATTGTTTTTATAACCCTTGTTCTCTTCCCAAGTAAGTTTGTAGGTCAAGTTCAATTCAACCTTAACTGGGCTTGCCAACAAATTGTATCCATCAACCGTCTTGGTTTCACGCAGCCAATATGTGCCGTTTGCAAGGCCTTTATAGCTGATTTTGCCTTCAGCATCCGTTGTCAGGTCGCTCTTCACCAAAACATAGTCGGCTTTGGTTGTGTCAAATCCATAATTTTTCGCAGTTGTATCATCCAATGCATCTTTATCTTTATCTTTATCAACCTGCTTGTACAAATCAAACTTTACACCCGGCAAAGCCTTACCTTTGGTCGTTTCCGCTGTTTTCGTTACGTCAATTTCAAAGCTGTAAACAACCGCATCATCTTTAATGTGGCTATTGTTCTCGTCCTTATCCTCTTCGCCCGGGGTAATATTGATTTTATTGGAATAGGTCAGGTCAATCGTATTCGGGTTACCAGTGGTAGACGTCGTACCCGCCAGCGTGCCATCTTCATTATTTGTTTTCAGTTTTGCGGTATAGCACACATACAACGGCTGGCCTTTGTATTCACCAACGCGTCCCGTACTAAAATTGACTACAAAGCCATCGCCACTCTTTGTAACCGTATAATCTGTGCCTTTTGCAAGTTTTTCCTCTTGGGGATTCGAATCATCCGGCAGCTTAGAATAAATTTCAACCGAATTCACGTCATCAACAATACCCACCGGTGTATCAGTCAGAATGAATTTTTTCAAGTTGTTAAAGTTCTCTGGCAGAACCACTTTCACCTGATACTTAATCGTATCGTCAATGCCACAGTCTGCAAACTTTTTGTAGTTGCTCTCTTTGGTATTATAGACCTGCTTGTCCACATCGGGGGCATAGTTGTAAACTGTAACCGTGTTGCCTTCTGCTTTATAGTCACCGCTATTCTTTGCATTTTCCGGCTGCTTAACTGTTACTGTGTTATTTGCTCCAGCCTTTGCTTCAAAAACATACTTCGCACCATTATTGATGATGAATTTATTCTCGCTACCAGTCGCATAGCCAATCTCGGTAAAGCGATATTTGCCCGGGTTCAATCCGCTAATCGTTACACTGCCATCATTACTCGCAGTTGTAAAATAATTTTCGTTACCGTTCTTAATCTGTTCCCAGTTGTCATCACTCGTCTCATCTTGGCCATCCTTTAGATGCTCAAGTTTAAACTCAACGCCAGCCAACGGCGTTGCATTGGCTGTGTCATTGCCAATCACGCCCTTTTTCATCAGCGTAACAGAACCCGTTGCTGTGCTGTTTTTGGGGTAGACGTGAATGTCATACAGCCACTCAGTCGCAGTCTTTTTACTGTTCGCATCAGTCTCAACCTTGGTCATAGGAACAGAAACCAAGAACGGCGTTACTGCTTTCGTAACAGCAGGCGGCGTTTTCGTTTCAATTACAACATACAGACCGAGTTCAAGATCTTTAAACTCCGCTACACCAGCAGTATTGGTTGTCACCGGAGAAATAGCAGAGCTATTTACAACCTTGTCTTGTTTAATTGTATATGTTCCATCTGCGGTGTTTTCGTCAACAAAATCCTTGTATGTTGGCGTAGAATCCTTATAATTTGCAAGTTCACCATTGTAGTACTTAATCAGGTCGTCCTTACTCATAACCTGATAAATCGTAAACTCTACGCCGGACGCCGCCTTAGCATCCTCCGGGAATACCGTTTTATCCGTTGTATCGATTGCTTCACCGTTATTGGGGGCTTTTGCGCTTCCGATGGTTTCCATCAAATACTTGTGAATCGTGATAGAACCTTTTTTACCAGTATCAATCGTACTCGTAGAAGGCGCTGTGGTCGTTGCGCCCGTAGTGTTGCCTTCATCCGCCGCGGCGGCGGGGAGGGCGCAGACGCTGAGGGCCATTACGGCGCTGAGGACGCCGGTAAGGAAACGTTTTAGTTTCATCTGTCATAACCTCTTTCTTTTTAAGATTATCGTAGCGGGGAAATCGGGGGCCATATCAGGAACGCTTGCCCCCTTTCCGATTGTAGCGGAATACCAGCACCAGCAGCCCGGCCACCAGCAGCGGCAGGCCGATCAGCAGCCACAGGCTGGGGGCGTCCGCGCCGGTGTGCGGCAGCGTAAAGCCCTTGCGGTTGTTGATGATCAAACTCACCGTGTAGCCCTTGGCGGGGTTGCCTGTAACCATATTTTCTTGCTTCGTGCCGTTTATCAGGCATTTGCCGTTTTGCAGGGTAAACTCGATCGGTGCGGCCAGCAGGTTGTAGCCGTCCACGGTTTTCAGCTCCGTCAAACGGTAGCTGCCCTCAGACAGGTTTGTAAACCTGCACTTGCCCGCGTTGTCGCCAACACTCTCGGTCGTCCCGGTCACTGCCCCAAACGTCGCATCAACGCCGTTGTTGTTCAGCTTTTCCAGCTTGAACACCACGCCTTTCAGCAGCTCGGTTTTTTTGCCGTTCTCGTCAAGGCCCTGTTTGGTGATAGCCAGCTCATACACCGGCGGCACCTGCGTGTTGGTCAGGGTAAGCGATACCGAATCATCCTTGTTCGTTATGATTCTCGTTTCGCTGTAAACTTGGTAATTATAGTCACCCAGTTTCAGCGTGCCGCCCGTTGCGATGTAATCGTCTTTTCCCGTTGCCGATTCCACCACGCGGTACTCATAATAGGTAGTGCCGTTGATGTCATAGGCATCCATGCCGGTGAACGTGTGTTTCCACGTTCCATTCTTCAGTTCAACTGCCGTGTCCGGCACATCTTTCCAGTCTTCATTCGTACTGTTCGCATGGCGGCGCTGCAATTTGATCCAAATCGATGTCGGCAGGCCGTCGGCAAGCTCGCCACCTTTGGCATCCTGCCATTTCTTTTCTACATCAATCGTGATCGGCTTGTGTGCCGTGTTGGTGAACACCACCTGAACGCTGGATGTCGTGTCCTCACCAATATTGACGCAGGCTTTGTCGCCGTCTGCCGACGGTTCGCCGTTCACGGTGACGCTCTTGATATACTGATTCGCCGGGGTGTTTTCTGTGATTGTAACCTTCGTGCCAATCGGTATCTTGTCCAGCGTAACGGGTATGCCGACTTTCACATCAACTGTTTCGGTTACTTCCGTGTTGCCTTCCAGGTGCATACCGCCGATGTTCGAGTACTGCACGGTAAAGGTGTACGTTTTATCCCCCAAAGTATCTAGCTCGTCGTCCGGCACCTGTTTGGTGATGCTCAGCGAGCCGGTTTTGACTTTGTTGATGAATTTCACCTTCAACTTGGTGAACTGGTCTGTACCGTCCGGGTCACTGTACGAGCGGAACACGATGGAGTTTTCCGGCTTTTGGGTTCCTGCTGTGTAGCCGGTGTTCTGGATTTTCCGTCCGTCTTCTTCGCCCTCTTTGTACTTTTCCTTACGGCCATCATCCGGGGTTGTGCCATCGCCCTGCATTTTCTGCGGGGCACCGGCTTGAACTTCAACGGTACCATCGTCCTCGCTTTGCGTGGCGAGCTTGCCGTTCTCGTAGATTTCCCAGGTGGGGGCATACAGGTCCGTGTCGGGGTATTCTTGCAGCGAGATATAACTGCCGCGCCGGAACTGATCCGCAAAGGTGACGGTTTCGCCGTTTTGCAGGGTAAACTCGCCTTTGTCGTTCACCTCGCGGATGTTTTCGCCCTCGCTGGTGGTATACTGTGCACCGACCGCTTCCTTCAGACCGCCCGCCTCTACCGAGCCGTAGTCCTTGATGGTATACTGCTTGGTCGTAAAGCCGATGCCGGAGCTGCCGCCTGCATCCGTTGTTGCCGTCTGGTTCAGTGCGGCATAATGGGTCGCCCAGTTTTTGATGCCGACCGTGAACTGGAGGGTGGGATCCGTGAAGTAGGATTGCAGCTTTTCGCGAACCCCGTCCGCATCGACCTGTTTTTCCACCTGCAGCTCGTTATGGTCCGGGAAGTTGAACGCCACCGCCATGTTGGACTCCCACATACCGCGCTCCATGTAGTACATGGTAAGGGTGTGCTTGGTGTTCGTGGGGAGCGTCATCTGTTTGTCTTCTTTGCTCTTCCAGTTGAACTGATAATTTGTACCATTAAAAGTTACGTTTTTGGGGCTGCTGCCCAGCGACGTATAATTTTTGTTGTTGCTGTCTTTGATGTTGCTGACGTAGGATGTAACTGTGTTGTATTTGCCGCTCTCGTCCTTGCCAAACTCCAGCAGACCTTGCGCTTTTGCACGGGCACCGCCGACATCCAGCACCAGCTGGTCATCAATGAACACCCACACATCATCATCGCCGGAGAAGAAGAACCTGATGGGGACGGTTTGCTCCTTTCCATTGCCATCATGGCCAACCACAATCCGGCCGTCCTCTGTCAACGTAAAGTCAAATTGCAGTTTAGCACCGTAACCGTAGTTGTACTGGTTGACATGACTGCCTGCATATTGGTTGAAGGGGAAGAAGCCATAGGTGCCCGTGTGGCCGTTCCCAGTATTAAGATTGCTTGACCTACTCTGATCACCGCTACTGTCAAGATAATAGCCGCCGCCTTCGCTTGTATCTTGTTTCAAATACAGCGACGTCTCGTTGCTATCATAGTACCAATACTTCGCTATGTCTTCCTTGGCATCGCCGTTTGTCCCGCTAAAAACGTTCTTCTGCTTAAAAGGGAACGCAACATCTTTGTAGACCTTGCCCAGCACAGCCTTTGCAGAGTTTTCTCCGGTCAGAAATTTTTCATTAAAGTGCGGTTCTGCCAAATCTGTTCCGTACAGGGTCGGGTTATGATTTCCGTCGCGCTTATCGCTTACCAAGCCTTGGAAGGTACTCGAATCAAGGCCATTATTACTGTTAGTATGACAATTTACATCAACGTTTGCATTGTTGACTGCCATAAACGTCCAATACAAATTCTTCGTTTCATTGCTTTGGTTGCCCCATCCATACAAGGCAAGATTAGCAGCAATCTCGCTAAAATGTGCATTGTCTATATGATCTGGCTGGAAATGCCCTGTATACAACGGATACTGAACCTTTTTCTCTGGCGGCGACGGCACATAATCCTTGTAATAATCGCTCAACGCGCGGTCAAACTGTTCAAATTCAACAAATGCTCGATGTGTTTTAGTGTCTTGGTAACTATAATTTGCTCGGTTATTGCCGTTCAGCTCGTAATCCGAGTAGTAGTCATACAGGGTACTGTCGATATACTTCACATTGTTTTGCGGCGTAAAGGTACCGGTATCCAGCTTTACTATCTCAGCGTCCTTGCCACCAACCTTCTTGCCCTTTTCCACGTCGCGGATTGCAGATTTTTCACCCCAATAGCCTCCACGATAATCGCCGCCGTAGGTAATGTCATCGCCGGTGTCCGCATAGAAGCACGGCTCTGTCAGATTTCCCCATGTCAGCTTGTCCGTTGCACGGCCATTGATATCGCTCGTCGGCAGGGGGTCTGTATCGGAGAACTGTACTTTCGTGTAGCCTTCCGGGGCATTTACATACCAAAGGTGTCTTGACTCGGAACGATCCTCCAGCCGGGTCATCTCACCTTTCAACTCCTGCTTGTCGGTTCCGGTCAGGATATAGTAGAGCTTTCCGTCGTTTCCCGGCATTCCGTCTGCCGTTCCGGAATCTCCACTATACGACATATCCGAGAACGTCGCGTCAAAGTAAATGCGTGTTGCGTTGGGCGCGCCCCACTGGACGTCAGACGCCCCCTTGTAGATAAAGCAGTAATTCGTTTGGGCGTTATACTGGAATGTACCTACCACATCCGAAGCAACGTCATCGTTGTAGAAGTTATAGTACGTTTTGCCGATGGGTTGGTTGTTTTCATCGGTGAAGCCGACATAGCGGCAAGAATCATCCGGAATCTTGATTCCCTTAAAGACTGCGCCTGCGGCAAGCGATTCAATGGTCTGCGGATTGCCGAATGCCTGGCATTCACCATCGTAGAACGTCACTTTGATACCGGTGAGAGTGCTCTCCGTTTTGTTTTGAAACGAGATTTCCTGGTCGGTGTAGGGAATCTGCTGGGCGACCTCGGCGTAGGGTTTCAGGCAGTTGGGGTTCCATGTGGTGTATGTTTTATCCTCCAGGCCGCCCGCGTCAAAGATATGGTCCCCCATGGCATTAACATACAGCCATGTGTTAGTGCCTTCGCTTATCGGCCCATTCATTTTAATGCTATGACTACCCTGTCTCTTATACACATCCTGACGCTGCCGACGACTTAATAGGTGTAGATCTCGGTGGTCGCCGTATCATT
>ENA-OZHU01001925-OZHU01001925.1-human-gut-metagenome-genome-assembly--contig:-NODE-1925-length-10257-cov-5.532053_pt1 | contig 10257 bp, 8 predicted proteins | sample MGYA00244054_ERZ653700 | MGnify/ENA primary metagenome ERZ653700 (study PRJEB26926, sample SAMN06165279) | human gut metagenome | biome: ENVO:00009003; feature: ENVO:2100002; material: ENVO:00002003...
ATATTATAGTAAAGGATAAAAATATCCTAAATATAAAAGAGACAAATCATAAATTAAATAAATGGTTAAAATTTCCATATGGAGAATTAACCGGACAATTGCATTATACACAGATAGAACCTCTTATTATTGCAGAAAAATTTATGGAGCAGACAAAAAAAAGCGAACAATCACTCATCGATTACAAATTTTTTTGCTTTAATGGAGTTCCTAAATATGTCGTTATTTATTCAGACAGGGAAGAAAACACACATAATTATTCGGTTATGGTTTATGACATGGATTGGAATGCCTATCCTGAATTTGTAAATTCTCGCTGTCCGATATCAGATATAATTCCTCGTCCAGGCGCATTAGAAGAAATGATATCAATTGCTTCACGTTTATCTGAACCCTTTCCTTTCGTTAGAGTAGATTTATATCTTATCAACGGATCCCCTATCTTTGGAGAAATGACTTTTACTCCAGACGTCATCAGTAATATTACCCCAGAACTGACAGATCAAATGAGTAAATGGATTGACATCACCAGTTTAAAACAGCAACTATGATAGTAAAAATCAGAGAAATAATCAGAGACTGTATCACCTTCGGGATGCATTTTATTTATACACGAATCTATCAAATGAATATTGATAAAAGCGCAAAACTTTCATTTGGTGCCATACTCGATAAAAGTAATCCCAAAGGAGTACACATTGGAGAAGAAAGCTTCATTGCATCTGGAGCTGTTATTTTAGCTCATGACTTTTCCAAACCTGCTAAAGCCGACACCTACATTGGTAAACGTTGTTTTATTGGCGTAAATGCGATCATCATGTGTGGAGTAAAAGTTAACGATAACGTAATTGTCGGAAGCGGATCTGTCGTTACAAAAGATATACCTGCCAACTGCATCGTAGCCGGTAATCCTGCCAGAATAATCAAAGAAGGTATTCAGACCAAAAAATTCGGACAATTAATGCAACAATCATGAACGACAACAGAATACAACTAAACGGAATAAAAGTCCACCCCTTTCCCTCAGATTCCAGTTTGCTGGAATATGTGGAGGAACATAAAGGGATATTAGTAGCGATAAATGCGGAGAAGATACTGCATGCGAACGAGCAAATACAAGATATTGTAAACAGGAATATTGGATATTGCGATGGCATAGGAGCAGTTATGGCAGTGCGGCAGCACGGAGCCGTGGATGCCGTCAAGATCGCGGGATGCGAACTGTGGTTGAAGATTATAACAACTCTGTATCAAAAAGAAAAAACCTTCTACTTGGTCGGGAGTAAACAGCCCGTAATAGAGAAGACCATCTCCCGATTGAAAGAAGACTTTCCCGGAATACAGATAACGGGGTACCGTAACGGATACATACAAACAGAGACAGAACAGGAAGAACTGATCGAAGACATCAAGACAAAACAGCCGGATGTCATATTCGTTGCAATGGGATCACCCAAACAAGAGTTATTGATGGAAAAAATGTATCAGGCACATCCCGCAATTTACCAAGGGTTAGGAGGAAGTTTCGACGTCTATACAGGGAACGTGAAACGAGCACCCGAATGGTGGATAAAGCACAATCTCGAATTTGCATACCGCCTATTGAAACAACCTTCGCGCATCAAACGACAAATACATTTAATCAAATTCTTGATACTGGTCAAGACTGGAAAAATCTAAACAGAAACAACATGAAGAAAATAATGCTCGTCTTCGGTACCCGTCCTGAAGCAATTAAAATGGCACCATTAGTAAAAGCTTTCCAACAGAAAAAAAATAAATTTAAAACCATCGTCTGTGTTACCGGACAACACAGGAAAATGCTGGACCAAGTCCTAAAGCTTTTCAATATCCGGCCCGATTACGATCTCAACATAATGAGGCAAGGACAGGACCTATACGATATAACAGCCCGGGTACTGACAGGAATGAGAGGAGTTCTGCAGGAAGCGAAGCCAGATATCGTTCTGGTCCATGGAGATACCACAACTTCGACAGCTTCAGCACTCGCTGCCTTCTACCAACAAATACCGGTCGGTCATGTAGAAGCAGGGTTACGCACGCACAACATCTACAGTCCTTGGCCGGAAGAAATGAATACCCTACTTAAGCAACTTGACACCGAACTGATGTCTGCAGGTTATGAAACAACTCCACTTGCCGAACAAAACAGCCGCAAACTGGTTTTAATAACAGGTCATCGCCGGGAAAACTTCGGCGATGGATTTATCCAAATATGCCGGGCAATAAAGACTCTGGCAGAGCAGTATGCGGAGGTAGACTTTGTCTACCCTATGCACTTGAACCCAAATGTAAGGAAGCCCATTCACGAAATATTCGGAAATGCTTATCTCCCTAACCTGTTCTTTATAGAGCCTTTGGAGTATCTTCCTTTCGTCTATCTAATGGAGAAGTCGACACTTGTCCTAACCGATAGCGGAGGCATACAAGAAGAGGCTCCGGGTTTGGGAAAGCCGGTGCTTGTCATGCGTGACACAACAGAACGGCCGGAAGCACTTGACGCAGGGACAATGAAGTTAGTAGGAACAGATTACGCCCGGATTGTAACTGAAGTGTCCCACTTACTGGATGACAATACCTATTATAACCGTATGAGCCAAGCAGTAAACCCCTATGGAGACGGAACTGCAAGCCAACGAATCGTTCAAACAATAGAAAAAGTAATATGAAAAATCTTGACAAAAAACAAGCTGTATTATGCCATCGAAAGCCGTTAGGTCGTCAACGGACAAGACAACGGTATCTGCCACAATGTATCATTGGATTCCTGCTCCTGCTAATATCAATTGCCATACAGGCACAAATCCCACAGGAATTAATTGATAAAGCCCGTGCTGCCGGGATGACAGAGGAACAAATACAAAGAGAAATAGCCAAACACAGGACAGAACAAACCGGTATCAACCAAATCATTAAGCCTGCTACAGAAAATACCGTATCCGACCGTTCCCATCCTACTCAGCAAGCACTTCTCCCACTGACAGAGCAACGCGACGAACATAAACCGAAGCAGCCTTTGGAAAATATTGTTTTTGGGCGTGAGATCTTTTCCGATAAGAATTTGACATTCGAACCGGATCTGAATATGCCGACGCCTAAAAATTATGTTCTATCAGCAGGAGATGAGTTGCTGATCAATGTATGGGGAGATTCGGAACTGAACTTGAAACTCAGTATTTCTCCCGACGGAACGATCTTGATCCCCAATGTCGGTCCCGTATCCCTAAGCGGACTGACTATCGAGGCGGCAGAGAATCGCATCCGGCAGGAATTGGGTAAAATCATGGCAACGCTTGACGGCAGTCAACCTAATACATTCGTTTCTGTCGGACTGGGGCAAATTCGCAGCATTAAAGTCAATATTGTCGGCGAAGCCGTCGCACCCGGGACCTATACACTCTCATCTCTCGCCACGCTTTTCAACGCCCTTTATGCAGCAGGAGGAGTAAACGATATCGGATCACTGAGAAACATAAAAGTATACCGGAACAGCAAAGAGATCGCCAGTCTCGATGTATACGACTATCTGCTGAATGGTAAATATGAAACGAATATACGTCTGGAAGACAACGACATGATCATTATCGGTCCCTACGAACAGCTTGTCACCGCCGGTGGTAAAGTGAAAAGAGACCGTACATACGAACTTCGACGAGGAGAGACACTTGACGACCTGCTCGACATGGCAGGTGGTTTTACAGGAGATGCCTACACTGGCAGTATACGAGTGAAACGCAAAGCCGGCGACCGCTACAAGATTGCCACAGTTAACGAAGAACAATTCCAAACATTTGTGCTGCAAGACGGCGATTCGCTGATGGTGGATTCAGTCATTCCCTACTACGATAACCGAATCATCATTTCCGGTGCAGTCTGGCGCCCTGGCGAATATGAGTTGAGTCCGGACGTACATACTGTCAAACAATTGATAGAACAGGCTTCGGGACTTAAAGGAGACGAATTTGTAGGACGCGCACAGATCACAAGGCTCAACCCAGACTTCACCAGTTCGGTTATCGCCATCAATATTGTAGATATTTTGAACGGGAAGGTTCCTGACATCGAACTACAGAAGGAGGACCAACTATATATCCCTTCCCTATTTGACCTCCATGAACCTTATACCGTCAAAGTGAGCGGAGCAGTCAACGCTCCCGATACCGTATTGCCCTTCCGCAAGAATCTGACAGTAGAGGATGTTATCGTCCTCGCCGGCGGCCTGCGCGAAGCAGCCTCAATCATCAACGTAGAAGTGGCACGACGGCTCAAAGATCCGTCCGCCACCCGGAGCAGTAACCAGACAGCCGAGACATTTAACTTCACCCTCGACGAAGGACTGGCAGTAACCTCCGGCGATACGCTTTTCACCCTCGAACCATTCGACGAAGTATTCGTCCGTTTCTCACCCGGTTACCAAAAGCAACAAGTAGTGAAAGTCGGAGGCGAGATTACTTTTGCCGGCAACTATACTTTAAAGAAAAAGAATACGCGTTTAAGCGAACTGATTGCACAATCGGGCGGCATCACTCCAGACGCCTATGTGCGGGGAGCCAGTCTAAAACGTAAACTGACGACAGATGAGTTGCGCCAAATCGAAACTCTCTTACAATTGAGTAACAATAGCAAGCAAAGCCGTGACTCGATCTCCGTTTCGCTTGCCAACCTGAAGGAGTATCCCGTAGGCATCGACCTACAAAAAGCGCTCGCCCATCCGGGAAGTGCCGACGACCTTGTGTTACGCGACGGAGATGTGCTTTACATCCCCCAACAGCAAAGTACGGTGAAGGTGAGCGGTTCCGTTACCTATCCTAACAGTGTGACCTATACAAAAGGAATGGACGTCCGTGACTGTCTCTCACAGGCTGGCGGCTACAACGACATTGCCCGCAAATATCCCATCGTTATCTACATGAACGGAAAAGTGGCGACCACACAACGTAAAATGATTTTCTTCAAACGTTACCCCAAAGTCGAGCCTGGCTGCGAAATCGTAGTCCCCGCCAAGACACAACGCGACCGCCGAGCAAGCCTGGCAGAAATCATGAGTGTCGGCAGTTCCGTCACCTCAATGGCTGCCATGATAACATCAATGATCAATCTTTTAAAGTAAATAAATGGACAAGAACAATCATACCCCATCGTCTCCACAATCGGAGATCGATTTGATCGCCCTCTCCGGCTACCTGTGGAAAAAACGACGTTTCTTCATAAAATGCTGCGGAATTGCAACAGTGGCGGGACTCATCATTGCTTTCAGCATACCCAAAGAATTCACCACAACGGTGAAACTGGCTCCCGAAACCACCGATGCCACAAGCAAGATGAGCAACCTCGGCGGACTGGCAGCCATGGCAGGAATAGACCTCGGTTCAGCCTCCGGCCAGGATGCTTTGTCACCCAACCTCTATCCTGATATTGTGCACAGCACACCTTTTCTGTTGGAGCTCTTTCCCGAAAAGGTAACCGACAAGGAGAAAAAGTACACGACTACTCTATATGATTACATAGCCGGCCATCAGCGCTTCGCTTGGTGGAGCATCCTTATGAAAGCGCCCCTAAAAGGAATAGCAGCCCTCCGTTCGTTCTTCTCCGGTAACGAAGAGAACGATGGAGATCTCAATCCCTTCCAACTCACCCACAAGCAAGAGGATGTACTGAAAAACCTACGCCAGCGCATCACCGTCTATGTCGATAAAAAAACACAAGTCGTTACTCTCGGTGTCAGCATGCAAGACCCGCTGATCTCAGCAGACGTGGCGCACAGTATCGTGATAAAGTTACAGACCTATATCACACATTACCGGACGCAGAAAGCAAAGAAAGATCTGGAATTTACAGAAAAAGTGCTAAAAGAATCCCGCAGTGCCTATTACAAAGCACAGCAGGCTTATGCAACTTTTGAAGACGGTAACAAGAACATTATCTCCGCCAGTTACCGCACCGAGCAAGAGCGTTTACGCAACGAAATGACTCTTACGTTCAATGTATATAACACGTTAGCGCAAAAGCTCGAACAGGATAAACTCCGAGTACAGGAACAGACACCGGTCTACACCATTATCGAACCGGCAACTGTTCCTCTCAAAGCTTCCTCTCCCAAGAAATTGCTGATTTTGGTAGCATTCATCTTCCTCGCTTTCATCGGGGGATGCGGATATCTGATCATCAAGGAATATGCAAGCTCCCCGTCGCCGAGATCTGAAACGTAATCCGAAAATCGCAATCCAGAATCCGGATTGCGATTTTCGGATTACGATCTACTCACCTGCAATCCCTTATCCGACAAACTCATTTCGACAAAACGGGCATTGTCATTCTGCGGATCTGCCGTGAGAAGGCGGCGGATCTGCAAAGAGGCTTCCGGGTCTTTGGCTACGATATAAAGATAGCCACCTCCGCCAGCACCAGGAAGTTTATAGCCTAATGCATAATCCTTGATGCGAGAAATGAGCCGTTCCACAGCAAGCGGATTTGTCCCGGCATCAAGTGCCTTGTTTTGTTCCCAACTTTTACCGACCAATCGCCCGTATGAAGCGAAATCACCCCTAAGGATTGCCTCGTACATATCCAATGCATGCACTTTCATTTCAGAAAGCAGACGAAGATGGGAACCACTGTTCAAGAACATTCCACGTACGATTTCAGCAAGGATATCCTTCGCCGTACGGGTAATTCCCGTGTAGTAAAGCAAGTGGCAGACACGATACTCCGGTTCGGTAAAAAGATATTCCGGAAGCCAGCGCACCGACGGATTCTGGTGGAAACCCTCACCCGTCTGCAATAGTTTCAATCCATGTAACACCCCTCCATACTGATCTTGCCAGCCTCCTCCGGTCGTGAGCAACTGCTCAAGGATCAGCGTCCGGTTACCAATCTCGTTCTTATCCCACGCCAAGCCACAAAAATCCGACAATGCACCCAATACCGTAGCCGCAAGAATCGAACTGGTTCCCAGGCCAGAACCGGCAGGAATCGCAGCCAACAACGTCACTTCCAACCCGCATCCGAATGCTTTCAGTTGCTCTTCCAACGAAACATAGCAGCCTGCTGAGAATTCGGGTATAAACCCGGCCAAAGCCAACGCCGCTTTCGGGATGGAGAAAGGAGAGCCGACCTTGTTGAAATCACGCAGTTCGTCCCAAGTCGAAATGCACTCCATCGCCCCGATATCGATGGAACGAAGAATGATACGAAACTCACGAGTCGGTTTCACATAAACCTGCAAAGGTGGTTGACCGTTCAACTCGATCGCCACGTTCACGACATTACCACCGGCATACATGCAGTAAGGGGGGGTATCCGTCCATCCTCCAGCCAAGTCGATACGCACGGGACTGCGCCCCCAAACAATCTGATCGCGATAGACATTAAGACGAGGCATCTGTTTCTCATCAGCAATCGTATTGATCAAACCTTCACGCAACAACGAGAATGCCTGCTGCTGTTCCACCATGCCCCGTTCATCTCCTGAAAGTTGCAGCACACAGGCACGAAACATATGGTCATGCACACGCTTCATCAGCGGAGCATCCGCTGGTAAACCCTTAGGCAACATAATTCCTCCGGCAACAAATTCGGAGGCAGCATCCGCCAGATCCAACTGATAGAAAATACTTTTGTCATGATTGGCAGCAAGCATCGACCAGTTTTTCTTCCTGAACGCTTCGCGCTGGGCAAACAGGCGGCGGAGATTTGCACAATCAGAAAGCCTGTTTGCAGACATCTTTTCAGCTACTTCCCACACCTTGCGTCCTTCATCCAGATAAGGTTCAGATACCATCCAACGTAACACAGCCCCCAACTCGTCCATACTCCGGCAGACAGGGAATAAGGCCGCATTCTGTATGTCGGCACAGGCCGGCAAATTGATACCCCGCTCCGCAGACCATTCCACTATGGGACGCCCCATAAAAAGAGTAGATTCATTCGCCGTATTTCCTTTGAAAGTATCATTGAAACCATACGGGCGTGCCACCCATCCTTCATCACCGACAGGCACGACATCAATGCACACACCGGAAGGAACGTGTAACTCCCAATCGTTCACCGGAACACCCGTAATCACATGCCGATCGGCAAGCGTCCATCGTTTCCCGACAAAACTGTTTTCGACCCACAGTTCTGAATTATCAGAGGTCAGCGAACAAAAAACTTCGGCATTCTGAACAAACATGGCAGGATGTGGTTTCACCTTACGCTGCATGATCGCCCGCTGGTCACGCACAAGATTCTGCACCGACAACGTCGAAGAAATCAGCTCCCGGCTTGTACCATAATGATAGAACTCACCACCCGGCAAAGGCAAGATAGCGACAGTCAACGCATTCAGTTCTTCGTCAGTTATACGTGGATGCCCCCCAAGAGCAAGACCAAACTCAGAATACAGGTCATATTCCTTCATCTGTTTCCCATCCGATTCGTAGGAATGCTTCATCAGGAGTTCCACCGCCCGGTCACTGAGCAGCCAGACACCTATATCCATCAGGAAGAGATGCGTCCCCGCCAGCCGTCCCAACTCATCGAGAGTGGGCTTTTGAAGCATGAAATCGAGCTGGTCAGGAGATTTGCGGTCCGACACGAAGACCCCGTGGCGAGTGGCGAGTGCAGGATCCACCCACAAACCATAACAGACAACATCAGCCTCAGGAATCTCTTGCAACGGCTCGCTGTTACGCAGATAAACATCGCCACTGGCAATCAGCGTATGCAGCGAATCCGGCGCCTTGCGCATGATCTCCTCATACAACGGAAGTTGAAGCGAAAGGAGGTTCTGAGATAATTTCTGTCCCCTCGCCCACCGGAACACCGGAATCGGTGTCAATATCTTGCCCGAAGGTGCATATCCCGGTAAACGTCGGCTCTGCCCTCCGGCATGCAATAAAATCCGCTTTTCACGCGCCAGCCATTCTCCTGTCGACAACGTTCCAGCAGTATCGTCATCCCGGCGGCAAGCCTCAAGTAACCAAGTTGTTCCTCCACCCGATCCCAGACGGGCACCTATAGGATCAGACGTACAAAACCAGTCTGCCGGATCGGCATTAGCTATCTCGTGAAAACTGCCAACCAAGTTAGGCGGCAGCGACAATAATTTCTTCATATCCTACTATTCTTTCCGGCAAATGTACTCCTTTCCCCTTTCACTGCGTAAAATTTAATTTAATTTTTACTTTCAGAGGCTGTTTCGTTTAAATTATTATATCCACCTTTGTAGAGGGAATGCACTCTTATAATCACACGACAATAAAAAAAGTTGGTAAATACTAATCCCCTCCTTCATTTCTATTTCTGAAGTATCTTTAGTTATTCATTTAATATTCAGATAGTATGATATACGGTTATGTAAGAGTCAGTACGGATAAACAAAGTACTGAAAATCAACGCTTCGAGATTGAAAACTATTCAAAGCGAAAGGTTTCCGTATCGAACGTTGGGTAGACGAAACAATCAGCGGAACAACAAGTGTATCGGATCGCCAACTTGGCAGATTATTAAAACAAATTCGTAAAGGAGACACGCTTGTAACAACAGAACTATCAAGGCTTGGACGTAATTTGATGCAAGTCATGAGCTTCCTTCACCAATGTATGGAACGGGATATTATCGTCCTTACAGTCAAAGAACGCTATGAATTAGGGAATAATATCAATAGTAAAATTCTGGCCTTCGCCTTTAGCCTAAGTGCAGAAATCGAACGCAATCTGATTTCACAACGTACCCGCGAAGCACTTGCGCGTAAAAAAGCGGAAGGCACGAAACTCGGTCGTCCGAAAGGCAAAAAGACCATGCAAGTCAGGTTGTCCGGAAAAGAAAATGTCATCAAGAAAATGATCAATGAGAAATGCTCGATGAACGAAATCGCCGAAAAATTCGGAGTAAACCGCCAGACTCTGCGTGATTTCCTGCGGAACACATTCCCGGACTGGAGGAAATATAGATATATTAAGTAATCGGACCTTCATGGCCTTAATTGTCTGAATGTTAATCTATGTAACCTTAATAAATTGTTTTTGAGGTAATTTATTATCAGTCAATACGGCATGCCCGACGGGGCAAGATGATCTGCATACTAAATAATCCAATACCTCTGCACGCTGTACCACCAGCGTGCGGCAGGTTTTGTATGCTTTATTCTTTCCTCCGATAAAGTGAATATTTCCCTTTTCACCCAATTACGAGTTGCACATTTCCTTTCTAGCTCCCTTTATTTCAAAATCTTTATTGAATATTATACTACAA
>ENA-OZHU01001933-OZHU01001933.1-human-gut-metagenome-genome-assembly--contig:-NODE-1933-length-10228-cov-4.699105_pt1 | contig 10228 bp, 5 predicted proteins | sample MGYA00244054_ERZ653700 | MGnify/ENA primary metagenome ERZ653700 (study PRJEB26926, sample SAMN06165279) | human gut metagenome | biome: ENVO:00009003; feature: ENVO:2100002; material: ENVO:00002003...
TTATTCGAAAGAAACGTTTATGGCGGACCTGATGGCCGGCATCATCGTAGGTATCGTGGCGCTTCCACTGGCTATCGCTTTCGGTATCGCTTCGGGAGTTTCGCCCGAAAAAGGTATTATCACCGCTATCATTGCGGGATTCATCATTTCCCTGTTGGGAGGCAGCAAAGTCCAGATCGGCGGCCCTACGGGAGCATTTATCGTCATTATCTATGGCATCATACAACAATACGGCGAGGCCGGACTGATTGTAGCCACGCTAATGGCGGGCGTACTCCTTGTATTATTAGGAGTGTTCAAGCTGGGAGCGGTCATCAAATTCATTCCTTACCCTATCATCGTCGGATTTACCAGCGGTATCGCCGTCACTATTTTCACGACCCAGATTGCCGATATTTTCGGCTTATCTTTCGGAGACGAGAAAGTGCCGGGAGACTTCGTCGGGAAGTGGCTGATTTATTTCCGACACTTCGACACGATCAACTGGTGGAATACCATCGTTAGTATTGTCAGCATTATTATTATCGCCATCACTCCGAAGTTCTCAAAGAAAATTCCCGGCTCGCTGATTGCCATCATCGTAGTCACGGTGGCCGTTTATCTGATGAAAACTTTCGGAGGAATCGATTGCATCCAGACAATCGGCGACCGCTTCACCATTAAATCGGAGTTGCCCGATGCCGTTGTGCCTGCGTTGGATTGGGAAGCTATCAGGGAATTGTTTCCGGTGGCTATCACCATTGCCGTATTGGGAGCTATCGAATCGCTGCTGTCGGCCACTGTAGCCGATGGTGTGATAGGCGACCGCCACGATTCCAATACAGAACTGATTGCACAGGGGGCAGCCAATATCATAGCTCCGCTGTTTGGAGGTATTCCCGCCACCGGAGCCATCGCCCGTACCATGACGAATATCAACAACGGAGGCAAGACACCGATAGCCGGAATCATCCATGCAGTAGTATTGTTGTTGATTCTGCTCTTCCTGATGCCACTCGCACAATATATCCCGATGGCATGCCTTGCCGGAGTACTGGTCATCGTATCTTACAACATGAGCGGATGGCGTGTATTCAGAGCTTTACTGAAGAATCCGAAATCGGACGTTACCGTACTGCTTATCACGTTCTTCCTGACCGTTATCTTCGACCTGACTGTCGCTATCGAAGTAGGATTGGTGATTGCTTGCGTTCTCTTTATGAAACGTGTCATGGAGACTACCGAAATCTCGGTGATTACCGATGAGATTGACCCGAATAAAGAATCGGATATTGCCGTACACGAAGAAAACCTGATGATTCCCAAAGGCATAGAGGTATACGAAATCAACGGCCCTTATTTCTTCGGTATCGCTACCAAGTTTGAAGAGACAATGACACAGCTGGGAGACCGCCCAAAAGTACGTATCATCCGTATGCGCAAGGTTCCGTTTATTGACTCCACAGGTATTCATAACCTGACTGCTCTCTGCGAAATGTCGCAGAAGGAAAAGACTACCATTATTCTTTCGGGAGTCAACAAGAATGTGCATAATGTACTGGAAAAAGCCGGATTCTACGAGTTGCTGGGAAAAGAGAATATCTGTCCGAATATCAATGTAGCATTGGAAAGAGCAAAGAGCCTGGTAGAATAACACTGTTTATCAGCTACTTGCAAGCCATATATGCCGTACATATTGGACATATAGATCCAATGTGTACGGCATATATGGCCTACGTGTAGGATCTATATATCCAATACGCTGAATCTATATGCCCAACAAGCGGGGTATATAGATTTATCACGTGGGCTGAACAAAACTGACCCCTATTTGAAACTAAAAGTTTCACACCGGGAAACAAAATGTTTCACACCGAGAAACGGATTGTTTCAAGCAGTGAAACACTTTTTGAAACTAATATTCCATAATCCGGTATATTTATGAGTTCACTTTTTATCAGTGCAAACAAAGATACCCTCTTTCCGCTACTTTCACAAACAAATGATTTTAAAAATGTTCTCTGCCCTGATACTCTTCCAACAGGAATTCATAATGAATACTGCAAGAAGTGATAGATAAGATTTGGAGTTTAAATAAAGGCTTGTTCGTCTCTTTTATTTTCAAGGCTTCTATTGTAGATACATGTGTATCAAAATGGAAACATCACCGGCTAATTACCGGAGCAGGGAAGAGAAGTAGGAGAATCAGTTTTCCCTACCTTTATTAAATCTATGACATAAGTTCCACAAGCTTTTCAAGCGATTGCACATGATACTTCTCAATAACCTCAATGCATTGATGAAGATAATCTTCGGGCACTTCCACCCCATTCCATTTGTACCAACGCTTCACCATTTCAAAACCTGCATGGTGCTTCTTTGCGATATTCCAGATGGTGATGATGTCATCTTGTCCTTTTCTTAATTTTAACCGCTTCAATTCAAGTACTCCCTTGTAGATTTTGATTTCTTCATCATAGATGAGCTGTTTCCTCAACGTCAGTTCATCATCTCCCAGAAAAGTGACATGGGTCATGAGTCGTCGTTCGTCACTGAACTCGGCTACAGCGATGCCATGGTCGGAAACAATGAAATAACCGCCATTCTCCCTGCGAGTATACAAGACATCCGGATTATTATACACAAAGTAATCGAACAGACTTTTCCCTTTGAGGTCTATTTGATAATGGTCAATGTAGCGCTCCTTGTATCGTTGCATGAAGTGTGCCGTGTAATGCATTACTATATTGGAAGACTTGAAACCTGTTATTTGGATATAGCCATTGCTTGAAGTGCCGATAACGGGAGCATAAGCTTGAAATGCCAAAGCATGCATATACGAATTGTATCTCCCCTCTATCGTCCATACATTTCTTCGGGTGGTGGTGATAGTCATACGTTGGGGCGCCATAGGAAATGGACTCATCATCGTTGCTTTCTTACGAACCTTATCTATAAACATGTTCGCTTTGGTTGATATTGCAATGAGGTCCTTATGTGCTTCGGCATATAGTTCCTCCCGGCTCATACTTGTCAGATACATACTTGTTTTTTACAGGAGACAAAGGTAGCATTTATCTCCAGACCGGACATCATCCGTCGGATTGTTTTTTTTGAAAGTTGGATATACTGAATGTAAAACAGCCCCGGTTCTTCATTTGAGACATCTTGCCAAACCCGCAAGAAAGCACTTTTGGTGATTTTTAAAGCTTATCGGCTGCAAGCCAATTCACCGTATATTAACCGATTAAACAAACGGGCTGCCACAGAATCACTTCTCCGGCAGCCCTTCTTTCATTAAATTAGAAAACAGAGAGTATGATACAGTTTATTCCTGACCTCCCCCTAAAGCACGGTATAGATTAATTAAACTTTGTATTTCAGTAAAATGATTGGCCGTCTGCGATAGTTGCGCACTAAGCAATGACTGCCGGGAGGTAAGCACTTCCAGATAGGTCGTATTACCATGCTCCATCAACAGAGAAGTGCTTCGCAGAGCCGTTTGCAAGGAAGTGATCTGTTTATCCAGCAAGATTCTTTTTCCCTGACTGGTTTGATAGGCAATCAAAGCATCATTCACCTCACTACCGGCATTGAGCAACGTTTGCTGAAAACCGAGCGCTGCTTCTTCCTGTTGCGCACGGGCAATGCGGTATTGTGCCACCACCTGTCCTCTGTTAAAGAGCGGCTGCGTAAGCGAACCTACCGCTGACGCGAGAAACTTGCCCGGATTGATAATCATCGCCCCGGCAGAGTTTGTCCATCCGGCACTCCCGCTCAAAGTGATGGAAGGATAGAAAGCCGAACGTGCCGCATTGGTGCCATAGAACGCCGCTTCCAGCGTCCGCTCTGCCGAGCGGACATCCGGACGGGAAGAAAGCATCCGGACAGGAATCCCTATCGAGAAGTCAGCAGGAAACTGCTGCTTTGCCAGCATCCCACGTTCATAGTTGCGTGGCGTCTCCGCCAATAATAAGGCAAGACTATTCTCCACCTGACTGATCTGCTGCTGCAAATCGAGGATCGAACCCTGCACCTGATAATAGGCCGCCTCCATCTGCGACACAGCCGATTCGTTTGCCAGTCCCGCATTCATCAATGCACGGGTAGACGCAACGGTTTCTTTCCATGCCTCTTCCGTCTGACGGGAGATGTCGAGTTGTTCGTCCAGCATCAACAGGGTATAATAGGTATTGGCTATACCTGCTATCAACTGTGTACGGACTGCCTGACGGTAATCTTCGCTTTGAGCATAAAGCGCTTTCGCCTGTTTCTTGGAGTTGCGCATACGCCCGAAAACGTCCAACTCCCAACTGGCAGTAACGGGCAACGAATAAGCCTGCGTAGCCTTCTGCGTATCGAAGCTGCTCACTGTTCCCTGCGGAGCAAGAGCAAAAGCGGGCAGAAAAGCAAGTTTGGCGGACATAAGTACGGCCTGTGCTTCTTCCACACGGAGCTGGGCGGACTGATAATCGGTATTGGTCTGCAATCCCACTTCGATGAGGGATTGCAGATAAGGGTCGGTGAAGAGTTCCCGCCAGTCCATATTACCCAGACCGGCAGTGTCTTCGGTCACCACTTCCCCGCCGTACAGATCGTCGGGAACGACAGTGGCGGGTTCGTATTTGGTATAGATGCCACAACCGCTCAACGACAGACTAATGGCAACTAATGTGATGATATTCTTCTTCATTCTTTCTTTCATTTATTTACGTTCGCGTTCAACTTCACTCTTTTCTTTCTCTAAAAGCACCTGCACATCTGGTTCCTCTTCCATCGGTTTACGGATTTTCTCCTGCAAAAACTCAAAGATGATGTAGAAAACCGGAACGACAAAGAGCAATGCCAGTGTCCCGACAGCCATACCGCCCACAACACCCGTACCCAGCGAACTGTTGCCATTGGCACCTGCACCGGAGGAGAACATCAGCGGAAGCATACCGAAGATCATTGTCAACACCGTCATCAGGATAGGACGCAAGCGGACTTGTGCGGCAGAGTAGGCAGACTCCACAATACCCATTCCCTTGCGGCGACGTTCTATGGCGTACTCCGTAATCAGGATGGCTGTCTTAGCCAGCAAACCGATCAACATAATCACACCTGTCTGCAAATAGATATTATTCTCCAACCCGAGTATTTTGGCGAAAAGGAACGACCCCATCAGCCCGAACGGCACGGAGAAGATAACGGCAAACGGTATGAGGAAACTCTCGTAAAGACAGGCCAGAATCAGATAGATAAGGAAGATACAGATGGCGTAAATGAAAACCGTCTGCGCACCGCCGCTACTTGCTTCTTCGCGTGCCATACCACCATATTCATATCCGTAACCTGCCGGCAAAGATTGCGCAGCCACTTCTTCAATCACTTTCTGCACCTCACCGGAGGAGTAACCGTCGGCAGGATTCACATTGGCGGTGATAGTGCTGTAAAGATTGAAACGGTTGGCCGTTTCCGGTCCCAGCACTTGCTTCAGCGTCACGAACTGGCTCACCGGAGCCATCTGCGTACCATTGCGTACAAACATATTATTCAGCGCCTGCTCGTCGAGGCGATATTCAGGCGAAGCCTGCATCATCACACGATATACTTTACCATACTGGTTATAGTTGGAAATATACGCGCCACCGCAATAACTGCCCACCGCATCAAGCACCGCACTCGGCGAAATTCCCGCACGCTTACATTTGGCAGCGTCCACTTCCACCGATATCTGCGGGAAGTTGATAGCATACGATGTATACGCCATCGCTACCTCCGGACGTTCGTTCAAAGCACCGAGGAACTGTATAGCCGCTTCATAGAACGTAGCCAGTTCTCCACCCGTCATGTCCTGAAGGTTCAGTTCGAGGGAGTTACCCATACCGTAACCCGGAATCATGGCAGGCTGGAAGCTGAATATCTGTGCTTCCTTTATAGACTGGAATTGTCCGTTGAGGCGGGACACCACAGCATCCGAGCTATGCTCCTTGCCCTTTCGCTCGCTCCAGTCTTTCAGGCGGATAATCATCGTACCGTACGAAGTTCCCTGACCGGATATCAGTCCGTATCCTGCTACGCGGGCATAGTGTTCTATTTCGGGCGTATCTTTCAGGATATTTTCCAGGCGGTCCATCACTTTCGTGGTTTCTTCGAGCGTGCTTCCCGGTGAAATGCTGACATTCACCATAATGACACCCTGGTCTTCCTGCGGCACAAGTCCCGTTTTAGTGGTACTCATCAGGTAAACCAGCAAGGCAACGGCAACAGCCAGTGAAGTCCACACCATCCAGCGATGGCGGATGAAGAACATCACACCTCTCTTATATTTACCCAATACGGCATTGAACGAAGCATTGTAAGCTGCACGTACCCGTCCGTTGATGCTCTTGGCGCTCTTGGTTCCGTCCGACGGACGCATCATGATGGCGCACAAAGCGGGACAGAGCGTCAAAGCCGAAATCATCGAAATACCTACGGCAGTTGCCATCGTGATACCGAATTGTGTATAGAACACGCCCGAAGTACCTCCCATGAAGGTTACAGGAATAAACACAGCCATAAATACACAGGTACAGGAGACAATAGCCATCGTCACGTCGCCCATTGCATCTTTCGTGGCAAGGTAAGGAGACTTATACCCGGCATCGAACTTGGATTGCACGGCTTCCACCACCACAATGGCATCATCCACCACCGTACCGATGGCAAGCACCAGCGCAAACAGTGTCAGAATGTTCAGACTGAAGCCCGCAGCTACCAGACAGGCAAACGTACCCACCAACGACACAATGATAGAGATGGAGGGAATCAGCGTACTCTTCAGATCCTGCAAGAAGAAATAGACCACGAGGATGACCAGAATGATGGCGATAATCAGCGTCTCCACCACGTTGTGTATGGAAGCGAAAAGGAAGTCATTGGAACTCATCATCGTGACGAACTCCGTTCCTGCCGGCAGATTCTTCTCCATCCGCTCTATCTGCGCAGTGATTTCTTTGTTGACAGCGGTAGCATTGGAACCGGCTGTCTGGAATATCATATAAAGAACGGCCGGCTGACTGTCCATTTCACTGCGGAAACTATACGTCATCGTACCCAACTCCACCTCTGCCACATCTTGCAGGCGAAGTATGGAACCGTCTTCCCGCGAACGGACAACCGTGTTTCGGAATTCTTCCACGCTTTTGAGGCGTCCGCGATATTTCATTGTAAACTGGAAAACATTCTTCGAACTCTCGCCCAGTGAACCGGTGGGAGCCTCGATGTTTTGCTCACCCAATATGGCGGTAATGTCCGACGGAACCAGTCCGTATTGCGCCATCCGTTCCGGTTTCAGCCAGATACGCATACTGTAGGTATCACCCAGCTCCATCACGTCTCCCACTCCCTCGATACGTTTAATCTGGGGAATGACATTGATGTCCAGATAATTGGCGAGGAACGTCTGATCGTATCGACCGTCCGTGCAGACCAAAGCGCCAATCTGCAAGAAGCTGGTCTGCCGCTTCATCGTGCTGACGCCGACTTTCGTTACTTCAGCCGGAAGCAATCCCTGTGCTTTCGCCACACGGTTTTGCACGTTGACTGCCGCCATATCGGGGTCTGTGCCCTGCTTGAAATAAACCTGTATAATAGCCAAACCTGCATTGGAAGCACTGGAACTGATATACATCATGTCTTCCACACCGTTGATACTCTCCTCCAGTGGCATGATGACACTGTTCATCACTGCCTCGGCATCGGCACCCGTATAACTGGCAGTTACATATACCGTTGGAGGCGCAATGTCAGGATATTGCTCCACCGGCAGCGTGAAGAGCGAAATAAGCCCTATGGCCAGAATCAGGACAGAGATGGAGATAGCCATCACCGGCCGTTTTATAAACACATTTCCTTTCATAATCAATCTCCTCCTTATTTAACTTGCGTGCCTTCACGCACCAGTCCGGCGCCTTCCGATACGATTTCATCACCTGCTTTCAGTCCGTCCAGCACCACATATTCGCGCCCGTCATTGTTTTCGGCCACTGTTATCAGGGTAGAGACAGCCTTCCCATCCACTACCTTATATACAATCGTCTTATCCTGCATCTTCACGGTGGCCGTCTGCGGGATGGCGATACAATCTTTATAAATGCTCGGCACTACCACCGTGCCCGAGGCTCCGCTATGAAGCAACCGCGATTCGTTGGGAAACACCACGCGCGCCACCACAGTACCCGTTTGCCGGTCGATGACGCCGCTGATGGATTCGATGACACCTTTCTTATCATAAACCGAATTATCATTGAGGCGCAATTCCACTTCCGGCATGTTCTTCAAAGCTTCGTCCATGTCGCCATACTGGCGGGTGAGGGCAAGCAACTGATTCTCGGTCATGGAGAAATAGACATACATATCCGAATTGTCGCTGACCGTAGTAAGCGGATAAGGCATATTGGCACTTACCAATGCGCCTGCACGATAAGGCAATGCACCTACGACTCCGTCACTGGGACTTTTCACTTCGGTATAAGAGAGATTGTTGCGGGCACTGATCTCCTGGGCTTCGGCCTGCGACAGTTGAGCTTTGGCGGTGAGATAAGAATTCTCGGCCGTTTTCAGACTGAATTCCGAAACTACTTTCTGCGCATACAGTTCTTTGTTGCTCTTGTAGGTCAGTTCGGCAGTACCCAGCGCGGCACGTGCTGCTTCCACATTGGCAGTGGCGGTTTTCAGTGCGGCCTTGTAAGGCACTTGGTCGATAATGAAAAGCGATTGCCCGCGACGTACTTTTTGCCCTTCGGTCACACAGAGTTTCTCAATCGTTCCCGACACCTGCGGATAAATATCAATATCCTGTCGCCCACGTATGCTCGCCGAATAGGAAGAAGAAAATTCCTTATCCACCGCTTCTATCTGCATTACTGCATAAGAAGAAGATTTCACTCCCGCATCCGATGCCTGCTTGCAAGATGCCATCCACACTGTACAACCGACAATCCCTATCAGCCGTATCCATTTTTTGCTTACTGTAATCATACTTTCTCTTTTGGTCTTTTGTTAAATCCTGGACAAAAGTAGGAGAAAAGAACAAGGCAACAGTGACCAATTTCCCTCCATAAATGTCCCATTCTCGCCATTTACGTTTATTATAGCTAACTATTTGGCAATAAACGACATATCAAACAAATCTGAAGAAGTATGGGACATTCTGTTTTCCCGATTATTCACCAACTTTGCAAAAAGTAAAAAAGGAAAGAACATGGAAAAAGAGAACATTATTACGGTGGATATAGAGGATTTTAAGGACAGTCAGCACGTCCTTGATTATATAGATGATGACTTTGCGATAGTCAACAGTTTGGAGGGGACTCCTTATAGTAATGATACAATCAAACTGAATTGTTTTCTCATCGCGGTTTGCATAGAAGGGTGCATCCAGCTGGACGTCAACTACCGGACCTACAAGTTGCAGGCGGGCGAGCTGCTGCTCGGTCTGCCCAACACGATTATCAGTCATACGATGCTTAGTCCTAAATATAAAGTCAGGCTTGCCGGATTCTCTACCCGTTTCCTGCAACGTATTATTAAAATGGAAAAGGAAACGTGGAATACTGCCATTCATATCCACAACAATCCGGTGAAGTCGGTTGGCAACGGGGAGGATAAAACTTTCTTCGGATTCTACCGGGACTTAATTATAGCCAAGATAAACGATGAGCCTCATTGCTACCACAAAGAAGTGATGCAATATCTCTTTTCCGCTATCTTTTGCGAAATGCTGGGACAGCTTCACAAGGAAATGGAAGCTGCCGGCAACACGGAAGGTTCGAAAGAAGGCATCAAACAGGTGAATTACATTTTGCGGAAGTTCATGGAACTGTTATCGAAGGACAAGGGCATGCACCGTTCGGTGAGCTATTTTGCCAACGAGCTTTGCTACACTCCGAAGCATTTCTCGAAAGTCATCAAACAGGCGTGTGGCAGGACTCCGTTGGATTTGATTAATGAAACTGCCGTGGAGCATATCAAATACCGATTAAAACGTTCGGAAAAGTCTATCAAGGAAATTGCGGAAGAGTTCAACTTCCCCAATCAGTCCTTTTTCGGGAAATACGTAAAAGCGCATTTGGGAACATCACCGGCCAATTATCGGAACAGAAAAGAAGAATGACAGAAAGAACAGATTCTTATGTTAGAAAAATCTTTTTGAGGGTTTTGCTCATCTTATATAAAAAATCGGAGTGTATCAAAACGCAGATTAACGCAAATTATCGCAGAT
>ENA-OZHU01001952-OZHU01001952.1-human-gut-metagenome-genome-assembly--contig:-NODE-1952-length-10170-cov-4.954424_pt1 | contig 10170 bp, 4 predicted proteins | sample MGYA00244054_ERZ653700 | MGnify/ENA primary metagenome ERZ653700 (study PRJEB26926, sample SAMN06165279) | human gut metagenome | biome: ENVO:00009003; feature: ENVO:2100002; material: ENVO:00002003...
GTGCTTTCTACCGTCGGAGTTCTACTAACCGCTCTTTTCACCGGATTATTTATCTGGTGGCTGTCCGGAATGAGCTGGACGAATATCTATCTGCCTATCACCACGTCATTGCTACTGGCATCTACCATGTCCTCTACGGACTCGGCTTCGGTGTTCGCCATCCTGCGTTCGCAGAAGATGAATCTGAAACACAACCTCCGCCCCATGCTGGAGCTGGAAAGTGGAAGTAACGACCCGATGGCATACATGCTCACCATTGTCCTGATACAGTTTATCCAATCGGCAGGTATGGGAGTCGGGGCTATCGCCGCTTCTTTCATTATTCAGTTTATAGTCGGCGCAGCTGCCGGATACGTGCTCGGAAAACTGGCTATCCGTATGCTGAACAAGCTCAACATCGACAATCAGGCGTTGTATCCTATCTTGTTGCTGGCGTTTGTTTTCTTCACCTTCTCTATCACTGATTTACTGAAAGGAAATGGTTACCTTGCTGTATATATCGCAGGTATCATGGTAGGAAACAACAAGATCATGCACCGCAAAGACATTTATACGTTCATGGACGGACTTACCTGGTTGTTCCAGATCATCATGTTCCTCTGCCTCGGACTTCTCGTTAATCCTCATGAAATGCTGGAAGTTGCAGCAGTAGCACTATTGATCGGTGTCTTCATGATTGTGATCGGTCGCCCGTTAAGTGTGTTCCTCTGTTTGCTTCCGTTCCGGAAGATTACAATGAAATCGCGGCTGTTCGTCTCCTGGGTAGGATTGCGTGGAGCAGTTCCCATTATCTTCGCCACTTATCCGGTGGTTGCAGGAGTCGAAGGATCGAATATTATCTTTAATGTCGTATTCTTCATCACAATCGTTTCACTGGTAGTGCAGGGAACAACGGTTTCTTTCGTTGCCCGCCTGTTACATCTGTCCAAACCGCTGGAAAAGACGGGGAATGATTTCGGAGTGGAACTTCCGGAAGAGATTGATACAGACCTCAAAGATATGACTATCACACAGGAAATGCTGGAAGAGGCAGATACGCTGAAAGATATGAATCTCCCCAAAGGCACGCTGGTAATGATTGTGAAACGTGGGGATGAGTTCCTGATACCGAACGGAACGCTGAAACTGCATGTGAACGATAAATTGCTGCTCATCTCCGAAAAGCCCAAAGAGGACGAGGAAGCCAACAGCGAATCCTGATGTTTATAGGGACTGACTAAAAAGTCAATAGTATCTCCAATTCCCCTCCTTTCGGAAAGGAGAGGTGGCTGAAAGCCGGGGTGGTAGGTAAAATAAGGTTTATTCCTATTCTATTGTAAACAACAGAGTTATGTGTTCACCTACCACCTCCCCCTACGGGGACTCCTCCTTCCCGAAGGAGGAGAGTTAAGATACTACCGACTTTTTAGTCAGCTTTTCCTCCCCCGTTAATTAACCGTAAAACTTAATTGTAAACTTCGGTTTCCGTTAATGAAATGTTATTTTTGCGCAATTTTAAATCAAATGTGCAAAAATCGAATGGAACAAGAACATCAGTTCATTGATTATATTGAACAGAGCATCATTAAAAACTGGGATAAAGATGCATTGACAGACTACAAAGGAATCACGCTTCAATATAAGGATGTAGCGCGCAAGATAGCCAAGTTTCACATTGTATTGGAAAGTGCCGGTATCCAGCCAGGAGATAAAATAGCAGTCTGCGGCCGGAACAGTGCCCATTGGGGAGTCACCTTCTTAGCCACTATCACTTACGGAGCCGTCATCGTTCCTATTCTGCATGAGTTCAAAGCGGATAATATTCATAATATCGTCAATCACTCCGAAGCCAAATTACTCTTTGTCGGCGATCAGGCATGGGAAAATCTGAATGAAGACGCAATGCCGCTACTGGAAGGTATCGCTTCACTCACCGATTTCACTGCATTAGTATCGCGCAACGAGAAACTGACTTACGCCTTCGAACACCGGAACGCTATTTACGGTCAGCGTTATCCGAAGAATTTCCGCCCCGAACATATCTGTTACCGGAAGGACCGTCCGGAAGAACTGGCTATCATCAATTATACCTCCGGCACTACCGGATATTCCAAAGGAGTCATGCTCCCCTACCGCAGTATTTGGTCGAACGTGGCATACTGTTTCGAGATGCTTCCCGTGAAAGCGGGCGATCACATCGTTTCCATGCTTCCGATGGGTCATGTATTCGGCATGGTATACGATTTCTTATATGGTTTCTCTGCCGGAGCGCACATTTACTTCCTGACACGTATGCCGTCTCCGAAGATTATTGCGCAGTCTTTTGCAGAAATAAAGCCAAGAGTGATCTCCTGTGTACCTTTGATCGTAGAGAAAATTATCAAAAAAGATATTCTTCCGAGAGTGGACAGCAAAATCGGTAAACTATTGCTTAAAGTGCCCATTGTAAACGATAAAATCAAATCGTTGGCGCGGCAGGCTGCTATGGAAATCTTCGGTGGGAACTTCGATGAAATCATTATCGGCGGTGCTCCTTTCAATGCCGAAGTAGAAGCGTTCCTCAAAAAGATAGGCTTTCCCTACACCATCGCTTACGGTATGACCGAATGTGGCCCGATTATTTGCTCCAGCCGTTGGGAAACACTGAAACTGGCTTCCTGCGGCAAGGCAACCACCCGAATGGAAGTCCGCATCGACTCGCCCGACCCTAAAACACATGCCGGAGAAATCGTATGCAGGGGAATGAATATGATGCTGGGATATTATAAAAATCCGGAAGCGACGGCACAAATTATTGATGCCAACGGATGGCTTCACACGGGTGATTTAGGAACAATCGACGACGAAGGATATGTGACAGTTCGCGGTCGTAGCAAGAATCTGCTTCTGACTTCCAGCGGACAGAATATCTATCCGGAAGAGATAGAAAGCAAACTGAATAATATGCCTTATGTTGCCGAGTCACTGATCGTTTTGCAGCACGACAAGTTGGTCGCACTGATTTATCCGGACTTTGACGATGCTTTTGCCCATGGCTTGCAACAGGCCGATATCATAAAAGTTATGGAAGCCAATCGTGTTGAACTGAATCAGCAGCTTCCCAATTATTCTCAGATAAGCAAAGTCAAAATCCATTTCGAGGAATTTGAAAAGACTGCGAAGAAATCAATCAAACGCTTTATGTATCAGGAAGCAAAAGGATAACACATCCTTTCAAAACCATACTCAATAAAAACAAAAACGGTGAACAGGTATCAAAACTCTGTCCACCGTTTTTTCAGTCTAACCTAACCAACTTAATTTTATCTTGTTATCCTCCGACAATCTCTCTACTTTAACAACCTCACTTATTACCCTCACCTATTACTTATTACCTATTACTTATTACCTATTACTTACTACCTATTACTTTTTATAAACGAAACAGCCTGCCCGCCTCCGGGAGCCATCCGTATACTCAACATATTTTCAGATGTTACAATCTGTTCCGTAATCTTATAATCGGTAGGATTCGTTTTCCAGTCAGCCTTTTCGCCATCCGCATAGATGACGGCCTTATACTGCTTGCCCGGTTCCAGGAAGTCCAGTTTTACTTCTAAAGTACGGGGGCTTTCATTGGTAGCTGCTCCCAGGAAATAATTGCCTTTTGCTTTACGTACCACTGCAATGAACTCTCCCGGTTCACCTGCCAGTGCTTTCGATTCATCACAATCCGGATCAAAATCACGGAAGAACTGGAATGCCGGATGTCCTTCATAATGCTCGATCATATCCGAAGCCATCTGCAAAGGAGAATACAGGATTACCCAATTAGCCAGTTGTTTAGCCAGCGTCGTATTCACACGGCTATTGCCTTTATCCTGATCGTTCCACTTCTGTCGGCGCGGAGAATCCTTCGTTTTCAAGAACAGAATATCAAAAGTTCCCGGCGTATAATCCATCGGACCGGACAGCAGGCGGGTGAACGGTAACATCACGTGATGAGAAGGAGGATTGCCTTCACTCCACGCATTCCATTCCATGCCTCTTGCCCCCTCGCGTGTCATCATATTCGGCCATGTACGACGGATACCGGTATCTTTGATCGGTTCGTGTGCATCCAGAGTCATTTGATGACGGGCGGCAGTTTCCACTACCCGTTGATAGTGATTGACACCGTATTGGCTATGATGCAGATATCCATCCGGAAATGCGCCTGCATATCCCGTCTTCAGGAGGTGGATACTATGATCGGTATACCATTGCATGGCATGATCCATCTGACGTTCATAGTTAGGAATATTCCCTCCGGTCTCATGATGTCCCATGATTTCAACGCCTTTCTCTTTGGCATAACGTACGATTTCATCAATATCGAAATCCGCGTATGGCTTGGTGAAATCAAAGCTCTGCATACCGCCCCAACTCTCCCAACCTTCGTTCCAACCTTCGAACAGGACAGCTTCGATATGATTGGCCGCGGCAAAATCTATGTATTTCTTTGCATTGGCAGTAGTAGCTCCGTGACGTTCGTCCATCTTCCAGGTCTCTACGCCGAGGTGCATCCCCCACCACACTCCTACATATTTCAGCGGACGAATCCAGTCCGTAGTTTCCAGTACGCAAGGATCATTCAGATTCAGAATGAGTGAAGAGTTGATCAAACCGACAGCTTCCGGTGCGATCTGTATGGTGCGCCATGAGGTCGTGAAGTGATTTCCCTTACGCGCCTTAATGCCGTCAGGCCACGGGGCAAGTTCCGCTTTCAATGTATAATGGCCGATTTGCTTCAGAGTCATTTCCGGAAAATCATACAAAGCGGCTTCGTGTATACTTCCGTAAACTCCATCCGCAGTCTTGAATGTGAAAGGTGTATTAGCCGTTTCCACTTCGGAAATCGGTTGTTGTTGATAGAGTAGTTCATATGTTTCGGCACTGGCGGGAATCGACCACGAAGTTCCGTCACGATGGAAATGGAAAGTAGTCAGTTCGTCGGTAATCAATAAAGAATCTACAGTCGGCACCGTGTATTCATAGCGGAAACCGATTCCATCATCAAATACACGGAAACGGAGTGTCAGTTGTACCTGATCTTCATTTGTCAGGCTGACTGCCATTTCGTTATAATGATTCCGGTTCTTTTTGTTTTCTCCCCACGGCTGTGTCCAAGTTTCGTCTTCACTGCTGAAAGTCGTGTTCTTCACCTGAAAACCTTCTGCCAGAATGATGCCGTTAGCCGCTGTAAAGCCCATGGCTGAATTTTCTATCAAGAGGGAGTCATCCACCGACACATTATAAAACGGTTTGCCGTTTTCGTCTACCGTCAATGTCATCTTGATATGTCCGTCCGGTGACTGGACCTCTGTTTTCGGGCTACTACAGGCATAGCATCCCAGCACACACAGAAAAGCTCCAACTAAATGTTTTACTTTCATAGTATAATCGTCTGTTTATATATAATACAGTTCAGAAAGGAGAAACACTTAAATGTATGCCGTTTTTCTTTCTTCGGATGCAAAGAAAAAGTATCTTTGCATCTAAACAATGTAGATTTATGGCAAAGATACTATTAGCAGAAGATGAAGTCAATATCGCCTCCTTTATCGAACGGGGACTGAAAGAGTTCGGACATTCGGTAACAGTCTGTCATGACGGAAATACGGGTTGGAGAATCCTTCAGGAAGAACCTTTCGACCTTGTAATCCTGGATATTATCATGCCGAAAATAAACGGGCTCGAACTTTGCCATCTCTATCGGCAGATGTTCGGTTACCAAGCACCGGTCATTATGCTGACGGCTTTAGGCACTACGGAAGACATTGTAAAAGGACTGGATGCAGGAGCAGACGATTATCTTGTCAAGCCTTTCAGTTTTCAGGAACTGGAAGCACGTATCAAGGCGCTGCTGCGACGAAACAAGGAGACTGTAACCAATCAACTGACTTGCGACAATCTGGTATTGGACTGTAACACCAGACGGGCGAAAAGAGGTGATGCGGATATCGATCTCACCGTAAAAGAATACCGTCTGCTCGAATATTTCATGACTCACCAAGGGGTAGCCTTGTCGCGCATTACGCTGCTCAAAGACGTATGGGACAAGAACTTTGATACAAATACCAACATCGTAGACGTATACGTCAATTATCTGCGGGTAAAGATAGACCGTGACTTCGACAAGAAACTAATTCATACAGTAGTAGGATTAGGATATATCATGAATGCCTGAACATCCATCAAATAAATCCGTGTATGAAAATAGGTTCTAAAATAGCTCTCTTCTATACGTTGCTCAGTGTACTGACAACTATCATCATTATTGCCGTATTCTATCTTTTCAGCACACAGTTTATCAATAAACTCTATGCCTCCTACCTTCGTGAAAAAGCATATCTGACCGCACAAAAGCACTGGGAGAAAGACGAAATAGACGAACAGAGTTACCAGATTATCCAGCGCAAATATGACGAACTCTTGCCCGAAGCTCATGAGATTCTTTTAAATATGGACAGTCTCTCCGAAGTCCGTGACACACTGAACAAATATTTGACCCAGCATCAGCAGGCACTCCTGATAGCCGGTGAAGACAGCGTCCCTTTTTCTTTTAAATACAAAGACCAGTTGGGAGCCGCCCTTTATTATCCCGATAATGAAGGAAATTTCATCGTCCTAGTCATGTCCCGGAATGTGTACGGTGCAGAAATCAAAGAACACCTCTTGCTTCTCTCCATCTTTCTGGTTTTATTCAGTTCCATCCTGATTTATTTAGTCGGGAAAATCTATTCCGGCCGTATTCTTATCCCCCTGCAGCATATACTGAAGGAGCTGAAGAGGATACGAGCCAACAGTCTGAACCGCCGGTTAAAGACGACCGGAAACAACGATGAACTGGAAGACATGATCAAAACACTGAATAGCATGCTCGACCGTCTGGACAGTGCTTTTAAAGCTGAAAAGTCCTTTGTCAGCCATGCTTCGCATGAACTGAACAACCCCATAACCGCCATACAGGGAGAATGTGAAATCAGTCTGCTGAAAGAAAGAAATACCGGAGAATATATCGAAGCCCTGCAACGAATCTCATCCGAAAGCAAGCGAATCTCCAATCTGATCCGCCATCTTCTTTTCCTTTCACGTCAGGATGAAGAGCTCATAAAAAGCAATATGGAGGCAATGTCTCTGCCGGATATGCTGAATGACTTAATAAAAATGAACGAACGAATCCGTTTCCATCATCAAGAAACAGGTAAGGCTTCCACTGTAAAGGCCAATCCTTATCTGCTCAAAATAGCTTTAAAGAATATCATCGATAATGCCTGCAAATATTCTGAAAAGGAAGTAGACATTACGCTCAGCCAAAAAGATCAACACCTCGTTCTTGAAATAAAAGATCAGGGCATCGGCATTCCTCCGGAAGAAATAGAACATATATTCCAGTCTTTCTATCGGGGCAGCAACACACATGACTATGCAGGTCAGGGCATCGGCCTCAGCCTGACGCTGAAAATAGTATCTGCCTACAACGCCAGACTGGAAATATCTTCGGAAATAGAAAAAGGAACAAAAGTACGGGTGATCTTCTGATTCAACCGACTTTTGTCCCTTCCTCACTTCTACCTACTGAAAACGAAATTAAAATTTAATCTATGCCGTTTCTTTCATAGAAAGAATAGAAAATGAATTAGATACGTCTTTGCAATAATTTTCTGTTTTTATCATATAGCATTCGTTCATACACTACTTCCACAATCAGCGGGAAGATGAACAGGGCGAAGAAAGTCGCTCCTATCAATCCGCCGATAATGACAATCGCCAACGGACGCTGTGATTCCGAACCGATACCATGACTCATAGCCGCAGGCAACAGACCGATAGCTGCCATAGCCGCTGTCATTATCACAGGGCGGATACGTGAACGGACTCCTTCTTTAGTGGCCTCCTGTAAGGACGAACCCAGTTTTAGATTTGCCTTGATATCGGAAATCATAATAACGCCATTCTGTATGCAGATACCGAACAAAGCGATAAAACCGATACCCGCCGATATAGAGAAATTGAAGCCCGTTATCAGAAGGGCTGCGATACCTCCCACGGCAGCAAACGGTACATTCAGCAATACCAGTCCTGCATCTCTGGCATTGGAGAAGAGAATAAACAGAATAATGAAAATAATGGCAATGCTGATAGGAACTACCTGTGCCAGACGTTTCGAAGCACGCTGCTGATTCTCAAAATCACCCGTCCATTTCAAAGAATATCCTGCCGGTAAATGGACGGAAGCATTTACCTTTTTCTGCGCTTCGGCAACTGCCGTACCCATATCCCGTCCTCTCACCGAGAACTTGACAGCACAGAAACGGGCATGGTTGTCACGGAAGATCAATAATGGTCCTGTGATTGTGGTGATATCTGCCAGTTCCTTAATAGGTACCATCGTTCCGTCCATCGCCGGAACCAGTATCTTACCTATCTCCTCTTCATTCTGACGGAACTCTTCACTATACCTCACCATGATATTAAATTTCCGTTCGTCCTCATACAACAGCGAAGCTGACTTCCCGCCAATAGCCATTTCAATGATAGACTGAACATCCTCCTTAGCCACTCCATAACGTGCCAACTGACGCTCATTCAGTTCGATACGAAGTTCCGGCTGGCCGATATTGCGAATCACTCCCAAGTCCTCAATTCCCTGCACGGTATTTAATATCTTATCAATCTGAACGGCCAGTTTTTCCGATTCGTACAAGTCTTTACCGAACACTTTCACCGCAATAGAGCCTTTTACACCGGAGGCCGCTTCTTCCACATTATCCGTAATCGGCTGCGAAAAGTTAAAGTCAATGCCGGGATAAATGGATAAATCTTCCTGCATCTTGTCGATAAGCTGCAGTTTGGTCAGCTTGCTTTCCCAGTCTTTCTCCGGATAAATATCTACATGAAACTCAATATTATAAAATCCGGTTGCATCCGTTCCGTCGTTGGGACGTCCGGTTTGAGACAGTACCTGCCTCACTTCGGGGAAGGTCAATAGTTTCTTTCTCATCTTATTTGCCAGCGTTACGGATTCATCCAGCGATATACTTTGCGGCAGCGTAGCACGGATGTAGATCGAACCTTCGTTGAGTTGAGGAAGAAACTCCGTCCCAAGGAAGGAGAAAAGCCATAAACCGACTCCTGCAACCACAGTTGCCAATCCGATAGTCAGTTTACGATGGGCATAGAAAGTATCAAAAAGAGCCGTACACTTTTGATTGATGAAATGGACAAAGCGATTGTTCTTTTCGCGTACATTCTTTTTCAGCAACATGGACGACATGACGGGAACCAGCGTTAATGTGAAAATAAGCGCACCCAGCAAAGCAAAACCCAATGTATATGCCAAAGGTGAGAACATTTTTCCTTCCACTTTCTGAAAAGAGAAGATAGGAATCAAAGCGGTAATGATGATCAGTTTGGAGAAAAATACCGCTTTTGCCTTATCCTTGGCAGTGTGACGGATCAGTCCCATCTTGGACATCACATTGAATGCGGGCATTCCCACCTCTTTCGCCTTCTTGTCCAAAGCGACAAACACACCTTCCACCATCACCACTGCCCCATCGATAATAATACCAAAGTCAATGGCCCCCATAGAAAGCAGATTGGCAGACATCCCCATCACGCGTAAACAAATAAATGCGAATAACAAAGCTAATGGAATAATCACCGCAACAATCACGGTTGTCCGCCAATCCGCCATGAAGATTAACACAATAAACGTAACCAGCAATATTCCTTCAATCAAATTATGGGTCACCGTTTTTACCGCCAGATTCACCAGGTCCTCCCGGTCATAGAACGGTACTATCTGTACGTCTTTAGGAAGTACATTCTGATTCAGTTCTTCTATCTTATCTTTCAGATTTGCAATGACTTCACCGGGGTTCTCCCCTTTACGCATCACCACAATTCCCTGAACGACATCGTTCTCATCCATTCGTCCCACTTGTCCGAGACGGGGCAGGCAGGATTCGTGAACATCTGCCAGGTTCTTTACGAGAATCGGTGTTCCGTTGATGTTCTTCACTACGATGTTTCTCAGTTCATCCAGGTCGTTTATCAAACCGATTCCCCGGACTACGTATGCCTGAGAACTTTTCGTGATGACATCTCCTCCTACCTGTCTCTTATACACATCTGACGCTGCCGACGACTTAATAGGTGTAGATC
>ENA-OZHU01001956-OZHU01001956.1-human-gut-metagenome-genome-assembly--contig:-NODE-1956-length-10151-cov-5.756933_pt1 | contig 10151 bp, 4 predicted proteins | sample MGYA00244054_ERZ653700 | MGnify/ENA primary metagenome ERZ653700 (study PRJEB26926, sample SAMN06165279) | human gut metagenome | biome: ENVO:00009003; feature: ENVO:2100002; material: ENVO:00002003...
GAGATTACTACGCGTCTCGTGGGCTCGGAGATGTGTATAAGAGACAGATCCAGTGGATATCCCATATATCCTCTTCCGGATAGTATTCGTGGGGCGTTTCAGCGGGTATGAATATGGCGGTATCATGTGGTATGGGAATGGCTTTGTTCTCAAAGATAAGCGTGCCGCTGCCTTTGGTGCAGTAGAGTATCTGGTCATAGTGATAGCCCTCGGGTCTTATAAGGTGATCCTGACAGTGATGATGACCCATATTTTGCAGATATAGTGGCAGGGACTTTTCGTTTCCCAGGATAGGATAATCGGCAAAGAACAAAAATATCAACTCCATATTCATATTGTTATAAATTAATAATATCATTCATTGACTTGCCTGTCAATAGCTGATAAAATAATTACAGTAATTTATAAACTTGTAAAGGAGAAAATCTATGGATATTTTAAAGCTTGCGGCGGAAAATTCGCCAAGATCGAAAATGATATATCATGAGGATACTCAGGCGCTGCACATTGGCACGCTTGACAAGCACTGCTATTTTGTGCCGTTTGCAAAGGGGCAGGATCCTTTTGAGGACCGTAAAAATTCTCAGCGAATGGAGCTTTTAAACGGCAACTGGGGTTTTCGTTATTATGACAGCATAATAGACCTAGAGGACGATTTTATTCACGAAAAGTTTGAGAACACTATCCCGGTGCCGTCAAACTGGCAGCTTTACGGCTATGACAAGCCGCAGTATACGAACGTGTGCTATCCAATACCATTTGACCCGCCTTTTGTGCCTGACGATATACCTGTGGGAGTTTATCTGCGTGAATATGATTATTCCCCTGACGGCATGGACAGGGTGCTTGTGTTCGAGGGCGTGGACAGCTGTGTTTATTTGTATGTTAACGACAGCTTTGTGGGATATTCACAGGTTTCTCACGCTACGGCTGAGTTTAATATTACACCATATCTTGCTGAGGGCAGGAATATCATTACTGCCGCTGTGCTGAAATGGTGCGACGGAACTTATCTTGAAGATCAGGACAAGATAAGGCTTTCGGGAATTTTCAGAGATGTTTATGTGCTGTCAAGACCGAAAATGCGTCTTGAAAATTATATCGTGAAAACTATACTCGGTGAAAATGGCTCTGCAAGGCTGGAGTTTACGGTATTCGGCTGTGATGTTTCGGCAAAGCTTTGCGATGATGATGGTGTTACAATGGCTCAGTTTTCGGCTTATGACGGTGAGAGCGTTGAGATAAAGATAGAGAACGTCAAGCTTTGGAGTGCTGAAACACCTTATCTTTACAGGCTTACTATCAATGCAGGCGACGAGGTTATCGGCGAAGAGGTTGGCTTCAGAGATGTAAAGGTGGATAATGGCGTTGTTAAGATAAACGGCAGGGCAGTGAAGTTCAAGGGTGTAAATCGTCATGACAGCTATCCTGACACGGGATATTATGCTTCTTATGAGCAGATGAGAGCTGACCTTGTGCTTATGAAAAAGCACAACATAAACGCTGTGAGAACGTCACATTATCCTAACTCCCCTGTGTTTTATCAGCTTTGCGACAGGCTGGGGCTTTATGTTATTGATGAAGCGGATCTGGAGTCACATGGCTGTGTGGAGGTCTATTATGACTACAAGTGGGACTATTCAGATTACAACGGCATTGCGATGCTTGCTTGCGACGAGAGGTTTGGCAATGCCATAAAAGATCGTGCGGAATGTCTTGTAAAGCGTGACATTAACCGCCCTTGCGTGGTGTTCTGGTCGCTGGGTAATGAGAGCGGATATGGCAAAAATATGCTTGATGAAGCTGAGCTTATAAAGAGGCTTGATGATACAAGGCTTGTGCATTATGAAAGCACACACTGCCTTGACGGAACTTCCGACAGCGTGCTTGACGTAGTTTCGGGTATGTACTGGGATCTAAACGGGCTGAAAGGCTATCTTGAAAAGCCTGAGGAAAACAGACCTCTTGTGCAGTGTGAATACTGCCACGCCATGGGAAATGGTCCGGGAGATCTGGAGGATTATCACAATATGTTCTATTCCAATGAGCGTTTCTGCGGCGGCTTTGTGTGGGAGTGGTGCGACCATTCTGTACCGCTTGGTAAGACGGCTGAGGGTAAGATAAAATACGGCTACGGCGGAGATTTTGGGGAAAGACACAATGACGGAAATTTCTGCATGGATGGTCTTGTTTATCCTGACAGAACGCCACACACGGGACTGCTTGAGGTAAAGCAGGTATACAGACCTGTGCGAGTAACAAAAGGGAAAAGCGAGGGAAGCTTTGTTTTTTCAAGCACGCTGGAGTTTGTGAACGCTGGGGATATTCTCGATTGCCGCTATGAGATAACGGACAAAAACGGTATTATACATATCGGCAGAGTGGATTTTGACATCGAGCCTATGGGAAGCACTGTGGTGAATGTTCCCAATGATACAGCGGAGTATGAAAATGAAACATTCATAAGGTTTATTTTCACCGCAAAGGAGGACACTGACTATTGTGAAAATGGCTATGAGGTGTGCTTTGATCAGCTTAGGATAGCAGAGGGCAAGGCTTGTAAGGTCGCTGAGATGAAAGGAAATGTTGAGGCTGTGGAAACGCCTCTTGATATCACTGTGACAGTGGGAGATGTTGTTTACCGCTTTGACAAGCGTAAGTCGGCGTTTATTTCTGTGAAATTCGGCGGCAGAGAGCTTCTTGACAGACCTTTGCAGTATAACTTCTTCCGTGCGCCTACGGATAATGATGTCATGAAGTACAATTGGTACAAGGTGCATCTTAATGACTTTGATGTGAAAAGCTACGGCTGTGAGCTTTCAGCGGGCGAGGACAGAGCGGAGATAAGCGTCACACAGTCTTTTGGCTGGTCCATACAACAGCCGTTTTGCAGGCTGAAAGCTGTTTATGTTATTGACGGCAGTGGGCTTGACATAAAATGCGAAGCGGAGTTTTCAAATAAGATAGATATGCTTCCAAGGTTCGGTATAAGGCTTTTCATGCCACAAGATTTTTCAAGGACGGAATATTTCGGATATGGTCCTACGGAAAGCTACATTGACAAGCGTCAGGCTTGCTATATTGGCAGATTTGCGGCTGATATCGGGGATATGCACGAGGATTATATAAGACCGCAGGAAAATTCATCACACTATGGGTGCAGATATCTCACTGTGAGCAGTGAGGATAAAAGTGTGATGTTCACTGCGGGAGAGGAGTTTTCATTCAATGCGTCGCAGTTCACGCAGGAGGAGCTTGCGGCAAAGGCACATAACTATGAGCTTGAAAGGTGCGAGAGCAATGTTATCTGCGTTGACTATGCAATGGCAGGGGTAGGTTCTAACTCCTGCGGACCAAGGCTTGCGGAGAAATATCAGCTTGAAAAGCCTTTGATAAACGCACATTTTCATATTCAGATAAGTAAAATATAAAGGAGTTTTTATGGATATCTGTGAAACATACTCAGACAGAAAGCTTTTTTGCAACGATTGGGAATTTTACAAGGCGGCTTTCGGCTCTGACTACTCAGAGGACTTTGCTTTCAAGCCTGTGGACATTCCTCACGATTGGCTTATTTATAATACAAATGACCTATATGAAACTTCTACAGGCTGGTACAGAAAGAATTTCTCTTACCAAAAGAAAGAGGGCATACGCACTTTTATCCGCTTTGACGGAGTTTATATGGACAGCAAGGTGTATGTGAACGGTGCTTTGGCAGGGGAGTGGAAATACGGCTACTCGGCATTTATGTTCGATATCACAGACCTTGTTAAGGACGGAGAGAACATTATTACTGTCCGTGTGGATCACCACTCGCCAAACTCCAGGTGGTATTCAGGAGCGGGCATTTTCAGAAAGGTTTGGCTTTGCGAAAGCCCTGAGATACGTTTCGGCAATGACGGCATTTATATCACCACGTCAAAGCAGGAGGACGGCTGGCAGGTGACTGTGCAGGCTGAGATGCTTCGACCTAAGGGCACGCTTCTTGGGGGAATCCGCATCAGAAATACTATTTTTGACAAGGACGGCAAAGAGGTGGCAAGCTATGAGTCTGACGCTTGTGGGGCGGATATTTCCTGCATACCTGAGGCGGTGCGTGTGAAAGGCGTGAGCTATTCTCTCACTGAGCAGAACATGACAGTGAAAGACCCTGAGCTTTGGGATATCACTTCCCCTGTGCTTTACACTATGGTGTCGGAAATTCTTGTGGACGGCGGCTGTGTACAGCGTGTAAGTCAGAAATTCGGCTTCAGGACTATCAAATTCAAGTGCGACAGCGGTTTTTATCTCAATGGCAGACACGTTAAGCTCCACGGTTCATGCGAACACCATGACAACGGCTGTCTTGGGGCAGTTTCCAATCCTGCGGCTATAAGGAGAAGATTTAAAAAGCTACGCAAAATGGGCATCAACGCTATCAGGACTTCTCACAATATGCCTGCGGAGGAGTTTATGGACATCGCTGACGAAACAGGTATGCTCATTCTCTCTGAGGGCTTTGATATGTGGGAGAGGTCAAAGACCGACTATGACTATGCCAGATTTTTTGATGAGTGGGTAGAAAATGACGTTGCTTCATGGGTGCGCCGTGACAGAAACCGCCCTTCTATCATAGGCTGGAGTGTGGGAAATGAGATTTTTGACACACACGCTGACGAGAGAGGTCAGGAGGTAACGGCTTGGCTCAAAAGGCTCGTTAGGCTCCATGACCCTGAGGGCAACGGCTATGTCACATTCGGCTCTAACTATATGCAGTGGGAGAACGGTCAGAAATGCGCTGATATTCTCAAGCTTGCAGGCTATAACTACGGTGAAAGACTTTATGAGGAACACCACGCCGCTCACCCTGATTGGATGATATACGGAAGCGAAACGGCTTCTGTTGTTCAGAGCCGTGGAATTTATCATTTCCCGCTGTCTGAAACCTTGCTAACTGACGATGACGAGCAGTGTTCATCTTTGGGCAATAGCTGCACAGGCTGGGGTGCAAAAAATACTGAGGCTTGCATTATCCCTGACCGTGACGCTGAATACTGTGCAGGTCAGTTCATTTGGACAGGCTTTGACTACATAGGCGAGCCTACTCCATACAGCACGAAAAACTCCTACTTTGGTCAGTTCGACACAGCAGGCTTTGCAAAGGACAGTGCATATGTTTTCCGTGCAGAGTGGACAGACTATAAGGCTGAGCCATTCGTGCATATTTTCCCATACTGGGATTTCAGCGACGGACTGCCTTGTGACGTGAGAGTTTGCTCAAATGCTCCGAGAGTTGAGCTTTTCAAGGACGGCGTTTCAATGGGTGCATATGATATAGACCACAAGCATGGCAAGGAGCTGACAGCGAACTATATCATACCATATGAAAAGGGCGAGCTTAAAGCTGTTGCATATGACGAGAAAGGAAATATCATCGCAGAGGATATACAGCGTTCATTCGGGGACGCTGTTAGAATAGAAGCTGTCCCTGACAAGACAGAGATACTTGCAGACGGCTCTGACCTTGTTTATATTGAGATATCCGCATTTGATAAGGACGGCACTTTCTGCGCAAATGCCAACAACCGTGTGAACGTGAGCGTTGAGGGTGCGGCAAGGCTTATGGGTCTTGATAACGGCGACAGCACTGACTATGACCAGTATAAAGGCACATCACGCAGACTTTTCTCAGGAAAAATGCTTGCTGTTATCGGTTCGACTGATAAGACGGGGGAGATAAAGGTAACGCTTACATCAAAGGGTCTGCCTGACTGTGTTGTTACCCTTGATGCTGTTAAGGCGGAATATGACAGTGGCACATCATCGCTGGAGAATGTGGGCTTTGCTCCTACCGAATGCGGCAGGACAGACGAGATACCTGTGAGAAAGATAGAGCTTTATACTGATACTTTTACTCTTGACAAGGATAACCCTGAGATAACAGTGAGATATAAGGCGCTTCCTGCCAATTCGGATTATGCTGAGGATATAGAGTTCAGGGTGACAAATGAAAAGGGCATAACATCTAATCTTGCAGAGTGCGAGGTAACAGCAGACAGCATTAAGGTGAAAGCAAAGGGTGACGGAAGTTTTTGGCTTCGTGCAATGTGCAAAAACGGCACTGAGCGTTATCACATCATTTCTATGCTCAAATTCACCGCTGAGGGTCTTGGAAACGCACTTACCGACCCATATCAGTTCGTTATCGGCGGACTATTCACAAGGGCGAGCGACAACGTTTCAAGCGGCATGAAGAAGGGTGTAGGCTTTGCAATGGGCAAGGTAACATCATGGGCGGCATATGATAATCTTGACTTCGGCAGTGCAGGCTCTGACACTGTTACGGTGCAGATATGGGCGAACACCCTTGACCCTGTTAAAATAAGCTTCTATGACGGAATACCTGACGAGAGCGGAAAGCTTCTTGGCACGTTTTGTTATCACAAAGATCCTGAGTGGATGATCTTCAAGCCTGAAACTTTCAAGCTTTCAAGAAAGCTCAAGGGTATTGAGACCCTTTGTATCCTTACTGAGGACGGCTTCCAAGTGGGCGGTTTCAGCTTTGAAAAGGTCAGCCGTGAGTTTGCGGTGAATAATGCGGCTGATGCTGACAACATTTATGGTGACAAGTTCACAAAGGGCGAAAAGTGTGTGACCGAGATAGGCAACAACGTTATGCTTGATTTCGGCGAGTTCGATTTCTCTGAAAAACAGCCGAGCAGGCTCGTTATAAGTGGAAAGTCACCGCTTGCCCTCAACAGCATACATCTTATTTTGAACGGCAGCGAGGGCGAAAACCGAATACTCTGCGAGTTCAGGACAGATGACAGCGAAAATTATGCCCAGAAGAGCTTTGATATCTCAGGTATCAGCGGCAAACAGAAGGTTTCATTTGCGTTCCTGCCGGGAAGCAACTTTGACTTTGAATATTTCAGATTTGAGTAATAAAAACGCTCCGTACAGATTTTGTACGGAGCGTTTGCTAGTTCTGAAAGTTTATTATCTCGTTGGTTATCATAGGGTAGGCAATAAGCTTGGCGGAATCAAGGTCTTCTTTGTGCATATCAACAGCGGATATCTGATGTCCGTTGTAGGTGGTGTAATAGTAAATGCCCTTGTCAGTATTGCAGCAGCTTGTGTAAATGGTTATCTCATACTTGCCCTCTGCCACCTCACAGCAGCCTCTTTGCTGGTCAACTGAGTTTAAGATGTGGAAGAACTGGCTCACACTGCTTTGCTCGTCAGGGGCGGAACGTGAGTTCATTTTCACAAATGCTGCTCTTATAAATCTTGACTGCGAGGACAGGTCGCCCGGTAGTCCCATTGCACCCATGCCACGGCTGTAGGAAGTAAGGTCAAGCTTGTCTGAAAAAGTGTTTTCGGGCTGTTTAGGGGAAAGTCCACGGAAATCGTTTAGTCTGAACATCTGCATATCGAATGAAGGATTGTTCGTGAGTACGCCCACTGGGTCGTTATAGACCTTTATGCCTTCTTTTACAGATTCCACTACGATACAATCGTTCTTGTCTGCTATTATCCAATGGAGCTGACCTGACGGCATTTGCGGGCTGAACTGAGTTTTGGTTATGTTTATCTTTTCTATAAGCGTCCTTGCTTCTGTCACGTTTGCACACTGACTGAGTATCCACGGGATAAACTCAAACTGCGCAACGTTATCCTTGCCGTCGATATCATCACGGTAAAAGGCATTGCCAACAAAGTTAAGACCTGCCATGGCAAGACCCTTTTCATTGGCGGCGTCATAGAAAAGAGGATAATCCTGAGCGACATGAGCTGTGCCTATCACCGCATAATGGGTAGCTATCCTGCCCATATTAACAAAGTTAAGGGGAAAGTTTCTTGGCATTATGACTATTTCCTCGCCATAGGAGCTTTCATAGTCAAGAGTTCTTCCAAAGTAAAAATCGTTAGTTTTATAAGTTGCCGCAGTACACATTTTGTTACCTCCAATTAAATTATTTTCGTGGGTGCGAATCGTTCGCCCGCCTGCTGACAAAGCTATCCGCAGGACTCGTTATATTTAATATAACACTTTTTGCAGTTAAAATCAATGGCGTTGACTTATGTTAAAAAAATTGTTATAATAATGGTAACAACGCATAATGATAGTGTTTTGTTGTCCTAAGATGATAAATGAAAGGAGCGAAACGGAGTTGACGTGGAACAATGTAAAGAAAATAGCAGGCAGAGTGGTGGCGGTGATAGTTCCTGTGGCGATGCAGTTTTTGTGGTATCTTCTCATACTTAAATGGCTCAGCAAGGCGGCAGGGCTTCTCAGCATCGTGCTTACTGTGCTGTCATTTCTGTTTGTGCTTTATATCAACACAAAGCGTGAGGAGAGCAGCTACAAGACCCTTTGGCTTATTGTGATACTTACTTTTCCCGTGCTTGGTGCAGTTATGTATATAATTTTTGGCAATAACAATACTGCGAAAAAGCTTGAAAAGAATATCACAAAGGCAAGGCTTCACATGGACTATGAGCTTTCTGACGGGGAAAAGTGCATAGGGGAGCTTGAACGTGAGGACAAAAGGCTTGCTCAATCGGTGAAAAGGATAAGCGACGCAACGGGATTTCCTATGGTGAAGCTTGACAGCGCAGAGTATTTTTCCGTGGGCGAGGAAATGTTCGCTGATATGTGCAAGGAGCTTGAAAAGGCTGAGAAATATATTTTTGCGGAGTATTTTATTTTGCAAAACGGCAAGTTCCTGAACACTGTGGTGGATATCATGGCGAAAAAGGCGGCTCAGGGCGTTGACGTCAGGATAATGTATGACGACCTTGGAAGTATTGCAACATATTCTCTTGCAGACGCTTTGAAGCTTGGGGAGAAAGGTATAAAATGTGTGCCTTTCAATCCGTTCCTTTTTATAAAATCACAGCTCAACAACCGTGACCACAGAAAAATAATGGTGGTGGACGGCAGAGTGGCATACAGCGGCGGAATAAATCTTTCGGATGAGTATATAAACATAGGCTCGAAATATGGTCACTGGAAAGATATCGGCTTTAAGATAACAGGCGAGGGCGTAAAAAGCTACACCTATATGTTTATGGAGTTCTGGAACGCTTTTTCAAATGACATGATACCTCATGACCTTGTGGGGGAGAGCTTTGAAAAAGAGGGCAAGGGCGGCGACGGCTATGTTTTGCCTTATTATGATTCCCCTATGGTGGACGAAAATGTGAGCAACACGTTTTTTTCTGAGATGCTCTATGCCGCAAGCGATTATGTGTGGTTCTACACACCGTATCTTATGCTTGGTGACAGCCTTTTTGACGCTTTTATAAGGGCGGCTAAACGTGGGGTTGACGTGCGCATCATAATGCCAGGTATCGCTGACAAAAAGGTGGTTTTCAGGCTTTCGAGAAGCTATTATCGTCAGCTTATCGAGGCAGGAGTGAAGATATATGAATACACCCCTGGGTTTGTTCACGCAAAGGGCTGTATATGCGATGACAAGCTTGCGGTTCTTGGTTCGGTAAATCTTGACTATAGAAGTCTGTTTTTGCATTTTGAGTGCAGTTCTATATTCTATGATTCGTCTATAATAAAGACCTTTAAGGCGGACATTCTGGACACTCAGAGCAAGTGCAAACAGCGCACGCTTGAGGACACAAAGCGTGGTTTCTTTGGACGGCTCATTGACGGCGTGCTAAGGATATTTGCACCATTGCTTTAACAATGTTAAGAATTTTGCATTGATGATTATTATGAAATTTGGTACAATATTAAATTGTCAAGGTCTTACGAAGATGAATAAGGTGGCAAACTGCGACAGTTGCGTCAGGTCCTATGATAACCACGCTGAACGATCTGGTGGCAGTTGTGGCTTACTATGGAACTAGCTGGATATTCCTGCTGAATGTTTTGAAGTTGGGGTAGAAAAAAATAGAATAAGATAAAAAAGCCGATCGCATCCATTTGGGTGCGGTTGGCTTTTTCAGGTTTGGCTATTAGATTCAAGGTAATGCCTATCTTATTGAATAATTCTGCATTTGGAGTTTTCTTCAATTTCTGAAAAGACCTTTTTTTGATCGATTATTGAATCATAGTATGACTTCCTTATTTCTTTGACCAAAACTAATTTGTTATTCTCCTGTCTCTTATACACATCTCCGAGCCCACGAGACGCGTAGTAATCTCG
>ENA-OZHU01001969-OZHU01001969.1-human-gut-metagenome-genome-assembly--contig:-NODE-1969-length-10114-cov-5.512079_pt1 | contig 10114 bp, 10 predicted proteins | sample MGYA00244054_ERZ653700 | MGnify/ENA primary metagenome ERZ653700 (study PRJEB26926, sample SAMN06165279) | human gut metagenome | biome: ENVO:00009003; feature: ENVO:2100002; material: ENVO:00002003...
CACCTATTAAGTCGTCGGCAGCGTCAGATGTGTATAAGAGACAGGGACTACGCCTGCGATTTCGGTGAGGGCTTTGAAGTCATGGTGACAGCTTCCATGTGGCAGCGTTCAAACGCTTTCGAGGTAATAGGAACATATCCGCCAAAATATGAGGAAATGCCTGATTACACTGTTGAGGATTATTATACTGACGAAGAGGATAAGTAAACAGTAAAAACAGAAACGAGGGGGGAAAAGGCTTGACAAACAAAGAGATAAAACTATCGGCAAGAAAAAATATAAGCCAGAACATGGGAAACTGCGTATCGCTCACGGCATTTTTGTTTGCGGTGTTTGTATTTCTTGGTCTGTGCGAGCTTGCCCTTTTTATGCTTTTCAAACGCATCGGCTGGGAGTACTTTTTCTCGTGGCAGGGAATAAAAGATCATGTTTCCGTAAGGCTATTCTGGTTTCTTGACCTCATTGTCATTATACCTTTTGCATCTTTTGAAATGTGGACTGTCCGCAGATTTTTTGTTGATATTGCAAGAGCAGACAGCTATGTGGGATCGAGGCAGTATATAAACTCACATTCTTATGTATATTATTCCCACACCATGTTTTCTTCCATTATAATTAATTCACTGAAATTATTTTCCGCAGTACCTTTCGCTATCTCATCCTACAGCGTGTATTATTGGGGCTGGGTATGCAAGCTCAGCGAGCTTACCTCCGCAGGTCTTCTTTGTTTCATGTTCTCACTCGGTCTGTCTGTTGTGTTTTTCGGACTTATGGTGCATTACTGGATATCCCTTGCCCTTGCGCCATATATAATGACTCTAAACCCACGCACAAACATTTTTGACGCCTGCGATCTTTCTGTAAGGCTCATGGACGGTCAGCATGGCAGATATATCTCGTTCCTGCTGAGCTTTGTTATGTATATCCCCGCACTTCTGTTAGTATATCCTGTTTTTATCATCTATCCATATTTCAGACTAAGCTATATAGTGTTTTTGCAGGATATAATGGGAAGCTACTGGCAGGACAAAATGCCGTCAATGATAAAGCGCTGGAGGAAATACAGCAAATGACTGTGACAATAACAAAAGAAGAAAATGAAAAAGCCCTTGAATGTGTACTGCGTTCAAGGGGCTTTTCAAAAAGGCTCATAACAAGGCTCAAACGCACTGAAAACGGCATGACAAGAAAGGGCGTCCTTATCCGCACTGTTGACCTTGTATATGAAAATGACATCATCATGATAAACGAGGGAGACGGTGAAGCTCTTGACCCTAATCCTGACCTGAAAGCTGATATCCTCTATGAGGACAGCGAGGTGGTGGTGTTCTCAAAGCCGCCTTTTATGCCCTGCCACCCGTCAATAAAGCATCGTGACGATACGCTGGGAAATCTTTTTGCCGCACTTTATCCAAGCCTCGCTTTTAGACCTGTCAACCGCCTTGACCGCAACACGAGCGGCTGTGTGCTTGTGGCGAAAAGTCAGCGAAGCGCCGCAATGCTCCAAAAAAGCTTTGAAAAGACCTATGTTGGAATAATAAAAGACCTGCCCCACTGCGGCGGGCGTATCTGTGCGCCTATCGCAAGGGAGCAGGAAACTATAATAAAACGCTGTGTGAGGGCTGACGGACAATATTCCGCAACGGATTATCTTGTACGCAAAAGGCTGGGAGATCTTTCTCTTGTGGACTTCTTTCTTGAAACCGGCAGAACGCACCAAATAAGAGTACACTCGGCTTTTATGGGCTATCCTCTCCTGGGTGATGACCTTTATGGCGAGGCAAGCCCTCTTATAAGCCGTCAGGCTCTCCACTGCGAGAAAATGACTTTTCAAAGCCCCGAAAACGGCAGGATAGTGACTGTTGCTGCACCGCTTCCCGAGGATATGCTCTGTCTTATGACACCCGACAGGTGATATCCGTTTCAAGCTCCACCGAGCCTAGCACTTCATCAAGGCGGTCGGCATACTTTAGATAGCTTTGCGGATATTTGTGACGGAAAAGCCGCCACACATCAAAAATATCCGTCCTGTTCTCATACAGGGCTTTGTTCCACACCCCTGTGATGTTTTCTTCAAGGCGCTGTTTCACAAGTGCAGCCACCTGGTCTGAGCTTTTCTCGTCACGGATATCAAGAGAAGTGTGTGCAAGAACAGTGAGCTTCAATCTGCATACGAGCCTGCCGTTCTCGTTATCAAGCTTCAGGCTGTGGCTGTCAGAGGTTATCCTAACGTCCATGGGGCTTCCATTATATTCGATCATATCATAATACTGCTCTGCCTTTCCCGTGAGCCACAGACAGCCTGATGCGTCAGCGTGGGAAAGATAGCTCTCAAGCACCGTACCTTTTCGTATAAGGGCGGTCTTTTTTATTTCCAAAAGCGGCTCCTGCTGTTCCGCTGACTTTTCCTCATGGCTCTCCGCAAAATCCCCCAGCGGTTGTTTGATAGAGATAACCGGCATAGCGATATACTGCGGTGATCTTATGCAGGAAAGCAGATCGATAAGGCGGCACTCCACCGTTATGCCGTTTTTCACACCCATTTTTATGACCTGTGTGAAGTTTTCTGAGGACATTGTTCCCCTTGTTAGCTGAACGTTCATAAGCTCCTCTGCGGTATTATCCGCCAAGCAAAGCTCCACTCCAAGAAAAACATTTTTGTCCTTTATAGCAAAAGAGAACAGATCCTCCGGAGAGGAAAGATCTATATTTTTATTAAAGCATATTATTTGAAGATGGCCAAAAAAGATCTCCCTGCCTAGCTGATACTGACAGCCCTCAATGGCGTCTCGGATACTCCTGCCTTTGCAATTGACAGTCTGTATATTGGACTGGCTCACATCAAGAGGAGTGTCAGAACCCATACTCTGGGTCTTAAAGACCTGCAGTGACACATTGTATTCCCCGTTTTCATAGTCAACGCCCATGGCGTGGCAAAGAACACGCTCCTCAATATCCACCTGCCTGCCGAAAGAAGAAAACAACAGCGTCACTGCTGCGATAAAAAGCACAACAACTACCTGTATCTTACGCTTTTTCATCAGATCTCGCCCCCTTTTTCACAAATATCAGGCATAGAAGCGGTATTACGCCTCCGAGAAATATGAGTGGGATAGGGCTGAGCCCTGCGTATGCGATGCTCTCCCACTTGTGAGGCAAGAGCCAGAAAAGCGTTGCCGCCGCAGGAATCGCCGCTGTTATTATCACGCCCGAGCCAGAACCGAGCTTAGGAAAAACATATCTCAGGCATCTGCCTGAACAATGGAAATATACTCCCAGCTTATATACCGAGAGCATTACCCACACGCCCATAACAGCGGCGTCATAGCGTTCTATTATGGCAGTGCGTGAAAATGCCGCAAGTGCGAAGAATGGCAGTTTCGCAAGAAGAGTGTAATCTCCAAGTATCATTGTGATAAAGCCTAAGACTATTTCAACAAGGGCAAGCCTTGTGAGCAGAAAATACACAGACGTTTTTGCTGCATTGCCCTTTGTTGAGGGTAAAAGAAAAACTATCACTGCAAGATAAGAGCTTCTTGCAAGCTCGCTGACAGCAGAATGAAAAATGCCTTTTCCAACGTTTCTTTCCGCAAGGTGAAAATCAACGAATGTGAAATCTTCAAGAGAGCTTATAACAAGGACGGATGTCACAAAGAGAAAAAGTACAAAAAGCACTGTCCCCGTTTTTCCTATGACCCCAAGGCCTGACATTGCAACATATATCCCGCAGGCGGCAACGCTGAGAACTATCATGAGCCGTGGTATATAATCAGAAAAATAATAATCCATAAAATAGGTGAAGGTGCCGATAACATAAAATGACACTGTAAGAAAATATGCAAGATACAATGTACAAACTCCCCTGCCTGCCAACTTTGAACGGCTCACCACAAGGGTGCATGGGTCATCATTAGGAAAGCGCTTGTGGAAAGCCGCCATACAGCATATCATAACTATCTGAAAAACTGTAGACAGCACTGTTCCAAGCATAAGCTCCAAAGCGTTTGCGGTGCTTTCAGGGAGAAATGTCATCATTGAAAAGGCTCTTGTACAGATAAGCATTGCAAAAAACTGCATTGGCGTAAGCTTTTTCATTGGCTTCCCCCCTTTTCGTCAAGCTTGTATTCTTTAATGGTGCTGTGAGTTTTCTCATATGACCGAAAGCTCCGTCTTGAAATAACGTCCTTTATACCCTTTGAGAAAAATGGCGTAACAGGAGCGGTGTAAGATACTGCAAGGTCGTCCATGGAGTTTATATTTATCATCAAAAGCACAGTGCAAAGTGCAATGCCATAAAGCCCCGAGCCGCCGCCCACCAGGATATACACTAGCCTTAATATAGCCGTCTGCTGATAAAGGCTCGGTATAACGAACGATGATGTTGTGGTTATCCCCACCACTATAAGCAGAGGGGCGGACACAAGTCCGCTTTTTACGGCAGCGTCACCTATGATAAGACCGCCCACTATAGAAACAGTGCTTCCCACAGACTTTGGAAGCCGCAAGCCTGCTTCTTTCATTATCTCAAATAGAAGCATTAGCACAAGCACCTCCACTGTCAACGGATAAGGCGTTGACTCCTCTGAAACTGCAAGATTCAGAAGAAGCTTCAATGTGAAGACCTCAGGGTGAAAGCTCGCCAGTGCAACATACAGACCCGGAAAAGCCACCGCTAGAAAAAACGCAATATATTTCAGCCACCGCATAAAGGTGACGTAAAAAGGCTTTTCCGCAAAATCGTCCATGGTCTGAAAATTTTCCGCAAAAAGCGATGGGCAGATAAGCACAAATGGCGTGCCGTCCACAAAAACACATATCCTGCCCTGATTTAGTCTTGTGCATATCATATCAGGTCTTTCGGAATAAGCCATTTGTGAAAACACTGACGAACCGAAGCCTTCGTCGATAAAAGGTTCGATATATCCGCTTGTGAGAACAGTATCGAGCTTTATGCCTTTGAGCTGTTTTCTCAGCCTGTCCACAGCGTCTGAGCTTGCCCGGTCGCTCATGTAGACCATGCACACGTCGGTGGAAGAACGCTTTCCTATCTGCATCATCTCAAACCGCAGCGATGGTGTTTTCAATCGTCGGCGCACAAGAGAAATATTAGTTCTTATTGTTTCTGTAAAAGAATCCTGTGCGCACATTATAGTCTGCTCGCTTGCAGGCTCAGAAACCGACCGCTTGTCGTAACCTTGGATACCGTAAACAACAGCCTTTGAAAGCCCCTCCACAAATATGACCGCAAAGCCCGAAAACAAAAACTGTATGACGTCACCATAATTAAAGACCGTTTTTCTCTCGGCGGCAAGCAGGCTTTCTTTTGTTAAGAAGTCGAACACCTGCTCTGCATTGCCCTTTGACTTTTGTGCAGAAAGCTCCATTATAGGTCTGAAAATAAGCTCTGACATTGCGCTCGTTGAGATCATTCCCTCTATGGATACCAACGCACAGCTTACGGAGCATATCTTCACATTCATTATGTTAAGATCCATTGAATTGCCTGTTATGGTGCGAAGGGAAGTCATGGCGGCGTCAATGGTCTTATCTATCTCAGCGTTTTTGTAGTTTCTGAAATCGGGTGTATTCATTTTGTTTCTCCTACATGAAATTTTGTTGTATTTATTATCTGCGGCTGTTATCAGAATATTCTGCATTAAAGCTGCAAAAAATAGCTTTGACCATATTGGAGGAAAACAAAATGCTGATAGTTTTTTTCAGAGCCGTTATACTTTATATACTCATTGTCATAAGCATACGCCTTATGGGCAAAAGGCAGATAGGCGAATTACAGCCCTCGGAGCTTGTTATAACGCTTCTGCTTTCAAACATCGCCACCCTGCCTATCGAGGATATGACTATACCGATGTCAATGGGCATAGTGCCTATATTCACGCTGGTGTGCCTTGACGTTATACTCTCTCACTGCTCGCTTAAATTCAGAGGGCTTAGAAAGCTCATATGTGGCTCTCCGAAAATAGTCGTGTCCCGTGGGATCATAGATCAAAAACAGCTCAAAGACCTGCGTTTTTCTGCAGACGATCTTTTGGAGTCCCTAAGAAGCATGGGTATATTCGATATAAACGAGGTACAGCTTGCGGTGGTGGAAACAACAGGCAAGATATCGGTCTATCAGAAAGCACAGTTTCGACCTGTGAACAATGGCGGAATGGGCATAAAAGGATCTCAGACCGACCCTCCACAGCTCGTTGTCGACAACGGAAGGATAATATACTCCGCCCTTGGTCTTATCGGCAAGGACGAAAAGTGGCTCATGAAAAAGCTGGGAGAAAAGGGTATGCCCCTGAAAGATGTTTACATCTGCACCGCTGACCCCTCAGGGCAGATAGTTGCCATAAGAAAAGACAAGGGCAAGAAAAAAGTATAAAGGAGCAAGCTCAATGAAAAGATTGACCGCCTGCATTATTATCCTCACTGTCATAGCCGCCATGTCAGTGTTCTCCGTATTTGCGGTAAAAAAAGAAAACGATAAGTTCATAAGCCTTGTGAACGCCGCTGAAAACAGCTACAGAAATGAGGACAGCGACACAGCCCAACGGCTCGAAGAACTCGAAAATGCCTGGAATAAATATTATGTAAGAATATCATATATAGCACAATCCTGCACACTTGATGATATCTCCTATGCAGTGGCAAAGCTCCCAGCCCTATTGGAAAAGGGCTCTGAGGAATTCTTGTCAGAGTGCGAGAGCATACGCTCATGGACAGAGAAGATATGCCACACTCAGTATCCCCATTTATATTCGGTTTTTTAATGTAGAAAAATTGTGTCTAAAACGTTATCAAAGTGTATGATTTTTTCTTGCGTTATTGTACAAATCTACAAAAATCATACAGAACAAGGCGGTTTCAACGAGTTTTTCTTGACTTTTCTTTCTGCTAATATTATACTTAGAATGTATGAATAGGATAAAAAATTTTATCCTGTTTAGAAAAGAAGTATCAATGGAGGTATGAAATGAACACTATCAAGTTTTGTGCTAAGTGCGGAGCGCCAATAGGTCCAGAAGAAAAATTCTGTGGCGGCTGCGGTGCGTCTATCGCCGAAATGGAAGCCGAAGCAGGCATTTCCACACAGCAGGCAGCACCTGCTCAGGCACCCGTTCAGCAGGCTCAGCCTGTACAGCAGCAGGCTCCTCAGTATGACCAGCAGTATGCACAACCAGCAAACAACTACGCTCAGGCAGCAGCTCCTGCGGCTGCAAAGCCAAATCCTTTTGCTAAACTTGGCGAATGGGTAAAGGGTCACAAGAAGATAACACTTATCGCCGCTGCAGCTCTTATCGTTGTTATCGTTGCGATCATCATTCTGTGCAACATTCTTAAATATCAGGTGATCGACGCAAAGGATCTTTTCAAGTTTGAATTTAAGGGTATTGACGGCTGTGGCTATGTTGAGGCAGAGCTTAACTGCTATGACAAGAGCTACTATTCAATGGCAGACGCTACAAGCGCTCTCGGCGACCTTGCTGACGAGACAGATCTTGACCTTGGGGACCTTGATGATCTTTCCGACTATGCAAGCTCATCTGACAAGTCATCAAAGGTAAGCAAGTATTTTGCACTTGACAAGAAAACTCTTACAAAAGCATTTAACAAAGCTGATGATTTTACAGAAGCTAAGAAGATGAGAAATGCCCTTCTCAAAACAAATAGCGATGGCGAGTATAAGCTGAAGATCACTTTTGATAAGAAAGCAAACAAGAATCTTAAAAACGGTGACAAGGTAAAATGCACAGTAAAGTACAACGAGGATTCTCTCAAAGACAAGAACATAAAGCTAAAGAACACTGAGTTTGAGGTAACTGTAAAGGATCTTAAAAACGGTGAGGAGATCGACTTCTTCAAGGGCGTTGAGGTCAAGTTCTCAGGCTTTGACGGCAACGGCTCTGCTGACGTTTCATATGACTCAGCATATCCATTTATCTACTATGATTATGACTACAAGTCAGATCTGAAAAACGGCGACAAGTACACTGTTACAGCTAACATAGACGTTTATGGCGCAGAAGAAAGCGGTGACATGACTTGGTTTGAATATGACGACAAGTATTATACATACAAGACAGCCGACGTTAAGGACGGCAAGGTAACAAAGGATTTCACTGTTGAGGGTCTTGAAAAAACTCAGGAGATCGACCCGTTCGAGGGACTTGAATTTGAATGCTCAGGCGGTGTTCCATTTGTTAAGCCTTACTCAGTAAAGGACGAGTCTATCCCTGCTGCTCTTAAGGACAATGTTTCTTATTCAGTATCATGCGATGATTATATTGGCATCGGCGGCACATTCAAGGTAACTTGCAGCCCTTATTCCTCACTTGCAAGAAATGGTATCACACTTTCCGGCAAAACTGAAACAAACGATTGGGGCGACACTGTTTATGTTAAGGAAATAACAGTTGACGAAACATTTCCTGCATATGTAACAGCTGACAACGGCAAGGCTGCTATGGACAGCTATCAGTCATATCTCGACGACAAGATCGAAGATATGAGAAAGGATATAAAGGGTCATTACGCTCCATATCCTGCTGACTTTGACGGCAAGGTAACATCTATCGAGTCTTTTGATTACGTTGACACTTATGTTGCATTCACAAACAAGAAGAATTATGATTCTTGGGAGAACACAAATGCACTCTACAATCTTTACAAGATAACTGTAAAGACAGATAAGGAGAAAAAGGCAGTTTCATTCTATGCTTCGATCTACTGCTCAAATATCGTTGCAACAGGTGAAACATTTACTGAAGAGCCTTACTTCTCAACATCTTACTACAACAAAGAAGCAGATTTCAAGAAGAAGGTAATTGAAGCCGAGGGTTACACAACAACTAAGGCTGGTGCGGCTTCAAAGCCTGCAACTGACGATTCTTCATCGGCTGCAGCAAACGAAGCAACAACTACGACCACAACAACAGCAAAGACCGATTCTTCTGTAGCAGAAACAACTACATCTGCAAAGGATAAGGCAACAACTACAACTCTCGTTCCATAAGAGTTAAATAGAGAGAAACACGCCGCGGAAATTTTCTGCGGCGTGTGTTTTTATGTCCTGACAACTCTTGAAAACCTTGTCAAAATGTGATATAATATTTGTTACGATAATAAAAAAGCAGCTCCGAAGAACCAGAGCTGCTTTATGAAACGATCGTTATTTAAGGCACTGTGAACCATTTTCAAAAAGCACTTTGTTGAGCTTTGCCACATCATAGCCTTTATTTATTGCGTCAATGAGTATGCAATCACGGGTGTTTTTAGGATAAAGCTGAGCTTCACCCGCAAGAGTCAGAAGTCGCTGAACGGTATCAATATCAAGCTTCATAGCAAGTGCGATAGCGATTATCTTATCCTTGCTTGGAAGTCTTGCTCCTGCAAATATCTGATATCCATATATTTGATTTAGTTGGGATATTCTTATGACCTCTATCTTTGTCATCTTTTTCTTTTTCACAAGCTCACAAAGATAACGTGCAAAATCCTGTCTGTCAAGAGAATCCTTATTGTTGCTTAGAAAACTGTTGATATCATCGCTTCCATTTAGCTCTTCCATAAGCTGTGTTGTTTTTTTCATGTCACCAGTTCCTTCCTATAATAATTTATTTTTTTACATTTTTACATTGGAGATGAGAAATATGTCACAAAAAAGCTTATATGATTTTGAAACAGAACAGATCGACAAAATGTTCGACTGCAAAAACTATCTATTTAAAAACAGCAAGCACGAAAAAGTCATTTTAGAGAGTGACACAGGTGTAAAAATGGTGCGGCACATTATCTATAAGCCTGCTGACGTTTCTGTATACCAAAGGCTCGCATTGATAAATAATCCATATCTTTGCCGTATCTACGAGATCTCCGAAAGCACTGAAGCGTATACTATCTATGAAGAATTCTGCGACGGCATGACTCTTACGGATTATGCAAACGGCGAAACACTAGCAGAACACGACGCCCTGAACATTACCTGCTCCATATGCCAGGGATTGTATGCTCTTCACAGCAGCGGCATCGTTCACCGTGATATAAAGCCTGATAATATTATAACTGTCTCTTATACACATCTGACGCTGCCGACGACTTAATAGGTGTA
>ENA-OZHU01001975-OZHU01001975.1-human-gut-metagenome-genome-assembly--contig:-NODE-1975-length-10072-cov-4.971648_pt1 | contig 10072 bp, 7 predicted proteins | sample MGYA00244054_ERZ653700 | MGnify/ENA primary metagenome ERZ653700 (study PRJEB26926, sample SAMN06165279) | human gut metagenome | biome: ENVO:00009003; feature: ENVO:2100002; material: ENVO:00002003...
GTCCAGCGGTCCGCGGCCCGCTTCGCGCGCTGCCGCCTCGATGGCCTTCGCCCGCTCGCGCTGCTCCTGCCGCAGCAAGCGTTCTTCCTTGGTCATGCAGTCTTCCCCCTTTCATACTGATTGCAAACTCGCGCTCTGCGCGAGTTTGCCTCCATTTTGCAACCAAGCGTCGCAGACTTTCGCGCCCGCAGGCGCGAAATATTTTTAATCATTTTTCGCCGCGACCGGTGCGTGGCGAAAAATACTTCTCGCAGAGTGAGTGTCGAGCCGCCAAGGGCGGCGAGGCACAGAGCGCCGCGCATCCCCTCTCATTTTTGAGAAACGGCTTGCCGTTTCTCAAAAATGAAATCTGTTGAGTACTCCGAACAGCGCCGCCAGACAGCACAGCGCACTCACGCTGGTGAACACGGCGACGAGCTTTACTTCGCTCCAGCCGCAGAGCTCAAAGTGGTGGTGCAGCGGCGCCATCTTGAAAAGGCGCTTGCCGTGCGTCGCCTTAAAGTAGGCGACCTGAATGATGTCCGAGAGCGTCTCGCAGATGTAGACAAAGCCGACGGGAATCAGCACGAGCGGCATATCGTAGGCAAAGGCGAGCGCCGCCACCGTGCCGCCGAGAAACAGCGAGCCTGTGTCGCCCATGAAGACCTTGGCGGGGTGGAAATTATAGATGAGGAAGCCGAGAATTCCCCCGACGAGCGCCGCAGCATAAATGCCGAGCTGCTCATAGCCCTGCCACCAGATGGCGAGCACGGTGAAAAACAGGCCGACCGGCACCGTCACGCTGCCGGCCAAGCCGTCGATGCCGTCCGTGATGTTGACGGCGTTGACCGTGCCGACGATGACAAACGCCGCAAACACCATGTACACCCACCAGCTCATGACGATCTGCGTGTTGAAAAACGGCACGTAGAGGTTCGGCGTCAGCATGCCCTCAAAGCGCATCAGGCAGAGGAACGCGACCGCCGCGGCGAGCTGGAGCAGGAACTTCTGGATGGCCGTGAGGCCGAGGTTCTGCTTGTGCTTCACCTTTTCAAAGTCGTCTAAAAAGCCGATGCCGCCGAAGATCAGCGCAAAAAAGAAGATGTAGAGGTGCTCAAAGTCCCCCGCCATCATGCCCTTCCAGCCGCAGATCAGGATAGAGACGAAGATGCCGAGGATGAACATTAAGCCGCCCATTGTCGGCGTGCCGGCCTTTCCGGCGTGCCAGGTGGGGCCGTCCTCGCGGATGCTCTGTCCGGCCTTGAGCTTTCTCAGCTCAGGGACCAGAAATTTTCCCGTGATCGCGGAGACCGCGAAGCTCAGTATGCAGGCAATGATGATCTTCATGTTCGTTTTCCTTCGCCGCGTCGGCGGCGTCCTTCCTTTGTACTTGCGCGAACCTCTCGCGCACGACCTCCCTCTCGTCGAGGTGGTATTTTATCGTTCCGATCTCCTGATAGGTCTCGTGCCCCTTGCCGCAGAGGACGACGACGTCGCGCGCTTTCGCCTCGCGCAGAGCAAAACCGATGGCCTCGCGCCGGTTTTCGATGACGGCAAACGGCGTTCTGCTCTCCAAAATGGCGGGGAGCACATCGCGCAGGATGGTGTAAGGGTCTTCGGTGCGGGGATTGTCGCTCGTGAGAACAACGAAGTCCGAGAGCGCCGCGGCGATGCGGCCCATGCGGGATCGCTTCGTCTTATCGCGGTCTCCCCCGCAGCCAAAGAGCGCGATGACGCGCCCGTCGGCAAAGCCGCAGACCGTGGAGAGAATATTTTTGAGCCCGTCGGGCGTGTGCGCATAGTCAATGATGACGGTGAACGGCGCATCAAGCGGTACGACCTCGCACCGCCCCTTAACGCCGACACATTCCGTCAGCGCTTTTGCCGCGTCGGAAAGCGGCACGCCGAGCGCCTGCACGGCAGAAAGCGCCGCGAGCGCGTTATAGAGCGAAAAGCCGCCGGGGATGCCGATTTTCATCTCCTCGTGGTCGAGGTCGGTGCAGGCGGTAAAGCGCACACAGTCGTTTTCGTAGCGGGCACGCCAGCCGACAAGGTCATTCGTCATGCCCTGCCCGAATGTGATCCGCTCGCTCGTAAAGCGGGCGAGCAAGCGCTCCGTCCACGCATCGTCACCGTTGACGCAGGCGATGTCACACTGGTCGAAAAGCCTCGACTTCGCGTCGCAGTAGGCCTCCATCGTGCCGTGGTAGTCGAGGTGATCCTGCGTCAGGTTCGTGAAAACACCGACGCGGAATCGGATTCCTTCTACCCTGCTCTGCATCAGCGCGTGGGACGAGACCTCCATCACGGCATAGGTGCAGCCCGCATCGACCATCTGGGCGAGCAGGCGCTGCACGGTCAGCGCGTCGGGCGTTGTGCGGTCGGTCGGGATGGTCTTGTCACTGATCAAATTCTGATTCGTGCCGATCAGGCCGACCTTTGCGCCCTTCGTGCGCTCCAAAAGCTGTTTGATAAGATACGTCGTGGTCGTTTTGCCGTTTGTGCCGGTCACGCCGACCACGGTGAGTTTTCCCGCCGGAGTACCATACCATACCGCCGCGCAAAGCGCAAGCGCTTTGTGCGCATCCGGCACTAAGATATAGGGAATTTCCGTCTCCGGCGGATGCTCGCACACGGCGCAGGCCGCGCCGCGCGCTTTGGCTTCGGCGATAAACTCGCCGCCGTCCTCCTTCTCCCCCGGCAGGGCAAAGAAGAGGAATCCCTCTTCTACCTTGCGGGAATCGAGCGCAAGGCCTCTGACTATCAGGTCAGGCGGCGCATGCACCGTTTTGTCTTCTAATGTGGAAATAAGCTCAGATAACTGCGTTTGAAAAATTCCTTTCGGAATTGGGTCTTGCTGTCTTTAGTCGCGCACCGAGCTGTCGCTGAACTGGACGCGCACGACCGTACCGGCCTCGACCTCCGTGCCCGCGGCGATGCTCTGCGAGATGGCGCGCACCGTGGACGAGCTTGCGTTCGTCGCGCCGGAAACGCCCATGATGAGCCCCGCGTTCACGATCTTCTGGTTCGCGGTCGCGGCGCTGTCGCCCACGACATTCGGGACGATGCACTTGTCAGTCGACTTCTCCGCGCCGAGGTAGAGGATGATCTCCGCGCTGTTCGGTACGATCGCGCCGCCTGCGGGCGTCTGGTCGGTGACGGTATCGCCGCTGCCGACGGTGCGGAAGCTGAAGCCGTTCGCGCTCAGGCGCTCGGCCGCCGCGTCCTTACTAAGGCCGACGACGTTCGGCACAGTCTTATCCGCGCCGACGAGCTCTTCAGCGGTGTAGCTCGGCTCAATGCCGAGATACGGCAGGATCTCGCCCATGACGGAACTCGCCACGGGGGCGACCATGTTACCGCCGGAAACGTAGGTACCGGTCCACTTGCTCGGCTCGTCGAGCGTCAGGAGCATCATCACCTGCGGGTCATCCGCGGGGGCAAAGCACACGAACGAGACGATGACGCCGCCGCCGACCTTATCGGCCGTGCCGGTCTTGCCGCCGATGCGGTAGCCCGCGACCTGACCATTCTTGCCCGTGCCGCTTGTGACCTCATACTCCATGATGTCGCGCACAAGCGCGGACGTCTCCTCGGAGACAACCTGACGGATGGGCGTGGAGTCGTGCTTGGAGACGACGTTGCCGTCCTGGTCGGTGACCTCTTCGACAAGATAGGGCGTATAGAGGTAGCCGCCGTTGACGCAGGCGCACTGCGCCGCCAGCAGTGCGATAGGCGTGACGTTGAAGTTCTGGCCGAAGGCGTAGCACGCCAGCGCCAGCGTCGAATATTTAATTTCGCTGTTGACGAAGCCGCTGGCCTCGCCCGTGGTGTCGACGCCGGTCTTCTCCGTCAGGCCAAAGTCCAGCATGTACTGGTAAAACTTGTCGTTGCCGATGCGAAGGCCGATGTTGATGAACGCGGGGTTGCAGGAATTGGCGAACGCCGTGATGAGGTCCTGATGACCGTGACCGGGCGCGCGCTTGGAGCAGTTGATGGTCTCGCCCTCGATCTTTACGCTGCCGCTGCAATAGAAGCCCGTGTTCAGGTCGACAACGTTTTCCTCAAGCGCCATCGCGAGCGTCAGTGTTTTGAACGTGGAGCCCGGCTCGTAGGTGTCGTTGATGGCCTTGCTGCGCCACTGCTTGTTGAGAAGGTCTCTCATGTTTTCGAGGACCTGCTCCTCCGTCATGCCGGAGGTCAGAAAGTCGTTGTAGACCGTGCCGGGGGAATTCAAGTCGTAGGTCGGCAGCGACGCCATCGCCAGCACCGCGCCGGTGTTGACATCCATGACGATGCCCTCGGCGCCCTTGCCAGTGCCGAAGCGCGTCTCGAGCTCCTGCACACCTTTCTCAAGGTAATACTGGATGGTCGTGTCGAGCGTCGTGTGCAGGTCGCAGCCGTTTTCCGCGTCGAAATACTGGTCGTACTGGTAGAGCACGGAGCGGCCGTCGCGGTCGCGCGCGGTGACGACCATACCGTTCTCGCCGGTCAGCTCGTCGTTGTACGCCGCCTCAAGGCCCATCGCACCGCCGAGGTCATTGGTAAAGCCGATGACCTGTGAGGCGAGCGTCCCCTTGGGATAGGTCCTCTTGCTCGTCGGGCGAATGAAAACGCCCTTGAGGTCGTTTTCATTGATGAATTCCCGCACCTTGTCGGCGAGCTCATCGTCCGCCTTTTTCTTGAGCTCTTCGTACTGCGAGTTCGTTTTCTCCATCTTTTTGAGAATGTCAGCGGGGTCAAGGTCCAGAATTTCAGCAAGGCCGCCCGCGATCAGGTTTTGATCCTGATCGTTTTCGATGATCTCCTTCGGAGAGATGAAAATATCCTCCGCCGAGGCGGACATCGCCAGGATGGTGCCGTTTCGATCGTAGATCGTGCCGCGGCTCGCCTCCACCGTGGTGCGCAGCGTTTGCTGGCGCACAGCGACGGACTGGAGCTCGTCATGCTCGGTGATCTGCCAGTGATAGAGTTGGGTGAAGAGCAGCACAAACGTCAGCACGCCGAACACGCCCAGAAGCAGCAGCGTTCTTGTCTGAATGATGCGGTTTGCGCGGCGCGCGGATTCGGGCCGTCTTTTCTGGTTCTGGGGGCGTGGTGCCACAGTCGTTCATCCTCCTTAAAAATGGAAAAGGAGTAAGGAAGCTCCTTACTCCTTATGTATAGCTTCGCTCATTTGAAATATTCCACCACTGCGCATACGCCGTTGCCAAGCGACGTGAGCACCCGCGACAAAACGTTCTGGCTCTTCTGCTGGTAGACGACCACGCTGTCGGGCTCCGACAGGTCGATGTAGTAGACCTGCGAGGCGCTGGGCTTGGCCATACCGGCCGCGGCCGCCGCCTCCTTGATGGTGGTGAGGTCAAAGGTTTTTTCGTAGCGCGTGAGCAGCGCGACATGCTCGTCCTCGAGCGCGGAGATCTCCTTCTGCACGGAGACGACCTGCGCGGAGATTTCCGTCAGCTGTGCGCGGCACATGATCATCAGCGCGACCATTGCGGCCAGCGCCATAAAGCCGCACAGCGTGCCGAGCGAGACCTTTTCGCGTTGACGGCGGACGGGCGCAGCCTTTTTCTGCACCTTCCGCTGCGGGGGACGCATGAATTCCTCGCGCTGACGCTCGTGCTCGCGCTCGTATTCACGCTCGCGGCGCAGCCTGCGCTGGCGCTCTTCGTAGGCGGGATCGTAAGCGAGATTGCCATTGACTCGTCCGCTGTAGCGGCGGTATTTCATGTTCTGCTCTCTGCGGCTGGCCATGGCGATCTCCTTTCTTTTGCGTATTTTCGGCTGTTGTCAGCACTTTTCCGCGACGCGCAGCTTGGCGCTGCGGGCACGGGGATTCTCTGCGAGTTCTTCTTCGCCCGAAACGATGGGCTTTCTTGTGATGAGCTTGACCTTTGGCTTTCGTCCGCACACGCACACCGGAAATTCCGGCGGGCAGATGCAGCCCTGTGCAAGCTCCTGTAATTTCTTCTTGACGATGCGGTCTTCGAGCGAGTGGAACGTGATGACCGCGAGCCGTCCGCCCGGTTTCAGATTTTTCTCCGCCGCGTCGAGCATCGGCGGAAGCTCGCCCAGCTCGTCGTTCACGGCAATGCGGATGGCCTGAAAGCTGCGCTTGGCAGGGTGCTGCTTTTCGCGCAGCGCGCTCGCGGGCATGGCCGAACGGATGATATCGGCGAGCTCAAGCGTCGTTTCGATGGGCTTTTGCTCGCGGTGCTGGCAAATTCTCTTCGCGATGGCGGGCGCATAGCGCTCCTCGCCATATTCAAAGAGGATGCGGCGCAGCTCTTCATAAGAATAGGTATTCACGACCTCGCGCGCGGTCAGTGCGGCGGATTCGTCCATGCGCATATCGAGCGGCGCGTCCTGCTTGTAGGAAAACCCGCGCTGCGCTTCGTCGAGCTGCGGGGAGGAAACGCCGAGGTCAAAAAGCATCCCGTCCACGCCGTGGACGCCCAGCTCGTGCAGCACAGCGTCGAGCGCGCTGAAATTGCTGTGGACGAGCGTAACCTTGTCCAAATAATCGCCGAGGCGGCGGTTTGCCGCTTCGATCGCGGTCTCGTCACGGTCAAGCGCAATGAGACGGCCCGTCGTCAGGCGGCGCACGATCTCGAGCGAATGTCCGGCGCGGCCGAGCGTGCCGTCCACATAGATGCCGTCGGGCTTGATGGCGAGCGCGCCGAGGCACTCGTGCAACAGTACCGGCTTATGGCCGTAGTTCTCTTCCATATCAGAATCCCAGCTCTTCCATCACGGCGGCCAGATTCTCGGGATTGAGCTCCTCGGCCTCGATCTCTGCCCACTTCTCCGCATTCCAGATCTCGGCGCGGTTCGAAACACCGATCACGACCACGTCTTTTTCAAGGTGGGCGTAGGCTCTGAGCTTCTGCGGCAGCACGATGCGCCCCTGCGCGTCGGGCTCGCACTTGGCGGCGTTGGCGAAGAGCGGGCGCATGGCCTTGGTCTTCGTGTAGGGCAGGCTTTCAAACTTTTCGGTGAAGCGCGCCCAGGAGGCGTCGGAATAGATGCTCAGGCAGGAGTCCATGCCCATGGTGACATAAAACGTGTCGCCGAGCTCCTCGCGCAGCTTCGCGGGGATAAAGAGCCGCCCCTTGGCGTCGATCGTGTGCTGATACTGACCCGTCACGGCGGCTGACCCCCTTTTTCTGTGCATTTTCGCATACAGAGGGCACGAAAGCGCGGCCTTTTCTTCATTTTGGAAAAAGCCGTGCCGCGTCCGATCTGATGCTTATGTGGGAAAGTAAGCCATTTTCATGGTATGATACACCACTTTCCCCCACCCTTGTTTTGAGTATACGAGATTCACATAAAAAATGCAAGCAGAAATTTCCCTGAGATTTCAAGCCTTTTACCGCTTTTTCCTGTGAAAATTCGGCCAGTGCGCCGTATTTTTAAAACGCATGTTCTACTTTGGTTTTGGTTAAAAAAGGGCCGCCACAAGATATTGTGGCGGCCCTTTATGCTATGCCCAAATATAGATTATGTCTACCGATCATGTCGGTTTTTGTCACTTTTGACAAAACTTTATCCGTTCTGCATCTGCTTTTCAGCTGACTGTGCCAGCTCCTCGCGGCGCTTCTGCATCTGCTCGGCAGAGGCGGCGCGGAAGCGCACGCGGGACTGCTTGACCTCCTCGAGCGCCATCTGGATGGCCTCCTCGGTGCGGCGCAGCGCATCCTCGGTGTACTCGTTGGCCACGCGGTACATTTCGCGCGAGCGGTCCTCGGCCTTTTTGATGATCTCGTGGCTCTTTTCGCGGGCGATACCGAGCACCTCGGTCTCGGAGACCTTGTTCTTCGCGTCCTGCTCGGCCTGCTGCATCATGCGCTCGACGTCGCGCTTAGCAGCCTTGACATAGTCCTCCTTTGCGCGGATGAGCTCCTGCGCGCGGGAAAGCTCCACCGGAAGCTGGGCGCGAATCTCGTCGAGCAGGTCGAGCGCCTCGTCGCGGTTCAGAATGCACTTGTCGCTCGTCAGCGGCGCGTTCTTCGCGCCGTCGATCATCTCGTAAAGCATATCCAAAAGATGCTGCACATCATTGTTCGCCATGGTCTTCTCTCCATCCTTTCACAAGCTCCGCCGCGCGCAGCGGCATATATTTTTCAAGGTCTTGTCCGTATTTGATCATTTCGCGCACCATCGTGGAGCTGATGTGCTGAAACTTCGGCTCCGCGACCAGCAGCACCGTTTCGAGCGCGCCGTCCGACACATCGCGATAGATGAGCGAAAGCTGCTGCTCGGCGTCAAAATCCACGCTGTTGCGCGCGCCGCGCACGAGAAACTGCGCGTTTTTGCGCAGCGCGTAGTCGGTCAGAAGTCCGCCGCCGAGCTCAGCTTCCACATTGGGGAACTCCTCGACGCTCGCGCGCATGAGCGCGAGTTTCTGCTCGTCGGTGAACATCGGGTGCGTCTTCGTCCCGTTCGGCACGATGGACACATACACGCGGTCAAAGAGCTTCGATGCGCGCGCGATAATGTCCTGATGCCCGATCGTCACAGGGTCGAACGAGCCGGGAAACACTGCGATTCTCATGCCTCTTCCTCCACCGCGCGGTGATAGATGCTCACCTTGATCTTGCCGTAGCGGTACTCGCGATACAGTCCGTACGGCGCGGGAAGCTCGGGAAGCGTCTGGTTCTGCGGACTTTCCGCGACCATTATACCATGGGGTGATAAAATGTCAAACTGCGCGATCTTTTCCATCGCCTGCTCCAAAAGTCCGCTTTCGTACGGCGGATCGAGGAAGATGATGTCGAACCTCCCGCTCTGCGTGCCGAGCGCGGCGAGCGAATCACCGCAGATGATCTGCGCGTTTTCTTCCAGATGGCACAGCGCGAGATTTTCGCGCACGAGCTTGACCGCGTCTGCACGCTTGTCAACAAAAAGCGCGCTTTTTGCCCCACGCGAAAGCGCCTCGATGCCGAGCTGCCCCGTGCCCGCAAAAAGATCGAGCACGCGCGCATCCTCCACGTCGAACTGGATACAATTAAAAATACTTTCCTTGACCTTGTCGGTCGTCGGGCGGGTCTCCATGCCCTTGAGCTCGCCCAGCCGCCGTCCGCGCGCCGAGCCTGTGATAACTCTCATGTTTATCCCTCCGCAGCGCCCAAAGCGGGCGCAATGAACTCGTTAGTTTCCATAATACGTGAATTTCCGTTTATTTTCAATAGAGTCCTTGACATTTTCCCGCATTTTACGCAAAATATTTTCTCTTGTTATTCTGCACCGCTTCGTATATAATGATATAGTCATATCATATCGACCAGGGAGAAAGGAGTATCTTCCATGATCAGGCTACAAACCGAAAAGGGCGAAGTCAGCATTTCCGACGCAGCCCTGTCTAATATCACCGGCGCCGCGGCCACAAGCTGCTTTGGCGTCAAGGGCATGGCCTACCGCTCGATGACCGACGGGCTCGTCCACCTGCTGCGCCGCGAGGCGATGAGCAAGGGCGTGCGCATCATTCCCCACGAAGAAGGGGACATTTCCATCGAGCTGCACATCGTTGTGGAGCACGGCGTGAACATCGCCGCCGTCTGCCGCTCCATCATCAATCAGGTGCGCTATATGGTCAGCGAAAACACCGGCGCAAGCATCCGCAGCATCGACGTTTGCGTCGACAGCATGAATCTCTAAAAACCGAGGAGGACATCATCCTATGCACGATACCATCAATGGTGCCATGTTCAAGGAGATGCTGCTCTTCGGCACCGTCTCCATCGCACAGGCACAGCAAGCTATCAATGATTTGAATGTATTCCCCGTTCCCGACGGCGACACGGGCACGAACATGAGTCTTACCATCCAGACCGCGGCGCAGGAGCTCAGGAAGATCGAGCCCGCGACGGTCGATCAGGCCGCCTCTGTCACGGCGTCCGCGCTGCTGCGCGGCGCGCGCGGCAACTCCGGCGTCATTCTGTCGCTTCTCTTCCGCGGCATCTCCAAGGAGCTCAAGGGCTGCAAGGAGGCCGACGGCGCGGCGTTTGCCGCCGCGCTTCAGGAGGGTGTCGCCGCGGCGTATAACGCCGTGATGAAGCCCGCCGCTGTCTCTTATACACATCTGACGCTG
>ENA-OZHU01001984-OZHU01001984.1-human-gut-metagenome-genome-assembly--contig:-NODE-1984-length-10017-cov-5.886167_pt1 | contig 10017 bp, 8 predicted proteins | sample MGYA00244054_ERZ653700 | MGnify/ENA primary metagenome ERZ653700 (study PRJEB26926, sample SAMN06165279) | human gut metagenome | biome: ENVO:00009003; feature: ENVO:2100002; material: ENVO:00002003...
TGCTGCATAACATTTCGCTGTACCCCGGTCTGACCGAAGAGCAGCTTTGTCGCTTCTTTCCCGAAAAAGAAGCGACGGCAAAAACTTTGCTTGCCCATATGCTGAAAGAAGGGCGCATCTTCTGCGCCGAGAATGGTCGCTACTACGCAAATCAAGAAGCACAAAACGGCGCAGATAAAGACTTATCCCGCTGCGTCTGGGTTCTACTCGATTTTATAGATCAAGTGGAATATCACACTGTTGGAGAATTTCCGGCAGCTATACTCTGTTTTGCAAATGGAGAACTGTATGAAATTGTTCCTATCCCGCAGGGCAAGGAAACTATGATCTGCCAGTTGCTGCGCCAGCCGCAGAAAGATGCCGACAAGTGCATTGTGGTGGTCGATGATGCTGCCCAAATCGAGATGCTGGATATTCCGCAGGTAGCCGGGTTCTGCACGGTAGCCGAGGACGGTACTGTCAGTTACTACAAAAAGGAGGCCGCGTTTGAATCCTGACGTACTTTTGAATCGCATCCGATTAGAGCAGCGTGGACTCATCGACATCCACAAGAAATTGTACGAGATGGAGCATCTGCTGCCCATACCCGACCCAATGCAGTTTGCCAAAACCGCCGAGAGTGCGGCGCTTCTCAGCGAGAAAAGCACGGCGCATCTGCGCAATATGTTCTTCTCCGTATCGAACGAGCCGCCAATCTATTACTACCCCAAGGCAGCCGAAGTACAGAGCATCCGCGTGTGGGCAGATACCAACTACTTGCGTGTGCTGCTCCCCGCGCTGCTGCCGGATAAAAAGAAGCGCGATGGCTGTAAGTTTCTTTTGCTGCCGCTTCAGGCGGCACTGGTGCAAAGCGGGCCGCTTCCCCACTTCTCCGACTGCGTGATTTGCGTGGAACATATCTACGACCACAACCTCCCAATCAAGGCGGTCCGGGATTATGACAATTTAGAGTTGAAAGCCGTCATAGATGTCATTGCCACGTTCTGCCTGACAGACGATACCAGGGCGCTGTGCGATTCTTTCCAGACGACCCGGTTTGGATATTCGTCCTCTACCGTGATAACCGTGATGCCAAAAAACTGCTTTTCGGCATGGCTAAACGCCCCCGAAACGGCTGAAAACAGACCTCCACTTTTCCCGTAAAATTCGTAAAAATCAGATACCTGTGCTTGAAAGTGACTTTTCAGCATTGCTGCAAGCCGTTTTATACACAAATCAGCGGTAACTTTCGCCGGAGTCAAAGAAGGCACGGTTAAATTCCGAGGTGATTTCTATTTCTTCTGCTTTTCCTGTCCTGCCCGCGCAAGACAGCCTCTATTATGAACTTTTGGCGCTCACTGCCATCTGCGGTGAGTTGCCTTGTGCGTGTGCTGACCGCCTTACCTCCAGCAAAAGTTACCGCAAAAAAGTGGTGACGAGCCTAACGCACGACAAGCTCCTGCGCATTTTCTCCAAAGATCATCTTCGCGGCTATCGGCTCGGTATCCGTGGCAAACGTCTTTTGCGGGAACGAGCGCCAGAACGATTTCAATTCTATCTGTCAGGTCGCACCGACACCAACTCCATCAAGTCATCCCCTGCCCGCCGTCTGCGGCTGCATCGTATCGCGCAAACCTATGTCACGATGCTGAATGCAGGCGCGATGATTTATCGAGATGAAAAGCCGCCTGTATTTGTGCCTGATGGTAGCAGTCTTTGCCGCATTGAAGCCCCTGCTTTTTATGATTCCCGCGAGATGAAAGAGTTGGGCCTTGAAATGGTAAAGGTTCACGGCTCTCGTATGGTAGGCTCGCTGCTGACCCCATCCCGCACCTTTGCTGTGTTCAACGGCATGGATGCTGTTCTGACCTTTGACACGCAAATCGAACAGCGGGGAAAAATCATGCTGCAAAATATCCGCTGTACGCGGACTGGCGCAAGTCACACGCCTGATGGTATCCTGCTGTCCGATCAGTGGACGGTGATGACTACCCTGCTGGAAGATGCAAAGACCTACAAGAAAGAGCGCTTCCTTTTTGGCGAGGGCTACGAACATTTCTACTTTCTCACCAATGACTACCACGGCGAGACGTTGCTGTGGCTGCTTTGTCACCCGGAGATTATCGGGCAGTTAAACGCCATGCTGCTGCAAGAACTTCAGCCGCCTTGCCGTAATGCCTTCATCGAGAACGACGCTCGTACAGATGCCGGCACGCCAATTCTGTTCTGTTATCTGCCGGATCTGCCGCGTCTATTCCGATTTTTCTCTGCCTTGGAGCTGCTGCAAATGAAAGGTGCCATCCTCTGCTTTGATTTTCAGGCAGACGCGCTGCGGTCTCTCTGCGGTGACAGGGTCGAGGTGCAGACCATCGACTTTGCTGAGTTCGAGAGGAGGTTTCTGACTTCACCATGAAACGTCCCTCAAAAAGATTACAGATTCTGTTGGCAGTCGCACTGCTGCTCTATGCCTGCGGCTATGTAACGCAGTTTATCGGCAACTATGCTGTTTGGCAGAAAAACGGCGGTATGCTGGGCGGCACTTCCCCGCCGTTTCCCTCTTTGACGCCGCTGGCTTGCCTCAAAGGTATTTTGTGGTTTGGCAAACCCGTTTATGAGTAGAGCTAAACTTCGCAGAACAGCTTTATAAGAAAGCAGACAAATCAAGTAATCCCCACATACCACTTTGTTGTGCCCAGACGCAATTCTGCTGTAACGAGGGAGCCAGTTTTTCGTACTGCCCTGCACGAATGAGCGTTTTGCCTACAACGTCTTTCACAAGGTACTGCCCGCTTTCATCTTGGAGCACGACAAAGCCAAACAGTTCAGGTGCAGGATAGCTGAGTTCGGTGTGTCCGTAATGCAGAATAGGACGGTACTCACAAGGAATTACTTCCTCGCCGGTCTCATTAACATACCCCCAGTTACCAGTTCCGTTTTGAACCGCAATCAGTTTATCTGTTGACATTGCGGCAGCCTGATATACAAAATTGGTAACTAATGTGCCAGCACGGGAGGCTATTGCATATGGTGTGCCTTCATCGGGGTACCATGTCAGACCGCCAGCGTCTTCGGTTTCATCAACAAGAGTTCCCTTCTGGACAGCTAATAGCTTATCTATTGGGAGATTAGCAGGAATACTCTCCGCAGGGCCAGAACTTCCTTCTGTTTCGTATAGGGTATTGCTGTCTGCATCATAGACATAATAGATTCTGTTTTGCACATTTCAAAGCCTAAAACGGAAGCTGGCATTCGGACAATCCCGATGCTTGATACCGTGAAAGATGCCTTTGAAATGATGCAGGAAGAACAAGTGGAATCCGGCCTGGACGATACTGAAATCGATGGAATGACGGGCTTTATCTTTTGTAACCGTTATGGTAATGTTCCTAATCCACAGTGTGTAAATCGTGCTATCAAGCGCATCATTGCAGATTACAATGCGGGCGAGGAAGTGGCAGCAAAGAAACAGCGCCGGGAGGCGGTTTTGCTTCCAGACTTTTCGGCACACCATTTGCGCCATACTTTCTGTACAATGCTTTGCGAAAAAGAGACCAATTTAAAGGTCATCCAATCGGTCATGGGGCATAAAGACATTCAGACAACGATGGACATTTATGCCGAAGCAACCGAAGAAAAAAAGCAGGAATCGTTTGAACGATTGGCTACAACACTGGATGTTTTTAATCAGCGAAGAAGTGCTCTACTGAGTACTTCTATTGACAGCAAAAATTCACTACTGACATCAAAATGACAGCAATTAGAGAGTGATTACTGGATAATCACGAAGGGTCACGAATATTTGGAAATCACACAAAGCCGTGATAGTAAAGCATCACGAAGCATTGTGAAGTGATTCTAAATATAATCCCCACGATGAAGCCTATCGGCTGATTTTGTATCGTAGCTACGATATAAAGTTGCAAAAAACAGGCCATTTTGTGGCAAAATGTACCAAATTTATCCCATTTGCCTGAAAATATCCACAAGCGATTTTGCGCGCATCCTGCCGAAAAGCAGGATGCGCTTTTTTGTTGTAGCGTGAATTTTCACCACTGGCGGTACGGTTTTGAGAGCCTATCGCCAGTCTTGACAGACAAAACCGCAGCAATTTCCGAAGGAAAATTTCGGCGAGGGAGACTTATTCTCCCCCGCCGTTTATTATAGATTCCCGAAAGATTTGAAAAGAAAGAAGGTATTTCCCATGAGCATCATTATCGGCATCGACCACGGCTACTACTATCATATTGTGGCTCGTCAAAAGACACTACAAATCCATTGCGGATAACGTCAATGATGTCTTGCCGTGTCACATCCGAAATTTTATCCATCATAATTACTCCATGTTCATTAGCAGATAATCTCTCGCACCTTATACTGCCTCAGTAGGGATCATTTCTTTCCTATACTGCGCCGGTGACTTCCCTATCTCTTTCTTAAACACCCTGCTGAAATACAGCGGGTTCTCATACCCTACGATTTCGGAAATTTCCTTGATGTTGTAGGTCGTCCGCTCCAACAGGCTTTGGGCGTTGACCATGCGCAAGGAGAGGATGTACTGGGCCGGGGACATACCTGCGTACTGTTTGAAATTGTGTATAAACCAGTTGGTGCTGATGTGCAGGGATTCCGCATAATCGTCTATGCTGATCTTTGTGTTATAGTTCTCGTTGAAGTAAGCCGCCGCGCGTTCAATTTGCTCTTGGACGTCGCCGGTGGCTTTTTTCTGTTCATGCTGCTGGCGGTCCACCAACAGCAGAATATCATTGAACAGCGATGCGATATAGTCCTCGTACCCATAGCGGCACAGCTGCAACTCCTGAATGATTTTGCGGAACAACGCCTTGTAATCCGGCAGCACACCGCAGTAGAACACATGCTCATCGAGCGAGATGCCGTGATACGCCAGTATGTTCTTTACATCGCTGCCTGTGAAGTGAATCCAGAAAACTTCCGGGTTATCTTCCAGATAATATACATATTTTTGGATTTCTTCCGGCTTGTAAAGCACCATATGGCCCGCGCTGACGATTTCTTCCTTGCCGTCAAACCAGAAATGCGTCTTGCCGTTTGCCACATATAAAATCTGGTAATCCCTGCGCCCTTTCTGCCAGTAAGTCGGTAGTTTGGGGCGCGTTTTCAGCCGGTAGGTGCCACAGCTGCCCACCACCAACGGCGTGGAGTTGTCTTTGAAATCTGTACGGGAATTGTTCAGATATCCAGCGTTAATGTACACAAAAATTCCCTCCTGTTTTTGTGAATATTGCTAGGTGCTTCGTCCATTTTACCTTCACTTTACAAAAAGCCATTGATTTTGTGCATGTTTAGTGCAATACCGTTTATGTTTTATTGTATATAGAAATTGTATAATAATTTCAGACGAAACGCAAGCAGAACTGTATAAATCACAGGAGGAGAATGGATGATTATTCCGCACTATTACGAGGACCCGCACACACTGCATGTGGGTACCATGCCGAATCGTGCCTATTACATTCCGGCATCCCGGCGCAGCGATGCCTTAGTCGAGCACCGCGAGACCTCGGATCGCTTCCAGCTTTTGAACGGAAGCTGGAAATTTCGGTACTACGCCAGCATTTATGACTTGCAGGATACTTTCTATGAGGTCGGCTATGATGCCTCCGCTTTTGACAGCATCCCGGTCCCCAGCGTGTGGCAGAACCATGGCTACGACCACCACCAGTACACCAACATCCGCTATCCGTTCCCCGCTGATCCACCGTATGTTCCTAAAGAGAACCCCTGCGGCGCTTACCTCTACGACTTCACTTACCAAAAAGATGCCACCGCCTCGCGTGCATTTCTGAACTTCGAGGGCGTTGCCTTCTGCTTCTATGTCTGGCTTAACGGTCAGTTTGTCGGGTACAGTCAGGTCGCCCATTCCACAAGCGAGTTCGATGTAACGAAGTTTTTGCAGGACGGCACCAACCATCTGGCGGTCCTCGTGCTGAAATGGTGCGATGGCAGTTACATGGAAGATCAGGATATGTTCCGCATGAACGGCATTTTCCGTGATGTCTACCTGCTGCACCGACCGGAACAGTGCATCGAGGACTATTTCATCACCACCGACATCCACGGCAGCACCGCAGAGGTTGCTGTCCGCCTGCGTTACTACGATTCCGCCGTTGCCACCCGCATCACCCTCTACGATGCAGCCGGTACGATGGTCGGCAGCGTAACGCCCGTGGAAGCACCGGATGATGCGGCATTCCCCCATCATGCAGAAATCACCGTTGTTGACCCGACACTCTGGAACGCAGAGCAGCCCTACTTATATACCCTTGTGTTGGACACGCCCAACGAGACTATTACGGACCGTGTGGGCATCCGCGAGGTTCACGTTGCCAACAACCAGATTTATGTCAACGGCCAGTCCATCAAGTTCCACGGTGTAAACCGCCACGAATCCGACCCTGTCACGGGCTACGCCGTTGGCTTTGAGCAGACGAAAAAAGACCTGCTCATGATTAAAAAGCACAACTTTAATGCCATCCGCACCAGCCATTACCCGGATGTGCCTTACTTCTATCAGCTCTGCGACCAGTACGGCTTCTTTGTCATTGATGAAGCCGACAACGAGAGCCACGGTGCATCCGAATACTATTGCGAAGGCAACGAAAGCTGGCCCAACCACGTCGAGAACTGGAACAAGCCCATCGCAGACAACCCGGAGTTCACCGAGGCCACCGTAGACCGCACCCGGCGCTGTGTGGAGCGTGACAAGAACCGTCCCTGCGTCATCATCTGGTCGATGGGCAACGAGAGCGCCTACGGCTGCACGTTTGAAGAAGCGCTGGCATGGACAAAGAGCTTTGACCCCCACCGCCTGACCCACTACGAGAGTGCCCAGTACCGCAGCAAAAACCGTAAATACGATTTCTCGAACATTGATATGTTCAGCAATATGTACCCTTCTCTCGAAAGCATTCAGGAATATCTGGACAACGAGCCGGACAAACCCTATATCATGTGCGAGTACAGCCACTGTATGGGCAACGGCCCCGGCGATTTGGAGGATTACTTCCAGTTCATTCAGAGCCATGACGGCTTGGTCGGCGGTTTCCTGTGGGAATGGTGCGACCACGGTATTTATAAAGGGAAGATGCCAGACGGCCGCGGCATCTATTATTACGGCGGCGACCACAATGAGTGGCCGCATGACGGCAATTTCTGCATGGACGGTCTGGTTTACCCTGACCGCCGCCCGCACACCGGGCTGTTGGAGTTCAAGAATGTCTATCGCCCGGCGCGTGTTGTGAAGTACGACCGGGAATCCGGCATGCTCACGCTGCACAACTACATGGACTTTGTTGATTTGACCGAGTATGCCGCACTAACCTATCAGGTAAGCTGCGATGGCGAGGTCATCGACAACGGCTTCATCCCCTACCCTGACGGTTTCACCCTGCCGCCGCACAGCGAAAACGCCTTGCCGTTGGCCGTCCATATTCCCGACAAAGGCAAGTGCTTCCTGAAGATCTTCTACCATTGCAAAAAAGACCTGCCCTTGCGTTCGGAAGATCATCTCCTGGGTTTTGATGAAATCCTGCTGGAAAACGAAGACAGCCGCAACCAGAAAACCTTGGCTATGTGGAGTGATGCCCCTTCCAACAGCACAATCACTGTTCAGGAGACGGACCGCCATTTGACGCTGTGCGGCAAGAACTTCACCTACAACTTTAATAAGCTGACGGGTCTGTTCGCCGCGATGCAGTACGAGGAGGCAGTCCTGTTGGACAAGGAAATGGAGTTCAACATCTGGCGTGCTCCTACGGACAATGACCGCAAGCTGAAGCTGGATTGGCTGGCTGCCCGCTATGACCACTGTATGACCAACGCCTACCGCACCGAATATCAGGTGACGGACAGCGGTGTGACTCTGTGCGCCAAAGTCGGCATTGCACCGATCAGCTTGCAGAAATTCCTTGATTTGGATGTCTGCTGGACGGTTTCCAACAGCGGTGCAGTAACGCTGGCACTGCACGCTGAGCGCAACACGGTATTCCCCGAACTGCCGCGCTTTGGCCTGCGCCTGTTCCTGCCAAAAGAAATGGCCCGCGTCAGTTACTTCGGCATGGGTCCGATGGAAAGCTACTGCGACAAGCACCATGCTGCCAGCCACGACTACTTCAGTTCCACCATCTGGCAGCAGCACGAGGACTACATCCGCCCGCAGGAGAACGGCAGTCACTATGATTGCGATTATGTCCAGCTGGATGGCGCTGGCATCAAGCTTACCGCTGTCGGTGCAAAGCCGTTCTGCTTCAACGCCTCGCACTACACGCAGGAAGAGTTGACTGAAAAGGCGCACAACTATGAGCTGCACCCCTGTGACAGCACCGTTCTCTGCCTTGACTATGCACAGAACGGCATCGGCTCTGCCAGCTGCGGGCCGCGTCTGGCGGAGCAGTACCGCCTTGACGATGCTTCCTTCGATTTCAGCATCCGTCTGATTCCTGAAAAAGCATAACCCCTACACAAAAGAATGGAGAAAATCTCATGTCTGAAAACACGGAAAGACGCTATTTAAAATGGTATAACAAGGTCGGTTACGGCTCCGGCGATGTTGCGGGCAACGTGGTCTATGCGTTCCTCTCCTCGTTTGTTATGATTTACCTGACCGACACCGTCGGCCTGAATCCCGGCATCGTCGGCACGCTGATCGCTGTGTCCAAGCTGTTTGACGGCATTACCGACATCTTCTTTGGCTCGATGATCGACAAGACGCACTCCAAGCTGGGCAAGGCTCGCCCGTGGATGCTCTACGGCTACATCGGCTGCGCCATCACACTGGTCGGCATCTTCGCCATCCCCATGGGCATGAGCGAGTTTGCCAAGTACGCATGGTTCTTTATCTGTTATTCCCTGCTGAACGCTGTGTTCTACACGGCCAACAACATCGCCTACTCTGCCTTGACTTCCCTTGTCACCAAGAACAGCGCCGAGCGCGTTGAGATGGGTTCCTACCGCTTCATGTTCGCATTCGCCACCAGCCTTGCCATCCAGTCCGTCACGCTGCTGGCTGTCTCCGCACTGGGCGACACTGCCGAAGCATGGCGCACCGTGGCTATCATCTATGCCATTATCGGTCTGATCGTCAACACGCTCTCTGTTTTCTCCGTCAAGGAGTTGCCGGAGGAAGAGTTTGTCGATACCACGGATAAAGCCGAAATCGAGAAAGACGAGAAGTACGGTCTTGTCGAAGCTGCCAAGCTGCTGGTCTCCAACAAATACTACCTGATGATCTGCGTCACCTACATTTTGCAGCAGATCTATGGTGCCATGATCAGCATGGGTACCTACTACACTGCCCATATCCTTGGTGACAAGAACCTGTTCGGCGTGTTCTCCTGGGCCATCAACATTCCTTTGATCATCGCACTGGTCTTTACCCCGACCCTCGTTGCCAAGATGCACGGTATGTACAAACTGAACGTCGGCAGCTATGCCCTTGCTACCGTGGCCCGCGCGCTCGTTGCCGTGGCCGGCTATACTGGCACCGGCGATGTCAAGATGATGCTGCTCTTCACGGCCATCGCTGCACTGGGTCAGGGCCCGTGGCAGGGCGACATGAATGCCGTTATCGCCTCCTGCTCCGAGTACACTTGGCTGACGAAGCACAAGCGCGTGGACGGCACAATGTACTCCTGCACCTCGCTCGGTGTCAAGCTGGGCGGCGGTCTCGGCACCGCCATCACCGGCTGGCTGCTGGCGTTCAGCAACTACGATAAGGCGCTGGCTGTGCAGCCGGAATCCTGCATCAATATGCTGAAACTCATGTACCTCGTGATTCCCTTTGTGCTGGACGCCATCATTACCTTTATCCTCTCCCGCATGAAGGTCGAGGAGGCCAACGATAAGATTCGCGCCGAAATGAAAAACTGATATTCGCTATTCTCCTTCTCAAAAAGGGCTTCCGCATCTGCTGGCGGAAGCCCTTTTTTGTATAGTGCTTTACCCTCTAAAATCGGCCAAAGCACTGGCTATTAAATCTATTGGCGACGAAGAATACAATTC
>ENA-OZHU01001987-OZHU01001987.1-human-gut-metagenome-genome-assembly--contig:-NODE-1987-length-10003-cov-6.420889_pt1 | contig 10003 bp, 11 predicted proteins | sample MGYA00244054_ERZ653700 | MGnify/ENA primary metagenome ERZ653700 (study PRJEB26926, sample SAMN06165279) | human gut metagenome | biome: ENVO:00009003; feature: ENVO:2100002; material: ENVO:00002003...
CTACGCGTCTCGTGGGCTCGGAGATGTGTATAAGAGACAGCCCGGCATCGTGCACACCCGGCTGCCAGGCAGCATTGCCGCCGCCGTGCACAGCACCTGCGCGGCCCACAGCTCCCACAAAAGGGTCGTCCAGCGGTGTTTCATCGTTCATCGCCTCCTGTTTTCCACATTCTAGCGCAGAGCTGTTGAAAAACAGGGCGAAGAGTGGCAACCAGACCGATTTCCCTTGCCCCGGCTGACAATTCAGCCGAGGCGTTTTTCGGTCTCCTGGCGCATCGCGCCGGTCAGAAACACCGCCGACAGGGCACCGGCCCCCAGCAGCACCCCTGCCGGACAGGCGGAAAACACATCGAACAGTACTCCATACACAGCCTGCCCTACCGGCTGGGTCAGGCTGGCCAGCGCCATTGTACAGCCGGTCACCCGGCCCAGCTGTGCCTGCGGCAGCACCGTCTGCAGCCGGGCAAAGAACCACACATTGAACCGCATGGCGGCGGCCATCACCCCAAAGCCGCACAGGGCCACCCCGCCGCAGGCAAGCGGTGGTACCCAGAGCACGACGCCCATGGCGGCGCACAGCCCGGCAATGCCCATCAGAAGTCCCAGGGCCTGCCGGTCGGACAGTGGGTGTCGGCTGCGGCCTGCCAGCGCTCCGCCTGCAAGGCCGCCCACGCTCAGCACGGCCTGAACGGCCCCCAGCACGACATCGCTCTGCCCCAGGTACTGCACGATCACCACCGGGATGCCCACTACCACCGCCGGGATCTCCACAAGGTTCACCAACGCCATGATGCCCGCCAGCCGCAGCAATTCCGGCCGGCTGTGGTACAGATAAGTAAGGCTCTCCCGCAGGTCTGCCGCAAAATCCGGTTTTCTTTGCGTGCGTGGCTGCGGCCGGTCGCCGGGGATGCGGATCTGCCACTCCAACAGAGCGGAAGCGGCAAAGCAGGCTCCGCACAGCACCAGCAGGGGCCGCAGGCCCATCACACCCAACAGCGCACTGCCCAGCAAGGGCCCCAGCAGCTCATCCAGCGTATCGACCAATTGGATCACCGCATTGCCCTGCACAAGGCGGTCTCCCGCCAGCAGCAACGGCAGGCTGGCCCGCACCACCGGCTGATACAGCCCCTGCAGCGCATAAAGCGCACAGAGTGCCGCCGGTGCCCACAGAACTGTCGGCAGGTCGTCGGCGGAGGCTGCAGCACCCAATGCAAGCCCGGCGGCAGCAAGGTCCAGCACCACCATGAGCCGCGCCTTGCGGCAGCGGTCAGCCAGAACGCCTCCGGCCAGTGTCCCGGCCAGCGCTGGAAGCAGTGCCAGCGCAGTCGCCGCACCGTACACCGCCGCCGAACCGGTCTGTCGCAGCAGGATCAGCGGCAGCACGAACCGCAGCGCCGCATTGCCGAACAGCGAAATGATCTGCCCCAGTACCACCTGTACAAATAGTCCCATCGTATCGTCCTTTCTTTCCTATTTACAGACCGTTGGTCTGTAAAATCATCTGAAAAAGGCGGAGCTTTCTCCGCCGACTCTTTTTCTGTTATTTCTCCGGGCACAGTTCTTCCAGCTGAAGGGCCTGTTCCTCCGTGAGCAGGTCCAGCCCCAGCGCCCTTGTCATCTGCTGAAAGACCCGGTTGCGTGCTCGCTGCTGCGTGCGAGTCGTAGGGCGGCTCTGGGGCGGCAGCCACAGATCGGCCAGAAAGAACAGCGCACCGGCCAGTGCATCGGGGTCTCCGGTATGGATGCTGCCATCGGCCACGCCCTGCCGGACAAGGGGCGCAATGCACTCCGGCACCAGACGTTCCTCGATGCTCTGCCACTCCAGTACCAGAAAATACGGGTCATCGGTCAGGTGCGGCAAAGTGCGGCCCATGCGCTGCTGCCGGTCCCCTGCAAAGGACATCGCAAACACTGCCTGCAGCTTCTGCAGGCCGGTCAGGCCCGCTGCTTCCCGGATGCGGCGCAGCGGCTCCCACATCTCATCCCCCATGCGGTCGCCCACCTTCCGGGCGATCTCCTCCTTGGAGCGGAAATGATGGTACACCGCCCCCTTGGAAAGACCCGTGGCGTCGATGATGTCCTGCAGAGTGGTGCTCTGGTAGCCCTTTTCCGCAAAGAGTGCGGCGGCGGCATCCAGGATCTTTTCCACCGTCTGTTCCGGATATTTGTTGCGCGGCATCTGCTCGTCCTCCTTTACAGACCGCTGGTCTGTATCTTCAGCATACACCCGCCGCGCCGTCCTGTCAAGCCGTTTTTTCAGTTCTGGTCGTGGCTCTTGCCCACCCAGGAGCACACCACGCCGCACACAAGGCTGGTGGTAATGCCGGCCGCAGCGGCAGTGAGCCCGCCAGTGAGGATGCCCACGGCTCCCTCTTCCTCCAGTGCGGTGCGCACCCCTTTTGCCAGCAGGTGGCCGAAGCCCAGCAGCGGCACTGTGGCCCCGCAGCCTGCAAACTCGGCCAGCGGGGCATACCACCCGATGGCCGACAGCACCACCCCGGCCACCACATAACCCGTGAGGATGCGGGCCGGGGTCAGGCCGGTGAGGTCGATGAGCAGCTGCCCCACCACACAGATGCCGCCGCCCACACAGAACGCCCAGAAATAATTCATGCTCCGCTCTCCTTCTCCGGCGCGCGCAGCTCCACAAGGTGCGCCACCGCCGGGATGCTCTCCTTCTGCAGAAAAGTGGTCTGACTCATCAGGGCACCGGTGGCCACGAACAGCACCCGCTTCTGGCTGCGGCGCAGCAGGCGGGGCAGGATGTGCCCGCACAACACCGCGGCACAGCAGCCCGGCCCGGAACCGCCGCTTTTCACCTGCTGTTCCGCGGCGTCGAACAGGATGCAGCCGCAATCCACATGGTTCTTCACCAGCAGGCCCTCGGCCGCCAGCAGCTCCCGCAGCAGGCTGCTGCCCACCTGCCCCAGGTCCCCGGTGTAGATGCAGTCGAATTCCTGCGGCTCGGTGTGGGTGTCGGCAAAATAATGCAGCAGGGTGGACGCGGCTGCCGGGGCCATGGCCGCGCCCATGTTGTTGATGTCCCTGACCTGATAATCCTGCACACGGCCGAAGGTAGCCGCCGCTATCGGCACTCCCGGCCCGGCAGGCTGCAGCAGGCAGCAGCCTGCCGCCGTTACGGTCCACTGGGCGGTGGGGGTGCGTACAGCGCCGTAGCTCAGCGGGGTGCGGAACTGCCGCTCGGCGGCACAGAAATGGCTGGACGCCATGGCCAGCAGGTGCTCCGCCGCCCCGGAGGCGCACAGCGCAGCCCCCAGACCCAGTGTTTCCGCCATGGTACTGCAGGCCCCGAACACCCCGGCAAAGGGTACACCCAACTCCCGCATGGCATAACCGGAGGCCGTACACTGGGCCTGCAAGTCCCCTGCCAGCACCAGCCTGACCTTTTCTTCGGGCAGCTGCGCCTTCTGCAGGCAGAGCCGGGCCGCCCGCAGCTGCAGGTATTTTTCCGCCGCCTCCCAGCTGCTCTGGCCGAACCGGTTGTCACTGCTCAGCTCATCAAAGGCTGCAGCCAGCGGGCCTTCCCCCTCCTTTTTGCCGCCCACCGCCGCCTGCGCAGCGATCACGGGCGGCGTGCGGAACAGCAGTGTGTCGCCGCATCGTTGTGTCATGAACAAAATTTCTCCTTTCCGGCAAAAAATCCACCGGGTTGTGCTATACTATAGAGAGCCGCTGTGCAATCTGCGGCCCGGCTGCATCGTATTATACAGGGAGCAGTCCTTTCAGCCACAGCACCGCGCCGTACACCACCGCCGCCAGCGTGCCGTATACGATGACCGGCCCGGCGATGGTGAACATCTTGGCTCCGGTGCCCAGCACCCGCCCTTCCGCTTTGAACTCGATGGCCGCACTGACCACCGCATTGGCAAAGCCGGTGATGGGCACCAGCGACCCGGCCCCGGCCCGGGCGGCCAGCTTCTGGTACCAGCCCAGCGTGGTGAGCACCGCCGAAAGTGCGATCAGGCTGCAGCTGGTCAGAGTCCCGGCCAGCTCGGTTTCTATTCCGGCGGCCAGAAACCGCTGCCGCAGCACCTCGCCCAGCAGGCAGATACCGCCGCCCACGCAAAAGGCCCACGCGATGTCGGCCAGCAGGGGCGAATGCGGCCCTGTGCGCCGCACCCGGCGCGCATATTCCTGTGCTGTCATCTTCATTGTGCTCCCCTCCGGGCATAGCTTGCCCCGGCAGGCCGCACGTTATCCGTTTTTGAAAGAAGGTCTTGTCTAGTCTATGTCTGCTCATCATTCGCGCCGCCACCACCGCCGTCGCCATGCCATCCGCCGCGTGGCAGGCCTGACCTTAGCCGTCTGCCTGGCCGTGGGCGCTGTCTCCTTTGTGCTCCACCGCAAGCAGGCGGTGCCCGGCGCTTCGGCGGCATCTGCACTGCCGGACACCGCCGCATCCGGTTCCGCTGCCGAGACTGAAAACGGCCTGCTGACGGCCCAGCAGGCGCAGGCCCTGCTGGATGACCCCCGCATGGTGCTGGTGAACCACACCCACAAGCTGGCGGACGGCTACACCATCACCACCAAAAAATGCGGTTCTTCCACCGCCATCAACAAGGACCTGCAGACCGAGGCCGCCGATGCTTTTTTTGCCATGCAGGCTGCCGCTGCGAAGGACGGTGTGGACATCCGGATGCAGAGCGGCTACCGCAGTGTGGACTACCAGACCAAGCTTTACAACAACAAGACCCAGTATTACCGCGACCAGGGCTGCAGCGAAGCCGACGCCCGGGCCAAAGCGGCCACCATCGTGAACCCGCCGGGCTACTCCGAGCACGCCACCGGCCTTGCCGCCGACCTGAACACCCCGGAGCACACCAGCCTGGACGAGGGCTTTGAGAATACCGCTGCCTTCCGCTGGCTGTGCCAGCACGCGGTGGAGTACGGCTTTATCCTGCGCTACCCCAAGGAGGCCGAAGCCGTCACCGAGATCACCTACGAGCCGTGGCACTGGCGCTATGTGGGGCCGGAAAACGCCGCCCTTATCAGCCAGAGCGGCCTGTGCTTTGAGGATGCCATTGCTGTTTTGCAGAAGCTGGCCGCCGGGCAGTCCGTCACCGGTTAAGAATGTGTAAAACCCGCCGGCAAAAGGGTGCCTGCGCGTTGCATTTTGCCCCCCGATATGGTAAGATAATACTGTTCTGCCCGGTGTTCGCATACACACTTGCAGCCGAACGAATGATTTCAACAAAAGAAGGAATAATTTATGATAAACCGCACAAAAATCGCATCTCTGGCTGTCTGCGCCATCCTGTCTGCCGCTGTGCTGACCGGCTGCGGCGGCTCCTCCGCTTCTTCCTCCACGGCTTCTTCCGCCGCCCCGGCTGCTTCTTCGCAGGCAGCTTCCAGCGTCGTGAGCTCCGCCGCTGCCGAAGAGAACGGTGCATCCGATCTGGACGGCATCTACAACGCCCTGCTGCAGGCAGACCCCATCTCCAACCAGTTTGAGATCGCTGCCATGAACATTGAGTACGACTTCGGTCTGCAGGCCGAGGACGTGGTGAGCTACAAGGGCGTGAAGAGCAACGACAACGGCGATGCCGGTCTGGTGCTGGTGCTCGAAGCTGCCGACGGCAAGGCCGAGGACGTAGCCAACCAGCTGGCTTCCTACCAGCAGGATCAGGTGGCCTTCTACGGCAACTACGCCGAGTTTGCTCAGGCGCAGGATAACGTGGAGAACGCTGTCATCGCCTTCAAGGGCAACACCATTGTCATGGTGATCGCATCCAACGAGTGCACTGCCGATCTGGACAGCGCCGTGGACAGCGCACTGAACAGCTGATCTGATCTTATCCGAGCCGGTGCCGCTGCGGCATCGGCTTTTTTTGAGCAAGCACAAAGGAGGCTGACGCTTTGGTTTTCAGCACCATTATTTTCCTGTTCCGCTTTTTGCCCATCACGCTGGCGCTGTACTACCTTGCGCCCGCAAAGCTCAAGAACACCGTGCTGTTCCTCTGCAGCCTTGTGTTTTACTGCTGGGGCGAGGTCCGTTTTTTCCCGGTCATGGTGGCCCTCATCCTCATCAACTATGTCTGCGGCCTTGCCATTGAGCATTTTGACGCAAAGCCCGCCCTGCGCAAAGTCTTTCTGCTCATCGCCCTCATCGGCAGCCTGGGCATGCTGTTCTACTTCAAGTATGCAAACTTCGTGCTGCGCAGCGCCAATGCCCTGCTGGGCACGGCCTTTGCCGAGATCCAGGGCATCGGCACCCTGCCGCTGGGCATCAGCTTCTACACCTTCCAGACCCTGTCCTACTCCATTGATGTCTACCGCCGGGATGTGAAGGCCGAGCGCAACATCATCGACTTTGGTGCCTATGTGGTCATGTTCCCGCAGCTCATTGCGGGTCCCATCGTGAAATACCGCGATGTATCGAATCAGCTGCACGTCTACAAGCACCGCTACACCCTGTCGCAGATCGAAGAGGGCATGACCCTGTTCACCTTCGGTCTGGCCAAGAAGGTGCTGCTGGCAGACGCCATCGGTGCCTTGTGGACCGACATCATCGGCGTGGCCGCCAGCCCTTCCACCACCTTTGTGGGGCTGGCCAACGCCTCCACCCCGCTGGTGTGGCTGGGCATCATCGCCTACAGCCTGCAGCTGTACTTCGACTTCTCCGGCTATTCCATGATGGGCATCGGCATGGGCAAAATGCTGGGCTTCGACTTCCCTGCAAACTTCAATTACCCGTATATCTCTGCTTCCATCACCGAGTTCTGGCGTCGCTGGCACATGACCCTGTCCGGCTGGTTCCGGGAGTATGTGTATATCCCGCTGGGCGGCAACCGCAAGGGCCTGAAGCGGCAGATCCTGAACCTGTTCATTGTGGAGCTGCTCACCGGCATCTGGCATGGTGCCAACTGGAACTTCATCTGCTGGGGCCTGTACTACTTTGTGCTGCTGGCCATCGAAAAGCTGTTCCTGCTGCCCCACCTCAAAAAGGGCAAAGTGTGGCCCCACATCTACACCCTGTTCCTCGTGGTGGTTGGCTGGGCCATGTTCGTGGGCAACGACACCGGCGTGAGCTTCGGGCTGCTGTTCCAGAAGCTGTTCATCCCGTCTGGCGGCGTATCCCCGCTGTATTTCCTGCGCAACTACGGCGTCCTGCTCATCGTCAGTGCGATCTGCTGCACCCCGCTGATCGAAAAGATCTGGAACACCCTGCGGCGCAATGTCATCACCCGCTGCGCCACCATCCTGTTGCTGCTGGTGGTCTCCACTGCCTATGTGGTGGGCAGCACCAACAGCCCGTTCCTGTACTTCAACTTCTGAGGGAGGTGTGACCCATGGACAAGCATGCAAAAAGATCTTCCCTGCTGCACTACCCGGTGCTGATCGTGTTCACCCTGTTCTTCGTGGGGCTGTTCGCACTGGATCTGATCACCCCGGACCGGGCCTACAGTGAGCTGGAGAATACCACCCTCAGCCAGCGCCCGGCCCTCACGCAGCTCTCGGCCAAGGGGCTGAACAGCTACTTTACCGCCTACACCAAGTACGTCAAGGATCAGGTATTCGGCCGCGACCAGTGGATCAGCCTGCAGAGCATGGTGGAGACCACCCTGCTGCAGAAAGAGCAGAACGGCGGCATCCTGCTGGGCAGGGAGCACATGATGTTCCCCCGCACCTTCGGGCTGCTCTCCAGCGAGGAGCGCACCCTGCCCAAGAATACTTCTGCGGTGGAGTCGCTCTGCCAGCGGTACCCCGGCAAGGTGAATGTACTGCTGGCCCCGGCTGCATCGGATATCTACCCGGAGAATGTGCCCGCCAATGCGCCCCTGCTGGACGAGGACAGCTTCCTCGACCAGCTCAGCGCCGCCGTGCAGGCCGCCGGAGGCCGCTTTGTGGACGTGCGCGGCACCCTGACCGACCACAAGGGCGAGTATCTCTATTACCGCACCGACCACCACTGGACGAGCCTGGGCGCTTATTACGCCTACCAGCAGCTGTGCACTGCCCTGGGTCTTACGCCTTTTGACACCGCCGCCCACACGGCCCTGACCGCCGATCGCTTCTACGGCACCCACTACTCCAAGGCCCGCACCTGGAACGCCGTGCCGGACACCATCACCTGGTACGACCTGCCCAACCAGCTGACCATCTACAACGTGACGGCCGCCGGGCAGCCCACAGACGGCGAGACCACCGGCCTGTACGATACCGATAGGCTCACCGTCTACGACAAGTACGCCATGTTCCTGCACGGCAACAACGGCCTGAGCCGGGTGCAGGGCGACGGCACCGGAAAGATCCTTGTCATCAAGGACAGCTACGCCAACTGTTTCGTGCCTTACCTCACCGCCAATTACGCCGACATCGACGTGGTGGACTTCCGCAACTACAACTTTGGTCTGGACCAGCTGATCGCCGACAACGATTATGACCAGATCCTGGTGCTGTACAGCTTTGACAGCTTCAAGAGCGACCCCTATCTCTACCGCGCCGGTGTGACCGGCTGAGAGTTTTCCCGGTTTGTTCTGCCTGTGCCGCGTGCTTTTTGGCCGTGGCACAGGCATTTTTGCATTTTGTCAGATTATTGCAGGCTATTTTCACAATCTTTTCCAGTTTTTTTCATACGCCTTTCCGATTTTTGCACATTCTACCCAGAACCCCCTTGCAAAAAACAGACACCTGTTGTAAAATGAGGGCAGAGAGAGGGTCTCTCTCCATCCGAACCATTGAGGGAAACGAAGCGGCCCGTCAATGCGGACGGTGCGCTTCTTCAAAGGAGTGTGTGATACCATGAAACAAGATCTGCATCTGCCTGCTGATTATGCAGTGCTGTCCGATAACGAAATGACCTACACCCAGGGCGGCGGCGTGTTTACCACCCTGCTGGGGCTGTACACCGCAGGGGCCACGGCAGTGGGCACCGGCGTACTGGCTGCCAGCTACGCCTGGGGCATCCAGCAGACCCGTGACTGGCTCAAGCAGCCGGGCAACAAAGAGGGCAACATCTTTACCGTTTACGGCCGTGCCCTGGACGCCCTGTCTGCCGATATGAAGAAGTCCTCCAGCAACTTCCTGCGCGACGGCGTGTCGGCCGTCACGGTGTGCGCACTGGCTCCCGTGAGCCTGGTGCTGATTCTGCGCAAGTAAGTGCCCTTGCCTCCCGACGATGCAGTGCACAACAGGTGCACTGATGGAATATGTTTTGTGTAAAAGGAGTGTTACTATGGAAAAGACTATGCTGTATCCCGTCTCTTACAATGTTCTGTCGATGGACGAGATGACCTACACCTCCGGTGGCGCAACTGCTACCCAGGCTATCCTGGCTGCTCTGCTGCCTCCCTACGGCTGGTACAAGGCCAGCACCGAGATCCGGGATTATCGCAAGAAGAACCCCAACACCTGGCTGGACACCGGTCTGGACGCCTTTGTGGCAGGCTGTGAGAAGAGCGTGACCAACGCCATCTATGGCATCGGCTGCGCTTACAACTTCGTCACCTTAAACATTGCCACCAGCGGTCTCGGCCTGATCCCGGCAGCTTACATCATCTTCAAGAAGTAATTTGCCCGGAGATACCAAAGATCCACTGTGAGGGGGCTTCCCGATGGGAAGCCCCCTCGCTTTTTGTTTTGCGGCAGCAAAAAAGGCGGCGGCACCGTTCAGATGCCGCCGCCTTTGGCGTAAGTTTATGCGTTGAACATATCCTTCAGCTTTTTGAAGAAGCCCTTGCGCTTTTCGTAGTTCTCTTCTTTCAGGGTGCCCTCAAATTTCTTCAGGGCCTCACGCTGGGTCTTGTTCAGCTTTTTGGGGATCTCCACCTCGCACTTGACGTACATGTCGCCGCGGCCGCGGCCGTTCAGGTACTGGATGCCCTTGCCGCGCAGGCGGAAGGTGGTGCCGCTCTGGGTGCCCTCCGGCACGGTGTACTCCACCTTGCCGTCGATGGACGGCACCTGGATCTCGTCGCCCAGCACCGCCTGGCTGTAGGTGATGGGCACCGTGACCCACACGTCGTAGCCGTCACGCTGGAAC
>ENA-OZHU01002007-OZHU01002007.1-human-gut-metagenome-genome-assembly--contig:-NODE-2007-length-9913-cov-7.643031_pt1 | contig 9913 bp, 8 predicted proteins | sample MGYA00244054_ERZ653700 | MGnify/ENA primary metagenome ERZ653700 (study PRJEB26926, sample SAMN06165279) | human gut metagenome | biome: ENVO:00009003; feature: ENVO:2100002; material: ENVO:00002003...
CCAAGCGTGTAGTGGACTTTCACCACCAAGCTATTGCCCATGGCGGGCGTACAACAAAAAAATGCCGCAGATTTCACTGCGGCGTTCGTGGCTCAAATAGGATTCGAACCTATGACACTTCGGGTATGAACCGAATGCTCTGGCCAGCTGAGCTATTGAGCCAAATGGTTGCGGGGGTAGGACTTGAACCTACGACCTCCGGGTTATGAGCCCGACGAGCTACCAAGCTGCTCTACCCCGCGTCATTCCATCGCTTTTATCGGCGACATTGATTATTATACCCTATTCCAACGGTTTTGTCAAGAGGGTTCGGAAAGTTTTTTTGCAGCGGAAGCAGAGGATGAAAACGCGGCTGCTGACCTTCTTTCCCGAAAGCCAGCAGCCACGCTGTATTGATTCTATTTAGGCAGTGAGGGGGATTATTCCCACACTCTCAGACTTAACACATTCTGTATAATTTATGTGTGTCCGATTCCAAGTGATGGCTCTGATTCTCTGTGGCATTCCTATTCCATTGCCTGTATAGCCTCCGGTTATCATTCTGTTATCAGGGTGATAACAGGGAAGACTGCTTTGCTGTAGCGGTTTGAGAGATTCCACAAGTATAGTATAGCGCAGAACGGGTGCTGATGCAAGAGAAAAGACACTTCGGGGAGCAAAGCATTTGAAGTTTATCATGGTTTTGCCATTGAATCAGATATGCTTCTCTTGCATTTGAATGTGACCAGGAGTAGGGAAAAGCCAGTTAACCCTAACCACCGACTCGAACACGATACAGTTAGGATTGCTCATTCTGTTTTGATATGCTCTAATGTTCGTAAAATTATTCGTAAAGTATTGAACGAGATTTCTGCTCATGCTATAATGGAATCGAAAGGAGTGGTCTGCTCATGGCAATCATTAGCCCTGTGTCCGATTTGCGCAATTACAACACCGTTCTTGAACAGGTTTCCGCTGGTTCACCGGTGTATCTGACGGTCAATGGACGTGGCCGCTTTACGATCCGCGATATTGCGGACGATGAAGAATTCGAGAAGGCAAAGGCGATGCTCCGCCTAATGTGCGAGCTCAATACGGGCATCCGCTCGGGAGAGGAAGAAGGCTGGGTGTCCGAGGATGATGTCCGGGCACACTTCCACAGCAAACGCAAATAAGGATTGAATACTCCCCGATTGCCGTTCGTGACCTCGAACGCGTCTGGGCGGAGGTTTTGAAGCTTCTGCCAGTGAAGAAACCGCAACGAAATTCGTGACGTTCAAGTCCTATATGGTATTCTACAAGGTGGAGACCGATCGGATGCTGGTCAGCAGAGTGGTCTATGGAAAGAGCGACTACATGCGTACCATTTTCCGTAATGCACATGAGAAGTGATCCATGAAACGCTGGCGATTATGCCGGTGTTTTTCTTCGTAATACATCATAGAAGGATATTCAAATCCAAAAACCTTTACAATACAGCCGGAATTATGGTATAATATTCATAGGGTTATCGGATTGTATCTCTCAACGCCGCAGCTCATCTGCTATCTTGCTCACAGGAATGGAGTTGAAAGCATGGTTCATCATTCGTATCCCATACAGATGGAAATCGCAGGATCAACGGCGATGTGGACCAGACCGGACAGCGGTGACAGTCCTGTCAGCTATCCGGCACCGACGTATTCGGCCTGCAAGGGCATCTTTGAATCCATCCTTTTCGGGCCGGATGTGGAGATCATTCCAACCAGGGTTGAAATATGCGCTCCTGTTCAGTTTCATTCATACGCAACAAACTACAAGGGACCGTTGCGCCAGAAAAAGAGCATTGACTTTGGAAATGCATATCAGATGTATTCGACCGTTCTGATTGATGTATGCTATCGGCTCTATGCGGTGGTTGTGCCCAATCACAGGAAGGATACGCTTTCTGAAAAAACTCTGCAACGGGGGCAGTGCTTTGCTATTCCCTCGTTGGGCTTGAGAGAGTTTACGGCCAGCTACTTTGGCCCCTTCCGGGACGGGACAAAGGTATGTACCGATATGGAGGATATTCACTTTCCTTCCATGCTGCGGCAGGTATTTCCCGATGGGCACAAATCGAAGGTTTCGTACCGCTTTGACAACGACGTGACGATTCATGCCGGGGCGCTGGTGTTCCCGCCCAAGAGAGGTGTTCATTTTGATCAATGAATTGTCATCCCTGTCCAAAGCACTGGAACAGGCGGGAATCGTTCCATTGCAATCCTATAGAAATTACATTCCGCTGCCCAATGTGAGCGCGAAGGCTCCCTGTATCCGAATCTGGGTAAAGGGTGGGCAGGTGGTTGATTTTGAGGCTATCGATCGGGCACTTGCAATGCAGCTGCGAAAATTCGGATCAAATCAGGCCTCGTTTCCCGGGCTCAATCTCATCAGCCTGTACCGCGTAACGGATGAATCAGAGAAAAAGTTGGTTGCGCAATGCATCGAGAAACCGGAAAGCATCGATGCCTTGCAGCTTCATGCCTTATGCAAAGAGAATGCGTGGGAACCGCATCAGAACAGCCGTATCAAGAATTGCTTTTCTGCAACCCCAAGGGAAATGGCCGGTCTGCTCGAAACTGCCGGCAATCCAAAAGAAAACCTGCTGAATACTCTGGCGGCAGAATGTGCGCCGTTTGCCAATGCGCAGGTACTGCACGAATCATTGACAAAAGCGGTATTTGCAAAGCTGGAAAAGAAGCAGGACGTTGGGCTGGCCTTGCTGATTCTTTTCCAGCTGGGTGATGCCAGTAAGCCGTGCATAGATGACAAGCGGAACATCTCCGTATTCTTTGACACAGACGCATATGATACCTATGGCATGTATGCAGCGAGCAGGGAGTTTACTGCATATCTGAATACAGCATTTCTTCAGGCGGAGAGAATCGTGACGAGCAATACAACCGAGGATGGATTGATGGATTCATTCGGACAAATCTATGTGCCGACCAATTCTCCAATGCCAAAGGTTAAGCTTGCCGCGGGGTTTGAGCCGGCATTGTATACGATGTTCGACGGGCAGCCCTGCCAGAACAGATATCATAACTTTGATGACAAACGCGATTCCTACCCGTTATCCGCACAGCACCGTGTCCAGTTTCAGGCTGCCTTGAATTGGCTTGGCGGGGATGCCAAGAGCAAAGGCATCACTTGGCTGAATACAGGCAAAGGCGAAGCGGTATTCGCATATCCCAGCTCACTACCGGAGGCTCCGCTTCCTTATGTGCAGTTTTTTGGTCATCCTGATCGATCGGAAACCTTCAAAGAAATCTCCGTAAGCCTTTTGGCTGCATTCAACGGGATTCCGCCAAAGGACAGACCTGAAAGCGTTCAGGTATTTGTGCTCAGAAAAATTGATAAGGGACGCACAAAGCTTCTTTACTCTGAGTCTGCTTTGGCAGACGCGTTGATACATGCCGCTGAAAACTGGGATATGGCCTGCAATGATCTTCCGGATATTGCATTCATACGGCTTTCAACGCCATTTCCCATTGACGTTGCAGCTGTTGTCAATCAGGTTTGGCGACAGGATGGAGAATCATCAACGGTATCCGCCATGCATCCTTATGAGGGGATCGGGCTGTTCCTCCATCGGGCACAGCACCGGCTGCTTCTGCACGAGCTGCACATTCTCGTTCAGCATGGTATGCCGCTATTCATCCATGCAGGTCCTTTGCTGCACAGTGGAAGAAAGTGCAGCCGCGTTGCTCAGCTGGAACAGATCCTGCCCGTTCTGTCCATGCTTCTGTTCTTCAGCGGAAATAGAAAGGATGATTATATGGAAGCTACACCCTACCTGATGGGACAACTGCTCAAGGCCTCCGATGAGCTGCATGCGCTGTACTGCAAGGTGGTGCGTAACAACCAGATTCCGCCGCAGCTTGTGGGCTCTGCCCTGTTTGTTGCCGCGAGCGAAACGCCGGGTAGAACGCTGTCCCAGCTTTCCGTGAGAATGGCGCCTTACCTGTCATGGGCAAAGCAGTACCGCACGAAGAATGAAGATTCCAGCGGTCTGGCAGGATGGTACCTGAAGGTATTTGAGCAAATCGCCAACAAGCTTGCGACAGAGTATTCTGTTCCCATGCGTTGGAGTGATGCCCAGAAGGCACAGCTGTTTATCGGATACCTCGCTTCCTTCCCCAAGCAGGAGAAGCAGGATGAAAGCAATGCGAATCATCAGAGCAAAGGAGAGTAGAGCAAGATGAGTGTGGATTTCAATCGTGCAACCGGGCTTTTGATTCTCGAGGTTGTCAATTCCAATCCGAATGGGGATCCTGACCGTGAAAACGATCCTCGCCAGCGCCCGAATGGACTGGGTGAGATTTCGCCCGTATCTGTCAAGCGGAAAATCCGTGATTTGATCGAGGATCATGACGGCGTGTTTTTCCAGAGCTTGCCCGAAGCGTACATCCGTCAGGCGGATCTCTATTGCATCTTGGAATCCCGTGGGCGCGACAGGGCAGCAATTACAAAAGAAATGAATGACAGCCCCAATTTTATGGACAGCACATTTGTCAGAAAGTATTGGGATGCCCGCATTTTTGGCAACACCTTTTTGGAGGATGGCGGCAACAAGGAGTATATCAAGACCGGTGCGGTTCAATTCGGCATGGGCCTGTCCATCTCGCCGATCAGCATTGTCCGTCATACCAATACCAACAAGGCGGGCGTTGAGGAAGGCAAGAAAAGCGGCATGGCTCCCCTGGCCTATCGGGTCGTGGAGCATGGCGTTTACTGCATGCCCTTTTATGTGAATCCCAATTACGCCGCCAAGAGCGGATGTACAGCGGCGGACATTGAATTGCTCAAGCGCGCCATCCCCTACATGCTTGACCTGACTCGATCCAATATCCGCCCCGACGTGCGCCTGCGCCACGCATGGTACATGGAGCACAAGAACAAGCTGGGAAGCTGCCCGGACTATCTGCTGATCGACGCGTTGACGCCAAAGCGGATCGGAAATGCCGAGGAACCCTCCTCAAGTTGGCAGGACTATCAGGATGTGGTTAACCTACCCGAAGAACTGAAGCAGCGTCTTGCCGGTGTTCAGGATCTTGCCAACGTCTGATGGATAAAGAATATCTCGCGCACAGCGCACACGATGGTTTTCCTGCGCAAACCTATCTGAATCATGTACAGAATGTCCATGATGACGCTGTTCGATATGCGAAGGAAGCGGCTGCATTTGCGGCAAAACAGGAAGACGGCATGGCATTGATCAGCGCTGTCACCAATGCGGCATCGCTGCACGATTTGGGCAAGCTTGAGGAAGAAAATCAAGCTGCCCTGCATGCCGGAAATCAGCCGCATCTGCCCATCAACCACACAGATGCCGGCACGGCGCTTTTGCTTCATGAGAACAAAATGTACTCTGCGATCTGCGTCATGTCGCATCACAGAGGTCTCCCGGATTTTCCGAAAGAATGCAGTCACGGCAGCAGAGCTTTCCGTGATACCGATATCGCAGCAGCGACAGACAGCAAGCTGCCGGAGCTGAAAGCCATCCATCGGGATCTCTTTGGGGAGAAGACCGCAGACGAAAAGCAGGCAGCCGGGTGCCGCTCGGTATTCATGCGCCTGGCGCTTTCCTGTCTGGCAGATGCCGACCACGGAGATACGGCGAGACATTACGGGCAGGAACCCATGGATGGGCGGCAGAATGAACTGCGTCCGGCAGAGAGACTGCAGGTGCTGAATGCCTACATCAGCGGTCTTCGGGCAGAGGATGAGCGTTCCCGTTTACGGGCACAGATGTATCAATGCTGCAGAGACAGCAAGGTCAATGACCATGTCGTTGCCTGTGACAGTCCGGTGGGGTCCGGAAAGACCACTGCCGTGATGGCATACATGCTCAGTCAGGCGAAAAAGCATCACCTTCGCAGGATTTTTGTTGTGCTTCCTTTTACAAGCATCATTTCGCAGTCGGTGGAAACCTATCGCAGATGTTTGGTTCTTCCGGGTGAAGAGCCGAACAAAATCGTTGCGGAGGTTCACCATCGGGTGGATTTTGAATCAGAAAGTGTCCGTCACCTTTCTACGCTGTGGAAAGCCCCTGTTATTGTCACAACAGCGGTAGCGTTTTTTGAGACGCTGGCCTCAAACCGGCCATCTGCCCTCAGGCGGCTGCATGAATTGCCGGGAAGTGCTATTTTTGTTGATGAAGCACACGCCGCATTGCCTTCGCATCTTCTGCCGGTTGCATGGAAATGGATCAACTGCTTCGCTGACGAGTGGAATTGCCACTGGGTTCTTGCGTCGGGTTCTCTCAACAGATTCTGGACGATTCAGCAGATTGCGGCAGCCGGAACCCGGCGAGTGCCAGATCTGGTTGACAACGCGCTTCGTTCCGCGCTGGCGCAGTATGAGCAGAACCGCATCCGGTATCTCTGGAATCCCGCACTCATGACAAGTGAAGCGCTTGCACAATGGGTCAATTCCTTTCCGGGGCAGCGACTTCTCATCGTCAACACGGTTCAAAGCGCAACGGTGATCGCAAAGACGATCATGCAGCTGTATGGGCGTAATCGGGTGGAGCATCTGTCCACAGCACTGACCGCCAGAGATCGCGCGAGGACGCTGGCACGCGTTCGGCAGCGGCTTCGGGATCCATCCGACTGTGACTGGACGCTTGTCGCGACATCGTGCGTGGAGGCCGGCGTTGACTTTTCGTTTTCTGTTGGCTTTCGTGAAACGGCATCGTTGTCATCGCTGCTTCAGGCATCGGGGCGAGTCAACCGGAACGGAAAAACAAAGAATGCGCTCATGTGGTCCTTCGGCCTCAACTACGCAGACGATGCGCTGCTGAAGGAGCACCCCATCATCAAACATGCGGCTACAGTGTTAACCAAAGAGTTCCTTGAAAAAGACCGTCCGATTCTTCCTACTTCGGTTACCGACTCCATTCGATTGGAATTGGCCCGTTATGGTGAGCACCAGACGAATCTGCTCAAGGATGAAGACAGCCTGTCCTTTGTCAAAGTTGAGGATACATTCCGGGTGATTGACAATCATTCTGTATCGGCGCTTGTTCACGCAGCGCCGGATGAGGACATCCGTATTCACGAGATCAGTCGTGAACAGGTGCAGATGGATACCGTTCAAATCCCTCAATATCGAATAAAAGACTGGAATGTGCAGCCCATACGGGATGAACTGTATCGATGGACGCTTGCATATGACGGTTTTCTGGGCTATATGGCGGGTGTGCTGAGCATCGATGAATGACCTGCTGGTATTTTGGCATCGGCAATTTCTGGTATTGACTGTGATGCTGGAAGCTGAAGATTCTTTACTTGTGGGATATCGATTCGGTATGTGCTTCAAGGATCAATCTTCATCCATGTCTCTGTCTCTGGCTTTTCTTGTGCAGAAAACGAGCAAAACAAGGCTGATAGCAATCTCAAATACATGTTTATCATGGTTGCAAGCAGGGCAAAGGTAGCACCTTTTGCACTTTGCTTGTTGGGCGGCTCCGCCCCCAAGCCCATTTTACCAGATCTTGCGATCTGTGGTTGTGGTGTCTTGTTGCGCCCGACCTAGTGCAGCACCACGGCATAAAAATGAAAGAAGCCTCCATGCCGGCAAACGGTGAAAACCAGTTCCGGCACGGAGGCGTTGTTATCGTTCTATACGATCTCCTTTGCGGTGATATTGATCTGTTTGCGTAATGTCCCGGATAAGTATTTTGTAGTTATACCGGATGTGCTTCAGGTCTGTCAGCTTCGATTTGAGCTCTGCCAGATCTGGCTTGTATGCATCCAGCTGCTCCTTCAGCGCAACGTATTCCGCTGTCAGCTCCTTCAGCGTCGGCAGTTTGCCGTCGTGAAGCTTGTAGACAGCTTGTGCTTTTTTGTGTGCTTCGATTTCTGCGCGATGCTCCTGATAAAATTTTGCCGACCAGCCGGATTCTTTAAACTGAGTGTATATCTCTTTCGTCCTGCGGTAATCACGGATGGCTTGACGTTGACGATTGATTTCTTTCATACGATTCTGTGCCTGCCTGATGGAGGCTTTCTTTTCATCATGGGCAGACTGCAGATCATCAATCTGCTGTTCCAGTTCTTCCGGTGATCCGAGGTGATGCTCTTTCAGGAAGATGACCGTTTGGGATATTGCGTCGATGTTGTTACGCTCAGCCCACACCAGATAGCCCTTGCCCTTTCCGGCGCGCAGCTTGTCTTCAATGTCGATCAGCCGCTTGATCTGACTTTTGGAATAATCAGCGCAGGGAGTTTTCGGAATGTGCACATGATCACCCGCCAGCGCTTGTCGCAATGTATCCTCATCGTATTCCGGGCCGAGGCTCTTCAACCGGATATAGCGTTGTCCATCCGGCGGTTTGAGGCTGATATGGGCTCCGCGCCTGATGCGGCATCCGGCATCTTCCAGCATCTGCAGAAGCGCATCGAATCCGGCTGGTCGGTGCCGGAGAGCGGCATCGATCATGATTCGAAGATCATCCCGGTGACTGCTCTTTTTCCAATTGACCGCCCACTTGTCATATGGAACAGCTTTATCCTGTGGATTGCAGATAACTGATAATCCGTTTTCCTCACACAGCGCATCGCTGATCTGCACCAGCTCCTTGTCGGATCTCTTTACATCCTTGTATTTCTGCCGGCCGTCCAGGCTTGTAGCGCAGAATATGATGTGGTTGTGGATGTGCTGTTTGTCAATGTGTGTGGCTACCACGAAAGCATGCTGCTTATCCGTTAGTCGTTCGGCCAATGCTTTCCCGATCTCATTTGCTTTTTCCGCAGTGATCTTCCCGGGCTTGAAAGCCTGCCGCACATGATAGGCGAGCACCTCATCCCCGCGTTTTCTGCCGGTAGTGTTCAGGTATTCCTGACGATGCAGCATGAACTCATCCGCTGCAGTTTCGGGGAAACAGGCGTGGGACGAGATCAGAATCCCACCGTCCGTCTTTTCCGGGTTCATGATGTAATCCAGCCGCTCTTTGATGCTCTGATATGCTGTTTTGCCTTTTCCAACGTGGATCGAAATGATATGGGTGGTTGCCATGACATTCCCCCTTTTCAAAAGCGTGCGGCGGATGTGAACGCACCATCCGCCGCTGTGTTGCTATAGTTTTTTCTCTGTTCGTAATCCATGGTCGTGTCCCAGCCGTTGCAGAAGCTGGCTCAGGAGTTCCTTCAGCCCTTTCTGTTCATCGACGATTTCGTCCATTTCGGTTTCATAGATCGAGTCATGCTCGTTCAGCCTTCGGGCGATCTGGTTGATGTTGCCGCCCATCTTTCCCATCAGGCGAACGGCCTCATGCATCTCCTGCAGATCCAGCTTTAGCAGGTACCCGTTCAGCATCATCGCCCGGAGGTAAGTGGATCGGTTCCGGATGCCGAGGGCTTTCATTTTCTGTCGGATGGCGGCATCCTCATCGGGCGACACTTTGAAGCTGTAGTGAATGTTTCGTTTTGCTTTTTCCATGATCGGTTCCTTTGCTTACAGGGTGTTGATGATCTGATCCCTTACGATTTCTTCCGCTCTGCTGCGGATGCTGTTCATCCTGCGGACCCATTCCATTTGGTCGGCAGCCTTCAGGCTTTCCGTGATGCCTTCCTGCAACGCCATCCACTGGGTCAACTGCTCCAGCATAGCTTGAGCATGTTCCTCGACATCTGCCAGATGCCTGTCCAGAGTACCATTCAGGATCATCCGATCATACAGGCAGGGATGCTCTGTTTCCAGGTAGGCTCTGTGCATCCGTCCCCACCTGTCGATAAGGCGTTGTTCCCTGTCACCCAGAGAGAGGTTGGGGTAAAGCATGCCGTCGCTTCCTTGGGTATAGGTGCCGCCAAGTTGTTCAAAGATGCTGGTCATGGTCATTCTCCTGTTACTATATAATGTCTACTGAATAACCATCCGTTTTTCACGCGATTGCAGAAGTCCGAGTAGC
>ENA-OZHU01002011-OZHU01002011.1-human-gut-metagenome-genome-assembly--contig:-NODE-2011-length-9903-cov-4.086007_pt1 | contig 9903 bp, 9 predicted proteins | sample MGYA00244054_ERZ653700 | MGnify/ENA primary metagenome ERZ653700 (study PRJEB26926, sample SAMN06165279) | human gut metagenome | biome: ENVO:00009003; feature: ENVO:2100002; material: ENVO:00002003...
CGAGATTACTACGCGTCTCGTGGGCTCGGAGATGTGTATAAGAGACAGGGAGGACGGCGTCGCGCAGGTCGCCGAACGGCAGGTGCACGGCATGGCGGGCCGCGGTGCGCCCCCGATCGGGGCAGGTGAGCGAGTCGACGAAAAACGGCGGGTTGGAGACGATCAGATCGAACGGCTCCGGGGTCTCGAACTCCTGCACGGGGCATTGAGCGAACGCCACCCTGCCGCTCCAGGGCGAAGCGGCGGCGTTCTCGCGGGCCTGCCCGACATCGTCGATGTCGACGCCCGTGACATGCGCCTCCGGGGCGCGCTGGGCCAGCATCAGGGCGATCAGCCCCGTGCCCGTGCCGATGTCGAGCATCCGCCGGTCCTGCGGCTGCACCGCGGCCCATGCACCCAGCAGAACGCCGTCGGTCCCGACCTTCATCGGGCAGCGGTCCTGACGGACCGTGAATTGTTTAAACCGAAACCCGCTTAAGAAGCGGGATTTATGAGTATTATTCATTGTTCATTCAAATAGCCGTCCATGCCTGCGCCGAACAGCGAAAAATCGTACCGCGCGGGGTCCTCCGCATCGAATGCGCGCAGGGCGTCCGTCAGCTCCTCGACGGCCCGCCAGTCGTTCTGGCGGCGGCCAAGCAGTCCCAGCGCACGCGCCGTCTCGCCGACATGGACGTCCAGCGGCAGGTAGAGGGCCGACATCGGGATACGCCGCCACAGACCGAAATCGACACCCCGGTCGTCGCGGCGCACCATCCACCGCAGATACATGCACAGCCGCTTGCAGGCCGCGCCGCGCTCGACGGACGAAACATGCTTCTCGCAGCGCGGAGCGTGCTCCCCGGCGAAAAACTCGCGCCGGAAGTCGGCCAGCACGGCGGGCATGCTCTGCGCGGCCTCATAGCGCGTCTCGAAGAAATTCCCGATGCCGCCATGGCGCTCCTCCATACGCCGCAGGGCCAGCACGAAATCGCGCAGGTCCCCGCCGTTGAACGTGCGGTGGACGTAGGACGAAAGCAGCGCCAGTTCGCGCTGCGAGGCGTTGCGCACGAAATCCGCCGGAGCGTCGTCCATGAAGTGCATCATGCGGTGGCCACTGCGGACAATGGCCTTACGGTTGCCCCAGGCGATGGTCGCGGAGAAAAATCCCGCGATCTCGCGGTCGGCGCGGTCCGTATAGCGGTGCGGTACCGAAATCGGATCGTCGGCGATGAAGTCGGGGCTGTTGTATTTGTCGTGGAGCGCGTCGAGCAGCTCCTTCAGATCGGTGTTCGTCATGGCGTGCGGAGCATTCGGAGCAAGACATCGGTTTGCGGGATGCCGTAACCCAGTTCGCAGCCGGGAGCTGCGGCCCGCGTGCCGGAAGCGTGCAGCAGTCCGATGAGTTCGCCGCGTTCCATAGGACGGTATTCGAGCAGGCAGGCGCAAAGCCCCGCGATAACCGGCGTCGAAAACGAAGTTCCCAACGGCGAGGCTCCGGCGACGAAATCGGGCTTCACATAGCCGGCATCTTCGCGTCCGACACCACTGGAGCGGGAGCGGGAAACACCGTCGGAATCGCACGAACCGACCGTGATGACCTGCCGGACATCGGCCGGAAAGGAGACATTGCGCCACGCCTTGTCGCCCTCGTTGCCGGCGCTCTGCACGAAAACGAGTCCGGGGCGCGCCGTGAGCAGGCTGTCGAGGTAGCGCGAGAGCGTCGAGGTGCAGCCGTCGAGCATCGCGGGCGTATAGCCGCTGAAATCGTCGAACGTCGTATAGCCCAACGACGAGGAGATCACGTCGACGTCATGCGCCAGGAGCCACTCGATGCCGCGGATCAGCTGCCGCTCCTCGGCGCGAGGCTCCACTTCGGCGCGGTCGGTTTTCGCAAGATAATACTCCGCGCCCCATGCCAGCCCGCGGATCGTATCGCCCGAACGGCCTCCGAGGTTGGTGCAGACCCTCGTGCCGTGGTCTGTGGCGTCGTCGAAGAATGCCGTCTCGTCGCCGCCCGTGAAATCGCGCCAGGCGGCGACGTGCAGCCCCCGCGTCCAGCGGTCGGTGCGGAAGCCCCCGAAACCCGCGTCCAGCACCCCGATGCGGACGCCCCGTCCGGAGAGGTTCAGCGAATCGAACGCCCGGGACATCGTCTGCCCCACGGCGCGCGAATAGGTCCGGGAGTAGTCCGAGGTCCACGTCCCGCGCACCTCGCGCACGAGGTCCCACGCACCGTAGGCGGCAAGAGCCGGAAGAAGCAGCCAAAGCAGTTTTTTCATGTTACCGGACCGTTTCGCAGCCGAGGATCAGACCGTCGGACATGGTGATCTTCCGGTCGGCCATTGCGGCGAGGTTTTCGTCGTGGGTGACGATCACGACGGTCTGGCCGAGCCGTTCGCGCAGGTCGAAGAACAGGCGATGGATCTCGTCGCGGTTGTGCGAGTCGAGGTTGCCCGAGGGTTCGTCGGCCAGCAACACGGCGGGCGAATTGACCAGCGCACGGGCGATGGCCACGCGCTGCTGCTCGCCGCCCGAAAGCTGTCCGGGCTTGTGGTCGCGCCGCGCCGCGAGGCCCATCATGTCGAGCAGTTCGGCGGCACGGCGTTCGACATCGGCGCGCGGACGCCGGCCGATCAGCCCCGGAATGCAGACGTTCTCGAAAGCCGTGAACTCCGCAAGCAGGTGGTGGAACTGGAACACGAAGCCGATGCGCTCGTTGCGGAACTGCGACAAGGCCCGATCGCCCAAGGCCGAGACATCGCGGCCGTCGATCTCCACGCGCCCGCCGTCGGGACGCGACAGCGTGCCGATGATCTGCAAAAGCGTGGTCTTGCCAGCGCCGCTGGCCCCCACGATGGAGACCACCTCGCCCTGCGCCACGTCGAGCGAAACGCCTTTCAGCACCTCCAGCGTGCCGAAACTCTTGTGTATGTCGGTAACCCGTATCATTGGCGGAACATATTGAACAGTTTGACCGTGTCCACAGCTTCCCGCACGTCGTGGACGCGGAGTATCGCCGCACCCTGGCGCAGGCACTCCCAGCCCAGGGCAACGGTTCCGGCGAGCGATTCGGCGGGAGTGGCGTCGAGGACCTTATAGATCATCGACTTGCGCGAAAGCCCCGCCAGCACCGGGTAACCCAGCGCGCAGAGGTGGTGCAGACCCGCAAGCAATTCGTAGTTCTGCTCCGTGGTCTTGGCGAAGCCGAAGCCGGGGTCGAGGATGATGTTTTCACGCCGGATGCCCGCGGCGAGCATCTCGTCGGTGCGGCGGCGGAAATAGCCGACGACCTCGGTGACGATGTCGCGCCGGTAGTCGGTCTGCGACTGCATGGTTTTCGGATCGCCCTTCATGTGCATGGCGATGTAGGGTACGCCGCAGTCCGCAACGACGGAGAGCATCGCGGGGTCGAGTTCCCCGGCCGAAATGTCGTTGACGACGAGCGGCCCGAACGTTTCGACAGCCTTCGCCGCGACTTCGCTGCGGAACGTGTCGACCGAGACGGTCATGCCGGGCGCCAGCCGACGCACGGTCCCGACGCCCAGCCGGACGCGACGCCACTCCTCGTCGGCGGGGACTTCGTCGGCCCCGGGACGCGAGGAGTAGCCCCCGACGTCGATCAGCTGCGCCCCTTCGGACACGGCTTCGCGGACGCGGCGCTCGACGGATTCGGCCTCCGGAGTGCGGCTGCCGGCATAGAAAGAATCGGGGGTGACGTTAAGAATCGCCATCACCTGCGGCGAGAAAAAATCAATGTTCATGGGCTTCATGGCTGAAAATTCGGTGCAACTCCGCGACAGCGGGTTCAAGGTCGGATTCGAGGATGTTGACAAGGGTGTAGTCGGCCTTCGCGCTCAACGTATCGTCGTCCGTCTGGGCGGCGATGCGGAGGCGGACCTCCCCGGATGTGCGCCCGTCGCGGCGGCAGGTGCGTTCGATGCGCAGCGCCTCGGGGGCGAGGACGGCAACTGTGCGGTCGACGCAGGCATCGAACCCCGCATCGAAAAGAAGGGCGCTTTCGAGGATCACGTAGTCGCCCTCCTGCCGTTCGGCCCACGCCGCGAAATCGGCCCGGACGGCCGGGTGGACGATGGCGTTCAGATCGGCGAGGGCCTGCGCCTCGGAGAAGACCCGCCCGGCAAGGTAGGTCCGGTTCAAGGTCCCGTCCGCATAGGCTTCGGCCCCGAAACGGTCCGTGATGCGCCTGCGCAGCTCCGCATCCTCCGTCATCAGCCGTTTGGCCCCGGCGTCGGAGTCATAGACCGCGACGCCCAAACGCGCGAAAAGACGGCAAACGGTGCTTTTGCCGCTGCCGATGCCGCCTGTGATTCCGACCTTCATCATGGGTTACGGGGAACGTCGATTTCGGGAATGTCCCCGATGGAAATGATCTTGATGTCGCTGAACCGCGGCGCAAGGGCGTTTTGCAGCGACTGGGGGTCGATGATGAGTTTACCCTCGTGCCCCTCCTCATACGAACGCTTCGTCTTGAGTTCCGCAAGCGGAATGCGCAGCGTCTTGTTCATGTAGACCCGGTAGCCGAAAAGGTTCGTACCGACGCCCTCGACCACGCAGGTAACCTCGAAAGGCTGTCCGTCGACACTCACCCTCACGGTCTGCTCGGTGGTGTACGTATAGCTCAATTTCGCGATATACCAAAGGATGAACGACGCGACGAGCAGCGCCAGAAAAACCGGCGACACGTAGCGGTGCATCCATTTCAACCAATTTTCCATCATGGGAACCTATAATATCCGTATGACAAAGATAGTGCAAGGCGGGGCAATATCAAATTTATTTTGCACATTGCCGAGCCGCAGCCTGCCCAAGCGGGCGTCTGCTTGCCCGCAAAGATAGTGCAAGCCGGGCGCAATGCCAAATTTATTTGAAAAAACGGACCGCACCTCTCGGTGCGGTCCGTTTTTGTCGGATCGGGGGCCTATCCATTACTTCTCCACGTCGGTCTTGGCGCGCTTCGTCATCAGATCGTAAGCGATCGGCGTCGCGAGGAAGATCGTGGCGGCCGTACCTACGACCACGCCGATGATCAGCGCGAAGATGAAGCCGCGGATCGTCTCGCCGCCGAAGAAGAAGATGGCCAGCAGCGTCACGAGCGTCGTGCCCGAGGTGTTGATCGTACGCGACAGCGTCGAGTTGATGGCGTTGTTCACGTTCTCCTTCAGGTTGCGCTTCGGGTAGAGACCCAGGTACTCGCGGATTCGGTCGAAGACGACCACCGTGTCGTTGATGGCATAGCCGATGATCGTCAGGATCGCGGCGATGAACGCCTGGTTGACCTCGAGGTTGAAGGGCAGCAGACCGTAGAACATCGAGAAGATGCCGATGATCAGCAGGGCGTTGAAGGCCAGGGCCGCCGTGGCGCCCGAAGCCCACTGCCAACGCTTGAAGCGGAACGTAATGTAGAGACCGATGGCGATGAGCGAGAACAACACCGAGTAGATGGCGTTCCACGTCATGTCCTTGGCGATCGAGGGACCGATCTTGTCGGCCGTCAGGATACCGTTGGCGTCGGTCTGCGTATTGCGGAACTGCTCGAAGGTGATGTCATACGAGTAGAGCGGTTTCAGAGCGTCGTAGATGATCTGCTCGACCTCCGAGGTAGCCTCGTCCGACGTGTCGTCGTAGCGATACTGGGTCACGATGCGCATCTGGTTCTCCTTGCCGTACTGCTTCACCTCGGAACTGATCGACGAAGCGTCGGCATCGGCGAACTGCGAGAAAGCCTTCTCCACATTCTGACGAACCTCTTCGGCCGAAACGGGCTTGTCGAAACGGATCACGTAAGCGCGGCCGCCCGTGAACTCGGCGCCGAGGTTCAGACCGCGGGCGAAGAACGAAACGCACGACAGAACCATCAGGGCAACGGCGATGCCGTAAGCCAGTTTGCGCTTGGCGATGAAGTCGACGCGCGTGTTATTGAGGAAGTTCTCCGACCAGCGGCGCGAGAAGGTGATGTGCCCCCATTTGCCGACGATCCACTCGATCAGCAGGCGCGTGATGAAGATGGCGCAGAAGAACGAGGTGATGATACCGATGATCAGCGTCGTGGCGAAGCCCTGAACCGGACCGTTGCCGAAGATGAACAGCACGATACCCGTGATGATCGTCGTCAGGTTACCGTCGATGATGGCCGAATAGGCCTTCGAGAAACCGTCCTTGATGGCCAGCGAAAGACCCTTGCCGCCGCGAAGCTCCTCCTTGATACGTTCGTAGATGATCACGTTCGCATCGACGGCCATACCCATCGTCAGCACAATACCCGCGATACCCGGAAGGGTCAGCACGGCGCCGAACGACACCAAAACGCCCATCAGCAGGAAGACGTTCGTGAGCAGCGCGACGTCGGACATCCAGCCCGCCGTCTTGTAGAACAGACCCATGTAGAGCAGCACGAGGATGAAGGCGATCACGAACGAGATCATACCGGCGTTGATCGACTCCTGGCCCAGCGAAGGACCTACGACCGTATCCTGGATGATCTTGGCCGGAGCGGGAACCTTACCCGAATTGAGCACGTTGGCCAGGTCCTTGGCCTCCTGGATGGTGAAATCGCCGGTGATCTGCGACTGTCCCTTGTCGATCTTCGAGTTGACGCGGGGAGCCGAATAGACGTAGCCGTCGAGAACGATGGCGATGCACTTGCCGATATTTTCGCCCGTCATGCGCGACCACTCCTGCGTACCTTCGGCGTTCATGGTCATCGAAACCTCGGCCGTGGCGCCGCGCTGGGCGTACTGCTCGGTGGCTTCCGTAACGACCGAACCGTCGAGCGGAGCCTTGCCGTCGGGCGTAGAAACCTTGATGGCGTAGAGGTAGAAACGACCGTCGATCTTGTCGTCGCCCTTGACGCCCCACTTGAACATGATGTCGGCGGGGAACAGCTCGCGGACGGCCGGCTGGGCGAGGTACTCGTTGACGGCTGCCATGTCGGCCTTGTAAGCGGCTCCGATGGAGGCGCCGCCTGCGAAGCGGGGATTGAGGACTGCAAAGAGCGGGTTCTGCGAGTGGTCGAAGTTGCCTTCCTGAACGGCGGTCTCGGCCGTGGCGGTCGAATCGGCGGCGCCGACTTCGGCGATCAGGCCCTCGGCCTCGGCGGCGGGAGTCCCGGCGGCAGCAGGCCCGGGAGTACGTACGGCGCGGGGCATTTCCGGCACCGGACGCTGCACGGCCAGTTCGGCCTTGATGAGTTTGTCGGCAGCGGAAAGCGCGGGGAAGATCTCATTGGCGTCGTAGGTGGTCCAAAACTCCAGCGAAGCGGTTCCCTGCAACAGGTCGCGGACGCGCTGCGGCTCCTTCACGCCCGGAAGCTCGACCAGAATGCGGTGCGAGTTAGGGAGGCGCAGGATGTTGGGCTGCGTAACGCCGAAGTGGTCGATACGGCTGCGAAGCACGTTGAACGATGCGCCGATGGCAGCCTCGGTCTCCTTCTTGAGGATCTTCTCGACGTCGGCGTCCGAGCTTTCGAGCGTGATGTCCTTGCGGTCGGGGCTTACGAAAAGCTCGGCGATGGGACGGCCGTTCGAAAGGCGCGAATACGCCTTCACGAAGTCGGAGATATAGTCGGTCGAAGAGCCTTGCTTCATCGCCTCGTTGGCCACGCCGATCGCCTCGATGAAAGCCGGGTCGTTCTGGCTGTCGCCGGCCAAAGCCTTCACGACATCCTCGACCTGCACCTCCAGCATGACGTTCATACCGCCCTTGAGGTCCAGACCCAGGTTCAGCTCCTTCTCCTTACACTCCTTGTAGGTGAACTTGCGGAAGCCCAGGTTGTAAACCGGCAGGTTCTGCACCGAATCGAGGTAATGCTGTTCGGCCTCGCCCTGCTGGTCGAGGGGGAACTGCGCGGCATAAGCGGCCGCCTGCTTCTCTACGCCACGCGTCTTGAACGTAAACGAGAGCTGATAAACACACGCGAGAGCCAGCAGGACCGCAATGAGTTTAATAAAACCTTTACTTTGCATTTGAGTGAAAAATAGTTATTGTTATTTGTTGTAATTATTGTCATTACGCACAATAGCACGCAAAGATAGAAAAATAAAGTGAAAAGTGAAAGGTGAAAGGTGAAAAGTAGTGCGCCGGCGCAAAAAAATCCGTATTTTTGGAGCCGTATGATAAAATACACGGAATACAAATACCACCTCGCGGCGTTGTTCACGGTGACCGTATGGGGCGCGACGTTCGTTTCGACGAAGGTCCTGATCGCCAACTCGCTGACTCCGGCGGAAATTTTCCTGCTCCGGTTCGCTATGGCATACGTCTGCATCCTGCCCTTCGCCCGCGGACGCATGTGGGCCGCGAACCTGCGCGACGAACTGCTGCTGGCGGCCGCGGGGCTGAGCGGAGGGTCGCTCTATTTCCTTACCGAAAACATGGCTCTGGAGTACGCCCCGGCCTCGAACGTTTCGCTGATCGTCTGCACGGCGCCCGTGTGGACCGCCGTGGTGATGAGCCTCTTCTATCGCGGCGAGCGGATGTCGCGGCGGCAGATCGCAGGCTCGGCGCTGGCATTCGCGGGGATGGTGCTCGTGGTGCTCAACGGGCATTTCGTGCTCCGCCTCTCGCCGCGGGGCGACATGCTGGCGCTCTCGGCGGCGATGCTATGGATGGTTTATTCGCTGGTGATCAAACGCCTCGGAGGCCGCTACCCCGCTATCTTCATCACCCGGAAAGTCTTTTTCTACGGACTCGTGACGATCCTCCCGGTCTTTGCGTTCCGGCCTTTCGGCGCGGACTGGGAGGTGCTGTCGCGGCCCGTCGTGTGGGGCAACCTGCTCTTTCTGGGCGTCGTGGCCTCGATGCTCTGCTACGTGCTCTGGAACGCCGCGATGCACCGTCTGGGAGCCGTCAGGACAACCAACTACATCTATTTCAACCCGCTGGTGACGATCGTCGCGGCGACGCTCTGCATCGGCGAGCGGATCACCCTCGCCGCTTTGGCCGGAGCGGCGCTGATCCTCTACGGGATGTGGCGGGCGGAGCGGGCCTAATGCACCATCTTCAGGCCGACGATGCCGACGAAGACCAGCGACAGGAAGAACATCCGCCAGAAGATCACGGCGTCGTGGAAGAAAACGATGCCGAGGACCACGGTTCCCACGCCCCCGATACCGGTCCAGATCATGTAGGCCGTACCCATCGGGATCGTCCTCTGGGCCACGTAGAGCAGCCAGCCGCTCACGCCCATCGACACGGCCGAAAGGGCCAGAAAAAGAAAAAGGTAACGCGGGCAGAGGTTCGCAAGTTTGAACCCCAGCGGCCACCCCATCTCGAAAAGTCCTGCCAGAATCAGATACAGCCAAGCCATCGGAAACGATTTTTACGGACGAAGATAGCAAATTTTACATCCCGGGCAAAATAAAGAGCGCGACTCCCGCAGGAATCGCGCTCTTTCGCGTCGAATTAATTCTTAATTTTTAATTGGCGAAGCCCTACTTCACCTCTTCGAACTCCACATCCTCGGGCTGCCCGTCGCCGCCGCCCTGCTGGCCGCCGGCGTTCGACTGCGACTGCTGGCCGGCATCGGCTCCGGGCTGTGCGCCCTGCTGTGCCTGCTGCTGCGCGTAGATGTCCTGCGAAGCGGCCTGCCATGCGGCGTTAAGCTCGGCCATCGCCGTGTCGATGGCGGCCACGTCGGCGTTCTTGTGCGCCTCCTTCAGCTTGCCGAGCGCCGTCTCGATGGCGGCCTTCTTGTCGGCGGGAAGTTTCTCGCCGTACTCCTTGAGCTGCTTCTCGGTGGTGAAGATGTTCGAGTCGGCGGCGTTGATCTTGTCGATGCGCTCCTTCTCGGCCTTGTCCTTCTCCTCGTTGGCCTTGGCCTCGTCGCGCATGCGCTGGATCTCCTGCTCGGTAAGGCCCGAGGAGGCCTCGATGCGGATCTTCCTGTCTCTTATACACATCTGA
>ENA-OZHU01002015-OZHU01002015.1-human-gut-metagenome-genome-assembly--contig:-NODE-2015-length-9888-cov-5.821113_pt1 | contig 9888 bp, 6 predicted proteins | sample MGYA00244054_ERZ653700 | MGnify/ENA primary metagenome ERZ653700 (study PRJEB26926, sample SAMN06165279) | human gut metagenome | biome: ENVO:00009003; feature: ENVO:2100002; material: ENVO:00002003...
TCTACACCTATTAAGTCGTCGGCAGCGTCAGATGTGTATAAGAGACAGTCTGAAAGCTATCGAAACCCTGGTCTGCAGATAACTGAGATCCGGATCTCGACAGACAAAAGCAACTACATATCTGATAATAAACCATATAGTACGCGTAAAAAAGCGATCACACCCATGATAGTACAATCATAGAAAAACAACTGTCATGCCAACTATCATTTTATGTGGGGCTTGACATTCATAGTTTCAACAGCAAAGCATGATAGTATGACAATAAAATAGAGGTAAAGCTAAGTGCCTTACCTCTATCATTATTGATTGATTATATATCGTCAGATATATTATTGAGCTTGTTCCAACTGCAATGTCTTAGTCGGTTCGTCGCAAACTTCAGTCGGACCAAAATACTGGATAGGACCAGGATAAACATAGCTTGTCGTCATAGCCCATTCATCGCGGTTAGCAGCAAATTTCTTGAAAGGAGCACCGTCGAGCTTAACCAAAGCTTTCTGGATAACAGGTTTCATTTCGCCGTGGCGTTTTTCCATGTTCATCATCATAGTTACGGGGATACCACCCGCGATCCACTTGTCAGCCGGAGCTGTCGTGTTGCGTACGGAAGACATATAACCAGTCTTGCCGGCGGCGATCAGGCAAGAAGCCGTATAACCCAAAGAATAGCAGTAGTCCGCATCATAGTTGGATGGAGCAGCGCAACGGCCTTCGTAACCGAAGAAGTGGTGCTGTGCAGCAAACTTGCCGACATATTTGCCTTCGGCCTTCCATTCTGCCAACTTCTTGCCAACCATTTCTGACAGCAATTTTTCTGTTTCGATCAGAGAAACCTGTACGTTTCCATGCGGGTCGCGATCGAGTGACAACTGACGTGCCACACCTTCCGGCAGGGAAGCATACAAGTCGGAATTTTCTTTTGTCAACTTACTGATGATGTAAGCACGTTGTTCGCTCTTCTTAATCATCTTGAATTCGGCATCGTGTTTAGCAAGGAAGTCGTTCAGCTCAGCGATCAGGCGTTTCATAGCCGGAACGAATTCGATCAGACCTTCGGGAATCAGCACCGTACCGAAGTTGTGGCCTTCGGCAGCACGTTTTGCTACAATTCCGGCGATGTAAGTCACGATATCGTCCAAAGACATGTTCTTTTCCTCAACTTCTTCGGAGATGATACAAATATTCGGCTGAGTCTGCAAAGCGCATTCCAAAGCGATGTGAGAAGCAGAACGTCCCATCAGCTTGATGAAGTGCCAGTACTTCTGTGCCGAGTTGCAGTCACGTTGGATATTACCGATAACTTCGGAATAAACCTTACAAGCCGTGTCGAAACCGAAAGAAGTTTCGATCTGCTCGTTCTTCAGGTCACCGTCGATCGTCTTCGGACAGCCGATTACCTGAACACCGGCCCCCGTAGCCTTGTAGTATTCGGCCAGTACGCAAGCATTTGTGTTGGAGTCGTCGCCACCAATGATAACCAGAGCCTTGATGTTCAGTTCTTTCAGAATTTCCAGCCCCTTGTCGAACTGTTCTTTTGTTTCCAGTTTGGTACGGCCTGAACCAATCATATCAAAACCACCCGTGTTGCGGTACTCGTCAATAATGTCAGCAGTCAGTTCCATATATTTATGATCGATCAGACCACCAGGTCCGAGGATAAAGCCATACAGACGAGAAGCTGCGTTGTTAGCCTTGATACCGTCGAACAGACCTGCAATCACGTTATGACCACCAGGAGCCTGACCACCGGAAAGGATCACACCGACATTCATTGCCGGCAGTTCTTTCTTTTCGTTGCTCTTTTCGAAAGTAACGACAGGCATTCCGTACGTGTTCGGGAATAACTTTTTGATTTCGTCCTGATCGGCAACTGATTGTGTATACTCACCATCTACGGCTTTTACAGCTCCTTTCAATGCAGCGGGAACCTTTGGCTGGTAAGCTGCTCTTGCAATTTGTAATGCACTCTTTGTCATTTCTTAATCTGATTTATTTAGAAAGTATCTGATTCCTAATTAAAGGCGGTGCAAATATAGAAATTTTTCTGTATTCGCGAAAGAAGATAATACGATATAGCCCTTTATTCCGCATTTTTCTTCAGCCATTCACCAACAGCCTGTTTTCCTGAACAGGCCTCACCACATAAGTCAGTTCCTTACCCGTCAATTCCAAATACATAAAACCGCTGGATAAGATGATTTCCATTTTATTATCAATCACGATATATCGATCATGATGGGTCAACAGTGAATCATCCAAAGAAAAAGACCATTGAGGATTATACTTTTGCAAATCAGCAACAGCACTATCATTCAAATGCTTCGAATGATAGACAAGTTCTACTTTTTTGTTCGGCAAAATCAATTTCAAGACATCCTTGCAGGCATTCAGGTATTGATCGTACAGGCATATTTTTTTCGCATCCTGGCATAGTGCTCTTATGTGCCTGATCGCCTTGTCTCTATGGGCATTTCTATAAAAACAACCGGTGATATGGCTACTGATCTGATCGGACATGATATTGACATACGGATAGTCCGTTCTGTCATCACACAATATCAATTTATAGTCAGTCTTTCTTGCCAGTTCTTCCAAAGTCTGCTTTGTTAACCGGGCATGCTTTAAAGAGTCATAAAGACTTTTCGACACACGATCGCCAATCCCGATATCATCTAATTGTCTGGTATTGGTCAGAAACTCACCACAACGAAATTTAAGCAAGTGCAAGATAATCTCTTTATCATAGTCCTGATGCTCCTTAAACAAATAATATTGCTTATATAAAGTATCAGACAACACAAAACTATATTTCCCCATATTATTCCATTTCAAGTAGTTCAGCTAAAGTCGCATCGAAAAAACCTTCCGGGAAGTCACGAGTAAACTTGCCATCCTCTTTAAAACCAAGTACAATGAACGGATTCTGGATGCCCTCTTTATACAAAATGGTCACATCATCTTTCAAAAAACGCTTTTTATAAATCTCATAACCGACCTTATATATAAGGTGTTCGCAATGTGTTTCTATGATTACCTGTATACCGGCTCTAACAATAAAGGCCAAGAATTCACCAACCTTTGCCTGGCTGGCCGGATGAAGATGGATTTCCGGATTTTCGATAAGAATAACATCATTCTTTTTTGCCCGCAAGCACATGATCAACATTTTGGTAAGATAACTTACGCCAGCTCCCAACTGGAAAGGCGAAATATTCCCCAACCCATCACTTTTATACTGTACCTCGACCACATCATCCAAACGGCGTTCCGTCTGCAACTCCGTCGGTATATCTAAAATATAAGACAACCAATAATTCACCTGAGCAGATAAAGTATAAGAGGAATCATCTTTAATCAATTCCGGCATTAAAGGATTAGATTTTTCTTTTTCAAATGAACCTACTATATACTCACCGACTACGCCCACTTTAAACTGTGGCGAAATTTTGGAATGCAACTCCGCCCCGATTCTATTGGCAGACAAATAGTATAAATTTTGCTCTATGTCGATCGGCATGCTGGCATCCTCTTCCGAAGGAAGAAAAACCAAAGAGAGTTCATTTGTTCCGTGATAGGAAATATGCACATTATCGATATCGATATCGACCCTGACACTTTTTGCATTATAATACTTATTTCTAATCGTATCGAATGTCAGATTCACAATAGTATCCAGTAAAATTTGTCCATTTTTTCCTATCCTGCGAACAGGAAGTAATACCGACTGTATCAAACTTGACTTACCTGCCGAGTTAACACCCGTTACAATTGTAAAAGGCTTTATCTCCAAGTTCTCATCATGAAGACATTTATAGTCTTTTATTTGTATATGTTTTATCATAACTGAATCCTGTTTATTATTTTATCCATTCGATCAAACCTGAAAGAGACACTTGTAGTCGAGTCTATATTACCGGAAAAATAACGGGAATCATCAAACTCTTCCTTTACAGATTCTATATCCAGTATGAGTCTTGACACCCATGTGTAATCAATTTTCTCAGGGACAAAAGAAAACAAATAACTTAATGCCTCAAAGAGAGGCATGTTTATAGGTCTTCTAATCCCATTTCCCGAAAAACGAAAACCATTTTCTCCTAAAAGATCATAACTGATCTGCATACAGCGAATAAATAGATTCTCATAATCTACAATCAATTTTTCAGGTGCATTATCATTCACATAAACCATAAAACGAGCCAGAAAATCATCTATATCCCCCCGGTATTGGAGAGCCGGAATATCTTTAAACTCTCCACGATGCAACATCAGGAAGGCCATTGCCCGTAAAACGACATATTGGTCTTTCATCCTTTCTTTATTAATAGAACGCCCTGTCGCAATCAAAAATTCGGGAGAACAGCAAAGTTTATCCAACATCCGTGTGCAACGTCCACGGTATAAGGCATTCCTCATTTCCTGCTTATTCAACGGAGTTCCTCCGCGATTTACCCGATCAAAGATATCATACTTTACCCGCTCAGGAGTCGGAGGCTGTATAATGTAAAAAAGTAATTGAAAGTCTTCAATAACTCCCTGTTGCTTCAAATCCAAATCCGCAAAACAACATCCATTAAACTGCTTCAATATTCTCAGATTATTCAATTTGAACTTTCCTTCCAGAAAATCCAGAATAGCACTTATCCTTTGTCGTCCGTCAACAACTTGCTTCTTCCCATTCTTATCCTCAAATAAATACATTAATGGTATAGGAATTCCCATTAGGATCGATTCGATCAGCTCGGACTTCTGCCTTTGTTTCCAGACATCATGCCTCTGGAAATCCGGATCAATTATTAATTCTTTCCGCTTCAGGCAAAGTGTATGCAAATGCATAATACTATATTGAGCCTTTTCCACCCTCACTTCGGCATTCGGATATATGGTATATGAATCATCTCCGTTTATTGACAGATCGGCTTGTTCCACATCGCTAACCACATTTTCATCACTGTTTATTATTGATGCTTCATCTTTTATATCCATATTTCCCATATATTTATCCTGATTTACGATTGAGCAATAGTCTTTAAATTAATAAAGAGATAAATGTTTCATGCAAAGATATTGAGATTTATCGGAAAATCGAATAGAAATCGTCCATTTACTTGCTATCAGATATCTGGTAAAACATCGTTTTGCCCGGTGACGACAACGAGGCGGGACGGGCGTCCGCCGAAACGGCACGCTTGTAGTTCGGTTTGCCGCTCATCACAAAGTGCAGGGTAATTCCTGCTTGCACATCCTCATAGGTCAGATATGATTTATCATATTTCTTTCCGTTGACATATAGCTCCTTGATATAAACGTTCTCTTCCGACCAGTTTTCCGTGGTCATCTTTATTTCCTTTCCGTTGCTCATCCGGATCGAAAGCGCCTCTACACAAGGGGAGCCGATGTTATAGATATTGCTGGAAGGGGCTACCGGATAAAAGCCTGCGCAGTTGAACATATACCAGGCCGACATCTGCCCGCAGTCGTCATTCCCGCTCAACGATCCCGGTTCATTTCCATAAAAACGAGCAACGATCTCCCTGATCCACTTCTGGCATTTCCAGGGTTTGCCTAAATAGTTGTACAGATAAGCGATGTGGTGGCAAGGTTCGTTGCCATGCCAGTAGCCACCGATACGCCCCTGGATGTCATGCGCTCCCGGAATATCGTCCGGCAATTCGACCGTAAAGAGATCGTCTAGTCGCTTCTCGAAAAGTTTCTTCCCTGCCAAATTGATATATCCCTGCACATCATGCGGAACTGTCCATGTATATTGCATTGTAAAACCTTCGGTAATATCTCCCCAACCGTTCACCGATCCCGGTCCTTGATAAGCTACCGGAGTAAACGGAGTACGCCAATTACCCTGGCTGTCACGACCACGCATATACTTCGTTTCCGGGTCGATCAGAGTCTGATAAGAAAGAGAACGATTCAGAAAATACTGATAATCGTCCATCTTGCCCAAAGCTTTGGCAGCCTGTGCGATACAATAGTCGTCATAGGCATATTCCAATGTTTTGGAAACCGACTCCGCCTCTTTGTCAAACGGGACGTAGCCATTCCGCATATAGTCGGGCAAACAGTCGTAATGTTCGTTCAAGGCAGTCGTTTTCATCGCCTCATACGCCCGTTCGTAGTCGAAACCTTTCACACCTTTGACGATCATATCCGCCAGGACGGAGACCGCATGATAGCCGATCATGCACCAAGTCTCGTTTCCGTAAAAAGACCAGATCGGGAGCATTTTCTCCACGCTCTTGTCAAAGTGGGCCAGCATCGAATTGGCGATGTCGGCATTTATGTCCTGATGCACTAAATTGAACCAGGGATGCAAAGCCCGGTAGGTGTCCCACAAAGAAAAAGTCGTATAGTTGGTAAAGCCTTTCGCTTGCTCGATATTCTTGTCCAACCCCCTGAAACGGCCATCCACATCCTGGAAAACAAACGGATGGAGGGCGGCATGGTAGGCAGAAGTATAAAACGTTTCCTTTGTCTTCCGGTCGGTAGTTATCCGGTATTTTTGCAATTCTTTCTCCCAAAGTTCCTCCCCTTTCTCTTTGAGGCTGTCAAATGTCAGTCCGTCCAGTTCCTGCATATTCATCTTCGCCCCGGAGGTACTGACGGAAGAGATGGCCGTTTTCACGATCACTTCCTCCCCTTCCCCAGTTGCGAAAGAAAGGCAAGCCATCAGGTTCTTCCCCCAAGCCTCACGGTCGCTCCTAAACCGGGATGTATTATAGATCACCGGCTTCTTGTCCTGCATGAAGCGCAGACCCGTCAATTTTCTGGAAAAGACAGCCGCAAAATAGACATGGCGTTCAGGTCCCCACCCTTTCACCAACTTATAGCCAGTGATGGTCGAATCGTTTTCCATGCGCAGGTTGGCCCATTCGCACGACTGCCAAAGCGTATGGTTCATATCAATCATGATAAATGATTTTTCCGATTCGGGATAAGTAAAACGGAACATGCCACTCCGTACCCCTGCCGTCATCTCCGCCTTCACGCCGTAGTCTTGCAAGCGGACGGCATAATAGTTCGGAGTAGCCTGTTCCTCGTCGTGCGTGTATCGGGAACGATAGCCCTCATCGGGATTCTCACGGCTTCCGGGTTCCAGTTTCATCTCTCCGGTTCCGGGGATAAACAGAAAATCTCCCAAGTCAGGAATACCGGTCCCGCTAAGATGCGTCAGGCTAAAGCCCAGGATAGAAGTGTGGTTATATTTATAACCGGCAGCCGCATCATAATATTTAGCATCCGTATCCGGGCTGATCTGGATCCCTCCGAACGGGATCTGCGCTCCCGGATACACATTGCCATAACCATCCGTTCCTACCAGCGGATTGACGTATTCCGTCAACTTTTCATTCTGTGCCGTGCCGGATAAGGCGGCACACGACACAGCGATCAAAGTACAAATTCGTAATTTCATATTCAAACTATTGTCGTTATAAATAAAAAGGACTATCTGAAACAAGGTCCAAATAGCCCTTTTGATTATAGTTAGACTGAAAGTCCTATTATAATTAAGTGCTTATGTTAATATTAATGCTTCCAGCCATCTATATGCAATCTTATTTATTTTCCCAATTCATTGGAGAATGAGTAAGGAGCGTCACTGTCCTGCGTACCCCGACTCTTGTTCGGTGTGGCCGACATATTATAAAGAATGTTCATGCCACGCATCAGGTCGCCATGTGTCAGATAATTCTTCGTATAGTTCTTGCCATTCACTTTCATAGACGAGATGTAACGGTTCGCCTCGCCATTATTGTTGGCCTTGATCACGACCTTCTTGCCGTTTTCCAGGTTCAGCGTCACGTTTTTGAACAACGGAGACCCTAAGATATATTGGTCGGTACCCGGACAAACCGGATAGAAACCGAGAGCCGAGAATACATACCATGCCGAAGTCTGCCCGTTGTCCTCATCACCGCAATAGCCGTCAGGAGTCGCGAAATAGAGCTTGTCCATCACTTCACGCACCCAATACTGTGCTTTCCAGGGTTCGCCGGAATAGTTGTATAGGTAGATCATGTGCTGGATCGGCTGGTTGCCATGCGCATAATTACCCATATTCATAATCTGCATTTCGCGGATTTCATGGATCACGCCACCGTAATAACTGTCATCGAACAAAGGCGGGACATTGAATACGGAATCCATCATGGCATTGAAACCTGTCTTTCCTCCCATCAAGTCGATCAGTCCCTGCGGATCATGGAAGACCGACCAGGTATAATGCCAACTGTTACCTTCCGTAAAAGCGTCTCCCCATTTCAGCGGATTGAAAGGAGACTGGAACGAACCGTCCTCGTTACGGCCACGCATCAACTTGGTTTCAGGATCGAATAGGTTCTTATAATTCATAGCATGTTTCGCGAAAACGGCAATTTCGGATTCAGGTTTGCCCAAAGCCTTACCTAGTTTATAGATGGCCCAGTCGTCATAAGCATATTCCAACGTACGAGCGGCACTTTCGTTGATTTTCACGTTATAAGGCACATAGCCCAATTTATTGTAATATTCATATCCCAGACGTCCGGTCGATTTCACCTTCGGATGTACACTGTTAGCCCCATGCACGACAGCCTCCCAAAGCGTCTCGATATCATATCCGCGAAGCCCTTTCAGGTAAGCATCCGCCACAACAGAAGCCGAGTTATTGCCGACCATGCAGCCACGATGTCCCGGACTTGCCCATTCCGGCAGGAAGCCGCTCTCCTTATAGGTATTGGCAAGCCCCTCCTGCATCTTCGTATTCATATCCGGATACATCAGGTTCAAGAAGGGGAACAGGCAACGGAACGTATCCCAAAAACCGGTATCGGTAAACATATACCCCGGCAGCACTTCTCCGTTATACGGACTGTAATGTACAACTTTTCCGTTTGCATCAAGTTCGTAGAAACTGCGCGGGAAAAGTAGCGAACGGTACAGGCAGGAATAGAATGTGCGTAGTTTGTCCACATCGTCGTCTTCCACGGCGATACGTCCTAAAGTTTCATTCCACACTTGGCGACCAGCCTCGGCTATTTCGTCAAACGAACGATCGCCCAATTCTTTCAGGTTCAGTTCAGCCTGTTCAGGGCTGATAACAGAAGAAGCTACGCGAGCATGGACAATCTCGCCCTTGCGGGTGGAAAAACCGACAATGGCACCGGTATGGTTCTCTTTCGCTTCAGTCTCGCCTTTGCGGATCTCATCATCACCGACAGTCGCCTTATAAGTAAAAGGCTTGTCAAACACGACGACGAAATAGTTGCGGAAGTTCTGAGGCACCCCTCCGCTGTTACGAGTCGTATAGCCAATGATCTTGTTTTCTTCGGGTATGATCTTGACATAAGAACCACGGTCGAAAGCATCGACAATCACATACGAGTTGTCCGATTCGGGGAAAGTGAAGCGAAACATGGCGGCACGTTCCGTCGGCGTGATTTCCGTCACAACGTCATGGTCAGCCAGATACACCCGGTAATAATTCGGTTTTGCCACTTCCGCCTTATGGGAAAACCAGCTGGCACGTTTATCTTGGTTAAACACCACTTTACCGGTAACGGGCATAATGGCAAACTGTCCGTAATCGTTGATCCAAGGACTGGGTTGGTGAGTCTGCTTGAAACCACGGATCTTGTCCGCGTCGTATGTGTACGCCCAGCCGTCTCCCATCTTTCCGGTCTGTGGCATCCAGAAATTCATACCCCAGGGCATGGCAATTGCCGGATAAGTATTACCTGTCGAGAGAGAAATTTTCGACTGGCTCCCGACCAGCGGATTCACGTAATCCACCAGGTCCTTTTTGTCAGCCGCATCCACCGTAAAGAGGCTGCTGCAAAGCGTAATCGCTAAAATTAATAATTTCTTCATGGATAGAATATGTTTAATTAA
>ENA-OZHU01002029-OZHU01002029.1-human-gut-metagenome-genome-assembly--contig:-NODE-2029-length-9829-cov-9.566912_pt1 | contig 9829 bp, 8 predicted proteins | sample MGYA00244054_ERZ653700 | MGnify/ENA primary metagenome ERZ653700 (study PRJEB26926, sample SAMN06165279) | human gut metagenome | biome: ENVO:00009003; feature: ENVO:2100002; material: ENVO:00002003...
CCTTGATTTTACTGGGTTTCTCTAACTTTGTCCTTATTATAACGCGCTCATCATCCACCACAAAAGCTATTTTTAATCCTCTTAACCTGTTATACTCAGGTGTGCCCTCCTTCAGACGCTTTGAAATGAGAATCTGCATCTTTTGAATTGTAGTAACAATCATCTGTCTGTCAGACGATTTAAGTTTATTTTTCAAATCAGTCACATTATCAGTATTATCCACATCAATTGAATCATTCTGAGAATATGAACTAAATGATGTATTTGTCTGCTCATCAAGATCTTTCCTGTCTATAAGGAAAATAGCCTTATCCAACGCCGGAATATCCATAAGGAGATTTCTTGTTGCCTTATATGATGTAAGCGTCTTTCCCGAGCCTGTAGTATGCCATACAAATCCCGACTTTCCTGTTCGTGATGCTTCACGAATTGCCTCAATAGCATGTATCTGATATGGTCTAAGCAGAATAAGCCGCTTAGCTTCATTATCTAAAACCGTATATCTTGCAATCATCTCATGTGCCTGTGGAATCTTAAGGACATTTTTTGCAAAATCAATATAATCAGAAACCGGCTGATTGTTCCTGTCAACCCATCCGCTGATAAATTCTTTCTTTAGCTCCGTATCACTTGCTGCAGAAAAATACTTCGTGTCAACACCGTTGCTTATAACAAACATCTGAACAGCCGAAAAAATCCCCCTGAACTGCCCTTCACCAATGTATTTCTTTATCTGATTGAATGCTTCCATATATGAATGCTGTCTGTTTTTCAGCTCAATATGTATCATTGGAAGACCGTTTATCATCAAGGTCACATCAAATCTACGGTCTCTTGATGCGGCATCCTCATCATCCTTCAATGCACTGTACTGATTTATAACCTCATACACACTGCTGCCACCTGCAATATGCTCATGATTCATCACAACCAGATGAAGCTTCTTAGTATCACGCTGTACATGCACCATGACCTTGCCGTTTTCGCCTACCAGCCACTCTCCAGCCTTATAAAATGTTGAAAACTGCAACTGATTCTTTACCTGCTCAAACTCTGAATCAGAAAGTGGCTCACCATCCAGCCTGTCCTTATTGTTCTGCTCTAAAATATATTTAAAATTGTTCCATAAATCCGCTTCTGTCTTTAAATCTGGTCTGTACGTCCACTGTGAATCCCCATATATCAACTGCTCAATCAATTTCTGCTCTATTAACGATTCCAACTCCGGCATGATAATTTCTCCTTCTTCAAAACCTAAACACTAACTATATTTATTATAGCAAATATAGGCATAAAATACCACAAAATTACTTATATCAAAATCAGCGTAAGCATATTGTTTAAAAAGCTACATTACAGTCCTGACAAAGTCCTCATTACCAGATCCACATCCTTATTTTCCAGTTCCTGAATGATATGCAGATATGTCTTCTGCGTTGTTGTCATACTCGCATGCCCCAATCTGCGCGCCACACTGGCTATAGAAACACCGGCAAACAAAAGCAACGACGCATGCGTATGTCTAAGTCCGTGAATGGAAATCTCCGATATCCCACAGGCCTTACAGTGTCTGGTGAGAGCGTCATTGACGGTTGAATTATAAATCTTTTCCTCTCCTACAAATATAGGCTCGTCCTCCGGCAACCCTTTTATCAGCTCAGAAAACTTTACTACTATCTGCCAGTCAATCTGAATCTTTCTCACAGATGACTTATTCTTCGTCGGTAGAAAACCTCCCTTACCCTTATAATCCCACGTCTTACTTATAGAAAGAGTTTGCCTTCCAAAATCAAAATCCTTCGGTGTGATAGCAAGCGCCTCTGAAAAACGCATCCCTGTCTTTGCTACAAGCAAAATAAACCAGTCCCAGTTCGGCTCTTCCTTTATATCCAGATCAGCTATCAAAGTATGCAACTCAAACTGATTGAGATATTTAATCTTTTTCTCACGTGGTGTCTTACCCTTGATGATAGCCTTTCTGGTCGGATCACGCTCTATCAGCCCCTCATCCACCGCGTCCATTACCGCACCCTTTAGCTGATGATGGAAGTCAAGGGTTGTCTGTCTCTCATGCTCCTTTGCGTAATCATTTAGTATCTTCTGATACGCGGTCCTTGTCAGCTCACAAACCTTAAGCTCCGGAGCCAGCTTCTCCACCCACTTTTGAGTCATCCTGTACTTTGCCATAGTGGCTTCACGAATTGCATCTTTCTTATACACTTCTATCCACTGTGCGTAATAGTTGTAAAATAATGCATCCTTGCTCATATCCTCTAGCATACGCTACCTCCTTTATTAGTACTGCTTACGCTGATGTAACCATAATTAGGCTTGCTTTGTTTGAGGTTGGTTTATGTTTGATTCATTGTCAAATTTATGGTAACCATTGTATAGATACGATGTTACTTACGATAAAAAACAGTTTATAAAAGCGTGTTCAGATGTAATTTGTGCTGGCGCTGGTGAAGAGCGATGAGGGTATCGAGGTTTCTGAAATAATCTCCTATTGATTTTTGTTCTTCTCTACTACTTGGTACTCTTACATCAAAATTTGTAAAAATCGAAATCCAATGCCTCTCATGTGATGCAGGAATATAATCAATATTTTCAAGGACATTATTTATACAATAAATATCATCTGTATCATTTTTCAGAGTAAGAAACTTCATTGCCGAGCTCTTTACTTTAAAGGAAAAATCAACATAGTGAGATGATGTTGTAAAATCATCAAATATAATAACCGGATTATCCGGCGTTGCCTTTTTTATTCCAGCCGTTTCATTCGTATATCCTAAAATAAAACTTTGTCCAGCTGTCAAAACAGGTGTTGAATAACTATTATCATAATCGGTACTATCAACAATATATGGTCCTGGTTGTTCATATTCTAAAATTTCCCCCAACTTACGCTGTTCCCAATCGTAAGTAAATCCATCAAATCTAATTTCTGGAACTTTTGCTCCATTTTGAGGAAACATTTTTTGAAGCATATATTTTTTCATTTTTTTTGTCTGTTCACACTTTCGCTGGTGAAGAGTGATGAGGCGATCAAGACTTTGAAAATATTCCCCAACTTCTTTCTGTTCCTCAAAAATTGGTAAGCCAATCGGTGTATCCGATAATTGTGTAATCGTGTAATGTGCTATAGTTCCAACATGAGAAATACTTCCCAAATAATTTCTAAAGGTCGGAGAGAAGAAAAATTCATATAAAAAATATGGATGAAATTTCCCTTTGTTTTTTATCCATAACAGATCTGCATCTTTTGTGTATAGTGGCTTATTATCCGGCACAATATAAGGATTTCCAACCGATCCTCCGCCAGTAACAAGGATATCTCCTTCTTCCAATTTTCCTGATACTTTAGAAAGCTTTTCATACAATTCTTCTGAAATAAACGCCTTTTCATTCTCAGTTCCATTTATTGCTGTCATTACATCACTTGATCTATAAAAAGGTACACCATTTGATGTCCATTCATCTTTATGAACTCGTGATGCTGACTTTAATTCTGTTATTTCCCCAAACCTACGCTGTTCCCAATCCTTAGTAAACCCTTTAAATCTAATCTTTGGATTTTCCATACAAATCACCCCTCAATCATATCAATATAACGTTTTAACGATGCCATTATATTGTCATCGGACGATGACAGGTCTTTTAACAAATTCACAAACTCACCTTCGACCTTTCCTATCTCGTCATCTGTTTTTTGCATATCCTCGAGCAGACCATTTATATCGACTTCCTCTTCCTTTTCAAAATTGTCTACATATCGCGGTATGTTTAGGTTGAAATCATTCTTTTCAATATCATCAAAGCTTGCCAGATAGGATTCTTTGTCTACAGTTTCCCTTCTGTTATACAAATCCATAACTTCATCAATATGCTCATCCGACATTTCGTTTTGCTTTTTGCCCTTAATGAACTTCTTTGATGCATCAATAAACAGTACATCTCTGCCATCTCTATGCTTTTTAAGTACAACAATGCATGTAGGAATAGACGTATTATAAAATAAATTAGCCGGCAATCCTATAACCGCATATATGTTTCCTGAACGAAGGAGCTTTTCTCTTATTTTTCCCTCTGCTGCACCTCTGAAGAGCACTCCATGTGGCAAAACGATGGCCATTGTTCCATTGCTTTTCAGATGATAAAGTCCATGAAGTAAAAATGCATAATCAGCCTTTGATTTTGGCGCCAAAACACCATATTCTGAAAATCTTTCGTCCTGTAAAAATCCTGATGCAGCGCTCCATTTTGCAGAATACGGTGGATTCATAAGTACCATGTGAAAGTCAGTTTCCTCACCAGTTGGCCAGTCTGCATCAAGAGTATCTCCATGATGCAGATTCTGATTCTCCGCAGCTACATCATGCAGGAACATATTCATCCTCGCCAGATTATATGTGGACATGTTCAGTTCCTGTCCATAATATTTTATATAGTTTGTATCACCTTTATAGTATCTCTTTGCGTTAAGAAGCAGCGAACCTGAACCCATACATGGATCATAGATTGACAAACCTTTCACATTCTCCTGTCCTGTTATTGCTATTCTAGTAAGAATTTTTGATACTGCCTGTGGCGTATAGAATTCTCCCGCCTTCTTACCGGTCTCTGACGCAAACTGTCCTATCAGATATTCATATGCATCTCCAAGTATTTCACCATCGGAATTGAGCAAATCCGCCTGGTCTATTACTTTTATCAGTTCTGCAATTGTATCACTTTGTTTCTGGTCTCCCGCTCCAAGCCTGCTTGAATACAAATCAATGTCGGAAAACAAATCCACAAACAACTCTCCGCTCTGCTCAATATTATTGAATGCTTTCTGTAATTGCTCACGATTAAAGCAATTATTCCTTGCATCCTCTGCAAAACATGTATATGTAAGCTCAGGCTCAATTACATATTTACGATCCTGCTTTAATTCATCAAGCAAATCATTGGCATATTCACCCTTCAACTCATTTTTATATGCCTCAAGTGCCACCTTGAGCGATTCCGGTTTCTCATCATTTATCAAATCATATACTCTAATCAAAAATGAATCTGATAGGTATTTATAGAATACAATTCCCAAAAGATAATTCTTATATTCATTCGCATCCATTTTAGAACGAAGTACATCAGCGCCACTCCAAAGTACACTGATTAAATCCTTACTGTTTTCCTGCTCTGCCATTAATTGTTTCCTCCGAACTTCTATAATCTTTTGCTTTAATATTACACTCCACTTACCTCTTCCGCAAGCTTCCTAACCTTACCTGCATCCGCACACTGATAGCAGTTTTTCATCGCTTCATCATACGAAAAATCTACTGCATTACCCGCTGCTGTCACATCACACTTCCATGAGCCACACGAGCTGTGCACCTGCGTAATACCTGTGTATTCGATAAGTGCTCTCACATTGGTATCATTCACGCCGCTTCCAGCCAGAATCGTAATATCTTTTCCATATTGATTTTGAAGATGCTTAAGCTGTTTTCTGCCATCCCATACATTTACTGCTCCACCGCTTGTGAGGATACGATCTGCGCCAAGCATAATAAGCATCTCCGCTGCACTGTCCTGATTATCTATGCAGTCAAAGGCGCGGTGAAACACAGCTTCCCTGCCACACTCATGAATGAGCTCTATCATTTCCTTCGTGCGCTTTTTGTCAAGCATTTTTTCCTCTGTCAGAAATCCAAACGCAATACCGTCTGCTCCATGCTCTAAAAGAATTTTTGCATCCATAAGCATAGTGTCGTATTCTTCATCCGAATAGCAAAATCCGCCGCCCCTCGGCCGAACCATTGCCACTACCGGTATATTGCAGTTCTCCTTTGCATATATTAAATTGGCGAGTGTAGGTGTCAGCCCTCCCATATATAGGGCACTGTTCAGTTCAACCCTGTCTGCACCATTTTCATATGCTGTTTTCACATCCGAAAAGCTGCCACAGCAGATTTCAAGCATCGGTTTCATCATACTTTCCCACTCTTTCCGCTAAAATAAGGCTTAACCTTCACACAATACATGTGTGACCGACAATAATTACATAAAACAGTTTTACGATAATCAATATTCATTGACCACAATCTCGAATACTCCGTCCTCATTAATTTTTAACCTCAATGACTTAACATATTTATTGTAAAAATCCTTCATTTCTCGCTCTGTCGATGTAATTTTAGTCCTCTCGTATATCTGTCTTGTCATCTCCCAGCCATTTTTTCCGACAATATCATTTGTCAGATTTTTCAATTCACTTATCATGACTTTTTTCTTTAAATCACTTGCATTTCCTGTATAGAAATCGTCTATTGAACAATGAAATATACATCGTTTTGTAAGTGCATCCTTGATCGACTGTCCGCACTTGCTATATTCGTACATCACGAGGAAATGAGCATCCTTTACCGATGAAATAAGTCCCCAGTAATCCGAATCACTTGAGCACAAAATAAACGAGTCTATGTTGTCCTTATAATATGCCTCACACACTCCCGCAGTCATCTTTATATCAACAAGCGACTTTCGGTCTGTCACACGCTCCACCTCCTCGTGGAATACAGGGATATGTATGAATTTTTCCAGCCAGTCCCATCCACAGGATGTATGATAATCATCATAAAGTATAATTTTTTCTATTTTGGACATTTGCTCGGAATTTAAGTTTTTTAATACTCCATACAGCTTATATACATCAGAATTTTCACAATCCACAACTATCACAACACGCATACTTTCACGGATAAACTCATATATATTTTCCTTTGTATCTTCCACTGCATCCCTGTATTTTGAACCGTCATTGAAATAATCACCATGCTGTCTGTATATTGTCTTTAAAATCCTTCCGTCAGAATTGAGCAGATTTCCCCTGCCATCCGGGCGCCAGTGGATATACATCCCATATGGATACTCTTTTCTGTGCTCTTTATAGACAGTAAACTCTGCCTTTAGCTTCTTTGGCTTTTCATAATCCGCTATGACAAACAAATCCCTGATATACTCCCATTTTATCCAGTCCGGGAAAAGCTTTTTACATGCATCCACGTGCTCATTTATCAGCTTGTTAATATGTACGCAATACTTGTCAGCCGATGAATTATACAATATAATATGCACTTCCCAGCTCTCAAGCTTATTTATATTCTCTGCATCAAACCACTCCATCCTGTTTATATTACCCAGATTATATTTTATTTCATTGTCTGTTTTTTTATAGTTGCGCAGCAGACCTGTACGCGCCTTACACAGATATCTGAGTATCCTCGCATTTTTATTTTCTCTTAAGCTGTTTAAAAGCTCCACATACTCATCACTGCACATATGATCAAGTATCTCATTTCTGACACCTATAAGATACGACAGAATCGTCACAAGCTCATATTTCTGTACTGTTTTATATTCCTTTTCCTCTGTAAATTTAAAGTCCAACGCATATGTTTCTTCATCTGTTTCCTGTATCACATCATTAACTTCATCAATATCTGCCAACTCTATTCCCCCTTCATTTTCAAGATATATTAAAATTATATCATATGTTGCACTCTTTGTATTGTTAACATTTACTTAAAATCCGGATTATTTGCCATTTTCTCATACTCATGCTACAATACCTTTATCCGGATTAATGGTGATTATTATCAGACACTTTTTAGTAGACAGCGAAAATGTCAACGACAACTGGCTGATGCTGTTTGATATGGCAGATGAGGATGATGAAATCGTAGTTTTTTACACAAAAAAATCACCTCACATGTCATACATGTCAGTCATCAGACTTATTGAAAACAACAAAATAAATATACGATTTGAGGAATGCTATGAGGGCACAAACGCCCTTGATTTTCAGCTGGTATCCTATATGGGTTATCTGATGGGATGCGGCGGTGCCTGCAGTGAAAACGAATGTGATGCTGCGTCAGCCGAGACCGGTGCTGATGAATACATCATAATGAGCAACGACACAGGCTATGACCCTGCTGTAAGGTTCTGGAAAGATAAGGGATTCGCTGTACGCAGATTCAATGTAAATTTCTGCAAACAGGCTGTCCAGAGAAGAAAAAACATCAAGTATCAGGTAGTAGCAGATATTCCATCCAAGGAAGATAACGTCAATAACAATACCAATATCAATATCAATACCGATACTGATACCGATGCTATCACCGCAAAGTCTTACAATCTGAATGAACTTATAGATGGCAATCATAGCAGCTATACAGACAGTGAACCGTTAGGTGATGAGCTTTCAACTAACGATGACTTACCGTCAAGTGATAAGCTTATGGCTAATGATGACTTACCATTCACTGACGAACAGACACCTCATAACGGTTCTGGTAACAGCTCAAATAAAAACGAAGCAGATGAGGCTCAATCCTCAACGGACATCATTGATACATCAGATATTTCTGAAGTATCGGCAGTATCCGAAGACTTCGACCATTTTGAGGTAGATTCTTTCCTAAACTGCATGGGAAAAGACAATCTGCTCAAGCTTCATGAGACGCTGGTTCATGTTTATGGTATGAAGCAGGGTCAGACAATTTATAAAACCATAAAAGACAAATCCTACTCTTTTACGCCTGAAAAGCTCACGCGTAAAAAGAAGGTAGAGCGTTTTACAGGTATAATTTTCGCACACAGTGATATTAATGATCCCGGAAATTTTGTTGATTTTCTTGAAAAAAACAAGAATAAAACAAAGAATCTCAATGGCATAAGATCTGCCATCACAAAGAGCTACGGTGAGACAGATGGTCTGAAATATTACAGCCTTTTCAAGCCATATTTCAAAATTATATCTGCACTGAAATAACGCCCTTTATTTTACAACAGAAAGGTAATCCGGATAAAACAATTGAGGCACGGAATTAATACTCCGTGCCTCAATTATGTTATTTATTTGATATCTTAAACCATGTCGATAATTTCTTTCAAACTTCTTGGCTCATAGTCAATCCACGGCTTCATGCAGCCTACATTGTATGCCTGTATTGGCTTATCACCTACATGCCTGCAATTATTCGCTTCCATACCAGTCAGACACTTTTGAAAATATACATCCTCTGCACTGTTGTGGGTGTGACCGTATAACAGGATCGTACCTTTATTCATGCCTTTCCATGAAAATATAGGATAGTGACACAGCACAAGGTCATAATTCTTACCACCGTATGAGTCATGTATCTCTCTGTAATCGCATATATCATAAAAAAGCTGCTTATATCTGTAATCAGACACATCATCATGGTTGCCTTTAACAAGGATTTTTTTACCTTTTAATGTAGCAACAAGCGCTATGAAAACAATGCGTTCTAAATCTTTAACGAAACAATATTCAGTTTTTTCGGATATCCTTACGTAGAGATGTAATTAGATATACTTATTAAAGCATCAATATCCAATCAAAAAAAGCTTTCCCTCCATTCTCATAATTTCCTCTATTACCATTATTGATTGATTCTTGTGCTATTTTTTTAGCCTCCTCAATGTTATTCATATTAATGTAGGCTAAACACTTTAGTACTTCCTCATCCATACCATCTTCATAATCAATAATATACTCATCAATATCATACTTTTCCATAAAATTATGACTACACTCATCTACTAATCCCAAAAGGTATTCCGCTTGCTCATCATATTTATCTGTAAGGTCTACTTCCCCCTTTTTTAATAAAATCGAAGGAGCCTTAAAAGCACCACTTGCCCTTAATGAATTACTCTTTTTGCTATTAGTTGGCATTTGCATAACCTTCCAAAAAATGTCATCTGTCTCTTATACACATCTCCGAGCCCACGAGACGCGTAGTAATCTCGT
>ENA-OZHU01002032-OZHU01002032.1-human-gut-metagenome-genome-assembly--contig:-NODE-2032-length-9818-cov-5.081840_pt1 | contig 9818 bp, 8 predicted proteins | sample MGYA00244054_ERZ653700 | MGnify/ENA primary metagenome ERZ653700 (study PRJEB26926, sample SAMN06165279) | human gut metagenome | biome: ENVO:00009003; feature: ENVO:2100002; material: ENVO:00002003...
GCTTTCATTATTCTTTCTTTTTGTGGATATGTTCAAGAAAGAATATCTCGACTTGCGAAATAACCTCCCATCGAGATGACGGAACTACCGAAAAATTGTGTACTTTTGCGGCTGTAAAAACGACACTAAAATTTGATGGAAACATTTACATTCAATACTGTCGAACTGATTCTTTTATCGGTGGCAGGTATTCTTTTTATCATCCAGCTCATTTATTATTTCGGCCTGTACAATCGAATACATGTCCACAATAAAGCTGTAGGCAAAGAAGAGGTGCATTTCATACGAGAACTGCCTCCACTTTCCGTGATTCTCTGTGCACGCAATGAGGCTGAAAATCTTCGTAAAATTTTACCTGCCATTCTGGAACAGGACTATCCACAATTTGAAGTGATTGTCATCAATGATGCTTCCACAGATGATACCGAGGATATACTGGGAGTGATGGAAGAAAAATATCCTCATCTTTATCATAGTTTTACGCCCGAAAGTGCACGCTATATCAGTCATAAGAAACTGGCTCTGACGTTAGGCATCAAAGCCAGCAAACATGACTGGCTCGTATTTACGGAAACAAACTGTATGCCCGCCAGCAACCAGTGGCTAAAACTGATGGCACGTAATTTCACTCCGCAGACCCAAATTGTGTTGGGATATAGCGGATACGACCGCACAAAAGGATGGTTGCACAAACGTACTGCATTCGATACTTTGTTCCAGTCTTTGCGCTATCTGGGATTCGCGCTAGCCGGAAAACCTTATATCGGTATCGGACGCAACCTGGCTTACCGGAAAGAACTATTCTTTCAACAGAAAGGTTTCTCCAAATACCTGAATCTGCAACGTGGAGAAGATGATTTATTCATTAATGAACTAGCTACCTCCGCCAACACCCGTGTTGAAACAGACTTCAACGCTACCACACGGATACAGCCCGTATATCGCTACAAAGATTGGAAAGAAGAAAAGGTTAGTTATATGGCTACTGCCAGATTCTACCACGGAATACAGCGTTACCTCCTGGGATTTGAGACATTCTCCCGTTTGTTATTCTATATTGCCTGTATAGCAGGTATCGTATTCGGGATTCTTAATTTCCACTGGCTGGTGGCAGGCATCGCATTCCTGATCTGGCTATTGCGCTTTACAGTACAAGCTGTCATTATCAACCGCACGGCAAAAGAAATGGGTGGAGGACGAAAATACTATTTCTCGTTACCTGTTTTCGACCTTATCCAACCTGTACAGTCATTGAAGTTCAAACTCTGCCGTTTCTTCCGGGGAAAAGGAGATTTCATGAGAAGATAAACCGGATTTCGTGAGAAGACAGACTTATTGTTAAATCAATCGCTGCATATAAATAGCATCCGAACCATCGTGATAATAGCATGGCTTTATTCCAACAGGAATAAAGCCATTTTTCATATATAGCCCGATAGCGGAAGTATTGGTCACTTTCACTTCAAGCGTAATCTTTGCAGCCTTACATTCACCGGCCGTCTGAATCGTCTGGTCCATCAATACCTGCCCCAGTTCTCTTCCTCTATAATCCGGATGAACAGCTATCGAATAGATTCTTAAATAGCGAGTTCCCCCATGAAATAACAGGGAGACATAAGCGATCACCCTATCCGCCTCCATCATCACATAGAAAATTCCTTTCGAACGGCTTATCAGATAGGCAAACTGCTCTTTTGAAAAACTGTCTTCCCGGAAACACTCCCACTCTATTTCCAAAATAGCGGGAATGTCTGCCTGCTGTGCTTTACGGACGATTATCGGCTCCATAATCAATAATGTTTTGTTTCTAGCACTTGTTCAAAGTGATTCAACAAACGGTAATACATTTCATCACCGATAATGGCATCTTCCAGTCCATGATCGATGCTCGGATTGTCATTGATTTCAATCACATAAGCCTTATCATCCACCATTTTCAGATCGACTCCATACAACCCTTTTCCTATCAGATTGGCAGCCTTTACAGCTGTATCCAATACCACACGAGGCACCTGATAAATAGGAATCGTATCTACCAATCCACAACGGCTTCTGCCCGAATCATAGTGACAGTAAATCTGCCAGTGTCCTTTCGCCATATAATATTTGCAGGCATAGAGCGGTACACCGTTCAATAGACCGACACGCCAGTCAAACTCCGTTGGAGTAAATGCCTGTGCCAGCAAGATAGCCGATTTTTCAAACAGTATCTTCAGACTGGCTTGCAGTTCCTCTTCGTTCGACACTTTTTTCATACCAATGGAATAAGAGCCATCCGGTATTTTCAGGATAAAAGGAGCACCTACCAGTTCGCTTATCTGTTCAAACGAATGATGGTTGGATTGAAAAATCAATGTAGACTTAGGAGCAGATATCTTTTCCTTCTCAAAAAGTTCTTTCAGATACACTTTGTTCGTACACCGAATGATAGACAACGGATCGTCAATAACAGCCATTCCGTTTTGTGCAGCCAACTGTGACAAATGGAATGTATAATGATTGAGCGACGTTGTAGTACGAATAAACAAGGCATCAAATTCGAGCAAACGGATAGCATCATCTTCGGTTATCATCTCCACATGGATGTTCATTTTCTTAGCTACCTCCGTCAATTTGTGCAGAGCACCTTTATTGCTGGGAGGAAATTTCTCCTGTGGATCGACCAATACAGCGAGACTGTAACGGGAAGCCTTTGCCGACTTCGGTGCACGCCATATTTTCTTGTTAAAGTTATCCAGCGTATTGGCAAAGAAATCCTGCTCTGCATCATTAAGCTGATTCAGGGGAAGAAAATGAATGCCCTCGATCTGATTTCTGGGATGAGTATTCAAAGCCACTCTTAACAATGGGCAAGGGTAATTCTCGAAAATAAAACGCGCAATCCGTTCCATACCTTTTTCCCGGCATTTGCCAAAGTAGATATTCAGGTACCAGATATCATCCTTGATGTCATTCTTCTGTATCCATTGATAACAAAGGGCTTGCAGACTACGGTCCATCCGCACCCCCGTTCCAGCCTCCATTTTGTTGATGATATCAACATCCGGAATGACTTTCTGTCCTCTCGTTTGGGCTAGCAGCGAACAGTAATACCCTTCAGAGTTATAGCTGTAATCATTGCTAAGATTAATAACTAACTTCCGGTCTTTCTCCACCGGCTTGTTTTTTAGATAGTCGGAAACAGTCAGGACACTACTTGTCTCATAATACGGTTTCCAGTCATCCAGATTATCCAACAGAATTAACACATTATTCATAATGGTTAAAAATTAAACCTACAAGAGGATATTAAGTAAATCGGGCGCAAATATAGACATATTATTCACTCTACATCACGCTACGGTCTAAATTATTTTTGCAGCAAAAAAAGAAAAGAAAAAGAGAAAATTACTCGTACCGCATGGAGCTTGCAGGATTGATCTTCGTTATCAAGTATGAAGGTCCGATCAACATCAGAACCGATGCTAGCAACGTACCTGCATTGATCAAAAGGAAGAACCAGACATTGAAAGAAACCGATACCGTATCAACATAATAATTCTCCGGATCGAGCTTAAATATTCCGAATTGGGACTGGATAAAACAGAATGCCAGTCCAATCGCATTGCCCCAAAGCATCCCCTTGCCGATGAGAAAGACGGCAAACCAAAGGAAAGTCTTGCGAATCGTAAAATTATCGGCTCCCAGCGCTTTCAGTATTCCGATCATATTGGTGCGTTCTATGATAATAATCAGCAAACCGGAAATCATGGTAAAGCCGGCAACTCCTATCATCAGGAAAAGGATTACCCATACATTCAGATCAAGCAGATTGAGCCATTCAAATATCTGGGGATTCAGTTGCTCTATATTGCGTACATAATACACGCCTCCAAACTTATCGCGCTGGCTATCCGTATCAACAGCTATCTCGTAAGTGATATCCTCCAGTTTATCATAGTCGCGCACCTGCAGCTCCACTCCGCTCACCTGCTCCGGTTCCCAGCCATTCAGACGGTTCACCAAATAAAGGTCAGTCAGCAGAAACAGATTATCATACTCCGAGAAATTGGTCTGATAAATGCCTGCAATCGTCAAGCGCCGGGCACGGATATTATCCTGAATATAATAGGTATATATCTTATCTCCCAGCTTCAGCTTCATTTTGGTAGCCAGCGCCTTGGAGATAAGTACCTGATTACTCGAAGCCGAATCGCTGAACGCAGGAATCTCCCCTTCCACCAGATACTCCTGCATAAAACTCGGATCAAACTCCGGTCCGACACCTTTCAGTACCATTCCCTGAAAAGCATCATCCGTTTTTATCATCCCCGGCTTGGTAGAATAACGTTGCACATGGCTTACTTGGGGATAACCGGCAAGAGCAGTCATCATACTGTCCCCCACCGCAATCGGATGAGTCTCATAAGAATTGACCGCATCCAGATTCGCTATCTGAATGTGCGACCCGAACCCGATGACTTTATTCCTTACCTCACTTTTAAACCCTATGACTACCGCCACCGCAATAATCATAACAGCCAACCCTATGGCAATACCAGCCATAGCAATGAGGACCGCAGGACGTGAAACCTGTTTTCCACCATCGCTCTCGCGATAAATACGACGGGCTATAAAAAGAGATAACGACAATTCTTTAATAGGTATTAAGTATTAGGTAATAAGTAATAGCCGTAGCTTATTTAGAGATCAGGGATTAGGGATTAAGTATTATATTAAGCATTAAGACATCACCTTATGATATAATTATCAACCTTATAATACATCATACGCCAATCAGCGTCTACGGTTATTACCTATTACTTAATACTTATTACTTAATACCTATTCCGTTCTTCCCGGATACGCCTCCAACGCCTTTTGCAGGATGAAAAGCGCACGGGTCAAATCTTCTTTCTTCAATACGTAGGCGATACGCACTTCATTGATGCCGGAGCCCGGAGTAGTATAGAAACCGGAAGCCGGTGCCATAAATACGGTCTGGCCTTCGTATTCAAAGTCAGAAAGACACCATGCACAGAACTTGTCCGAGTCGTCTACGGGGAGTTTGGCTACGGTATAGAAAGCCCCCATCGGAATCGGAGAATAAACGCCCGGAATACGGTTCAATCCATCAATCAAGCATTTACGCCGTTCTACGTATTCATCATACGTCTCACGCGAATATTCCTCCGGAGCATCCAAAGAAGCCTCGGCGGCAATCTGTCCGATCAAAGGAGGACTCAGACGAGCCTGACAGAATTTCATAACAGCGTCACGTATCTCTTTGTTCTTGGTAATCAATGCACCGATACGGATTCCGCACTCCGAATAACGCTTGGAAACTGAATCGATCAGCACTACATTATTCTCGATACCTTCCAGATGACAGGCAGAGATATAAGGAGAGCCGGTATAAATAAATTCACGATATACTTCGTCAGAGAAGAGGAAGAGGTCGTACTTCTTCACCAGGTCACGGATCTGATTCATTTCCCGACGTGTATACAGATAACCGGTCGGGTTGTTCGGATTACAAATCAGGATAGCCTTGGTACGTTCATTGATCAGTTCTTCGAATTTCTCTACTTTCGGCAGGGAGAAACCTTCTTCAATCGTCGTTGCAATCGTACGTATCTTTGCTCCGGCAGAGATGGCAAATGCCATGTAGTTGGCATATGCAGGTTCCGGAACAATGATTTCATCTCCCGGATTCAGGCAGGAAAGGAAGGAAAAAAGTACCGCTTCCGAACCTCCCGATGTAATGATTATATCGTCTGCTGTAAGGTTGATATTGAACTTTGCATAATATCCCACTAATTTTTCGCGATAGCTACGATAACCTGCACTGGGGCTATATTCCAGCACTTTACGATCAATATTGCGTATCGCGTCAATCGCGGCCTGAGGAGTGGGCAGATCAGGCTGTCCGATGTTCAGGTGAAACACATGGACTCCGCGTTGCTTGGCAGCGTCTGCCAAAGGAGCCAGTTTTCTGATAGGAGATGCAGGCATCTCGTTTCCGCGAATGGATATGGTTGGCATAATTTTAACTACAAATTACTAATTACTATTTACTTTTTCTACTTGGAGCTGCAAATGTACGCAATAATTTGAATACAGAGACATAAAAACTTTAAAATCCTTATCAAGGGTAAAAACGTAGTGGAAAAATGAAAAGAAAGCTATACATTTGTAATACGGAAAACTTAAAACAATATCATAATGACCATACACCTTATCTCATTCGCTTCAATACTTCACAAACAAGTCTCGCTACGTAGCTCGCACGAAGCTATTTTGAGCGAGATTGAAAAATATTATACTGTAAAGTTCGTCGACCATCAAGATATGGACAAACTTAGTAGTGACGATTTCAAAATCATTTTCGTCGCTACCGGTGGGGTGGAAAGACTGGTCATACAGCACTTTGAGAATCTTCCCCGCCCTGCCATTTTACTGGCAGACGGTATGCAGAATTCTCTTGCTGCCGCACTGGAAATTTCCACCTGGCTACGGGGACGCGGAATGAAAAGTGAAATTCTGCACGGTGAATTATCGGCTATCATCTTACGTATTCATACACTTTATAATAATTTTCAGGCACAACGTTCTTTGTTTGGCAAACGTATCGGAGTCATTGGAAGTCCTTCTTCCTGGTTAGTTGCCAGTAACGTAGACTACTTGTTGGCAAAACGTCGTTGGGGAATCGAATATGTAGATATTCCATTGGAACGGATTTATGAACAATTTAAACACATTACGGATGACCAAGTTGGAGCATCATGCGCAGCTGTAGCATCACAAGCTCTTGCCTGCCGCGAAGGAACTCCTGAAGATTTAATCAAATCCATGCGGCTGTACCGGGCAATCAAAAAGGTCTGTCAGGAAGAAAATCTGGAAGCGCTGACATTAAGCTGTTTTAAACTGATTGAACAAATCGACACTACCGGATGCGTGGCATTATCTTTATTGAATGATGACGGGATAATAGCAGGTTGTGAAGGAGATCTTCAATCTGTATTTACGCTATTAGCAGTTAAAGCACTTACGGGTAAAGACGGATTTATGGCAAATCCTTCCATGATTAATTCCCGTACGAATGAACTGATATTGGCACATTGCACCGTAGGTCTCAAACAAACGGAGAGATATATTATCCGCAATCACTTTGAAACAGAAAAAGGAATTGCCATACAAGGGCTACTTCCGACGGGGGATGTAACGATCATAAAATGTGGCGGTGAATGTCTGGATGAATATTACTTGTCTACAGGAACATTGACTGAAAACACTAATTATATTAATATGTGCCGTACACAAGTGCGCATCCGCATGAATACTCCGGCCGAATACTTCTTAAAGAATCCACTGGGAAATCATCATATTATGCTTCATGGTAACTATGAAGATACGTTGAACGAGTTTTTCCAGGCAAATGCTTGCAAGAGGACGGAATAAAGGCATCTATAAAAAAAGAAAGATTTATGATAGGAGAAATTTCATGTGCTATAAATAGAGTTGAAGAGCAAATAGAGCAACTCTTTGACGAGAAAGAGGAGTTTATCATGGCCAATGAAGATGTGCTACCTAGAACTATGTATCTGAAGAAGTTGGCTGAAATTGATTCACGAATAGACGAGCTAAAAAAGACATTGGTTTCGTTGAATGAAGAGAAACAAGAGATTCTGGATATGGAATAACTTATCCTATGGGAATATCTTCCCATTTCCCCCCATGCCATTCTACCACCGAAGTAAAACCTGCTTTCTTCAAAGCGGCTAATCCTTCGAAGCGGGCATTGTTTATTCTTTCAGGGTAGTGCGCATCACTATTCACCTGTACCCGAATACCCAATTCTTTCAGGAAAGGGAAATAACGTTCATTCGGATAGAATGTACCCAGCTCATGATAAGACTTGGTATTGATTTCCACCATATAACCACGTGTAGCAATCACCGCGAAGTAATCGCGGACCAACGTGTCATACCATGCTTCATCAAGCAAACCCGGACGATAACAGGAAGCGTTATAATGCATCTTGTCAGCATGGCCGACAATATCAAATCCTCCCAGCTCTACCATACGGAGCAGGTTCTTATAATAAAGGTGGACAACAGAATCCAAGTCACCATCGAAGTGCCTGTCTACCAATTGACGGAAAAGATCTGCCGGGGTATCAATATCTACGATTTTCCCTTCCGGAGAATACAACATATGCACAGAACCTATCCGGTAGTCAAGTGGTAGTTTTTGAAAACAAGGCAAAGAGGGATTGTTTTCTTCATTCAGGTAGTCAATTTCGAGACCGATGGCAAGCTCTATCTTACCTGCATATTTCTTTTTCAGACGAGAGAATTCGGAAAGGTAATCTTCCATTCTATCCCACTCCATCGTCCATGCGGTAGAAAATGGTAGTGGAGCATGAGAAGAAATGCCATAAGAAGTAAACCCTTCGCTGATAGCAAAACGAATAAAATCGTCCATATTGGCTCGTCCGTCGCAATACAGGCAGTGGCTATGATAATTGGTTAGGTTTGTCATACTAGGTTATATTGTCTGGGGGTATATTATCATTATTTGGTTATCCGGGAATATAATAAACTATACTTGTGCCATCGAAGTGGCACAACTGTGCCAGCATGTTGGCACTGCTACGCCAAAGAGGTGGCACAAAGGTGCCAATATAGTGGCACGAATCAGCCTTCTATTTCGCTAAGTTCCAACCAACGCATTGTCTTTTCGTCAATCATATCATTGACTTCGGGCAAACGTTTTGACTTTTCAGTCAATTCGTCAACGGAAAGTGTGCCGCTACAAAGAAGTTCCTCAATTTGTGTTTTTTCAGCTTCCAGTTCGGCGATTTCTTTTTCCAGTTGCTCGAATTCACGCTTTTCTTTAAAGCTCATCTTACGCTTGTCGTTCAGACGGACACGGGCGGTCTTTTCTTCCTGCGGCTTCTCTGCTTCTTTCTCTTTTTGTTCCTTTGCTTCTTTCCAGTTACGATAATCACTATAATTTCCGGGGAAGTCACGAATATCTCCCTGTCCGTTGAATACCATCAGGTGATCTACTACTTTATCCATAAAGTAACGGTCATGGGAAACGACAATCACACAGCCTTTGAAGTTTTGGAGATATTCTTCGAGCACATTCAGCGTGATAATATCGAGGTCATTGGTAGGCTCGTCCAATACTAGAAAGTTAGGATTACGCATCAGGATGGTACAAAGGTAAAGACGGCGACGCTCTCCCCCACTCAATTTATAGACATAGCTATGCTGGGTTTCAGGAGTAAACAGGAAATGCTGCAGAAATTGAGAAGCAGTCAGCTTCTTTCCATTGCCCAATTCGATGACTTCGGCAATATCCTGTATCACATCAATCACTTTCATCTGTTCGTCAAACTGAAGTCCGTCCTGCGAATAATAACCGAAACGAACTGTTTCGCCAATATCCACTGTTCCGCTATCAGGCTTGACTTGTCCCATCAATATCTTGATAAAAGTAGATTTTCCGGTTCCGTTATTTCCTACAATTCCCATCTTCTCATAACGAGAGAAGATATAAGAGAAATCATCCAGAATCTTCAGATCTCCGAAACTCTTGAAAAGATGGTCGGCTTCGAATATCTTGCTTCCGATATACGATGCTTTCACTTCCAGCTTTACATTATCAGTATTAAAACGCTGCTTCGCAACCTTTTCCAATTCGTAGAAAGCATCTTCCCGGTAACGAGCCTTATGTCCGCGTGCCTGCGGCATCCGGCGCATCCAGTCGAGTTCTGTACGATACAGATTCTGTCTCTTATACACATCTGACGCTGCCGACGACTTAAT
>ENA-OZHU01002040-OZHU01002040.1-human-gut-metagenome-genome-assembly--contig:-NODE-2040-length-9800-cov-8.410775_pt1 | contig 9800 bp, 7 predicted proteins | sample MGYA00244054_ERZ653700 | MGnify/ENA primary metagenome ERZ653700 (study PRJEB26926, sample SAMN06165279) | human gut metagenome | biome: ENVO:00009003; feature: ENVO:2100002; material: ENVO:00002003...
GCTACCCCCATAATTCGCCGGGAACGCAGATAATTATTGAAAATGGCTTTTTCCGAGGTTGGAGCCAACAAAAAATAAAAGCCGAAGAACAACATCAACGGTAGCGCAATACAAAGTGAATAACTGTATATAGATGGTTCCATTTTATTATGCCTAACTATTTTGAATGCAAAATTAGCGAAAATACTGAATATATGGCGGATTTGCCATGACGATTTACTTTCAACACCCTATTTTGATATAATCGAGGGCTTGTTGTATGGTATCCTTGCCATTATGTCATATTGATGGAAAAAGCAGGAAAAGGAATGGTATGTTCCCAATCCTGCCATATATATCCGCACACTCGTTCACATTTTTATACCTTTCGGTTTGCACTCGTCACGGACGTTGAATCCCGGCCGCCCGATGATGATGTGGTCGGCAATAAAATTGCCAGACGGACTGCGTTCATTCACCGAGCTGCGTATCTGCGGCACATCTTCGGTGTGTTGTGGAGATACGTTTCGTACACCTTCCGCATCCGGTTTGACCTCCTGTCCGTCATTCTCCTTTTCGGCGACTTCGGGCGTAGGCGGCTCAAGCTCCAACTGTATCTTTCGGTCGAGTGCTGCAAGTTCGGACTTCAACTGTTTCAGTTCGTCCTCCTTCTTCCATACCTTCCCGGCTATCTCCTACAACTGTGAGACCTCCTTTTCCTGCACCTCGTTCTTCGCCTTGTACTGGTCAATGATGGACGGAATCCTCTCCAATGCGTTCAGGAAATTGCGTGCGGCGGCTACCGGGTCAGCCATCGCCAGCATGCAGCCTATGTCATACAAGGATACTGATACTACGGGAGAACCTGTCGAGCATGTGACAGAACCGGACAAGCAAATTGCGCATTCGGCTCTCGGTGACTACGGACCATTCAGTGTGAAATATGCCACGAAGGACTTTCTCAGCTACGGGAACAAAAAGTTCCGCATATAGATTCTGATTTTGCTTGTTACAGATGGAAGCAACGGCAATATGCCAGAGGAGGCCGGGCTATACAAAAAATAAGGGGCTGTACACATGCGTCAGCTCCTTGTTTTTAAGGGGTAAGCGACTGCTCAACTACATCTTGTGCATTCAATTTTTCAGTGGGATGCACTCCATTGTAAGTGCATCTCAATTTCCATATACCAACTTATCTCAGGGTTGTCATTGAGTGTCAGTCTCGCTTTTTCCCGTTTTTTCCTGCATTTTCCCGGAACTGTCCTGATTATTTTCTCCATACATCCGGTAGCAGTTCCTTCAGGTCTCTGTCTGATTTGGGAGCCAGATAATAGGGGAGTTTACTGATCACATCATTCAGCCACTCTCTGGGGTTGACACCACGTTCCTTACATGAGCCAAGCAAGGAACAGATTATAGCCGTATTCTCAGCCGCTTCGTGGTTTCCGCAGAACAGCATGTTCTTTCTTGATATGACCAGTGGCCTCAGGGCATTCTCATACCTGTTATCAAAACTTTTGGATAATATGGTTTATCCAAACTTTTTAGTTATCCAAACTCCTTCAGCTATCTACGCTTAAATCAAGCTTTGACATTTCAAGAGTTTGGATAATTGATGGAGAATTCAGTCCACATTAATACCAAACATGGCGGCCAGTGAACGATTGTCCGGCATAGTCCATTTCTTTTTCATTGTCTGCGTTACATTGTTTTCAAGTGATTTTATTGCTTCCCTCTTCTGCTTATCGGTAACATCTTGATAGACCATTGTTGATGTCAAACTGGCATGTCCCATCAACTCCTTGATTTCCACGATATTTATCCCATTTTCACGCCAGTGGCATGCGGCTGTATGGCGCCAAAGATGCGCATGCATAGGATTGGGAACTTCATTGCAAGTGAGTCTTGCCTTGTCAGCATGAAGTTTCATCCTTTTGCTTACAGCAGGCTGGGTCAGCTTACACCGCTGCCCATGGACAATTGAGTAAAAGAGATAATCCTCCTGATTAGGAGTTTTTCCATGGAAGAGTTTCATGTAGCGTTCGTACCATTTCATTATGCCCGATTGAAGATATACGGAACGTATTTTACTCCCTTTGCCATGGAGAATAGCGTATGGATCTTTGACATCAGTCCGAAGGTCTTTTACTTTCAAAGAGAGGATTTCATCGATTCTCCCGGCAACTCCATAACACATCAGCATAAGGAAGAGATCCCTGACCCCAAGTTTTGTTGTTGTATCGGGAGCTGCAAATAGAGCCCTTACGGCATTTCTTGTCATCCCCATTATATGGACCTTCTCTTCTCTCATTTTCTTAACATGCTCTTTTGCGTTAAGATATAATCCGGCAAAGGCCACATCTCTACCACCTATATATTTAAGCATGCATTTCATAGCCCCCATCCTGCCATTGCAGCTTGCAGGCTTTAGATTTCTGTTGTCTCTAAGCCATAGGAGCCAGTTGTTGAGAACCTCGGGTGTGAAGCATTCTATGCTTAATGTAAATGGGGTATATCCTTTTTCTTCCAGATAGGATACATACAAGGAGAGTGATGTCCTATAAGCTCTTTCAGTATGGGAACTACATCCCCGCATTCTTGGAACATAGATGTTTATCCAGTCGCTTATATATTCCGCAAGGTGTCTGGCCTGAAGACTTATCCCTGCACAAGATTTTTGCTTCTTTTTCATGATTCATAATTGATTAGGTTCATTTTCCGGATTGGGGGGAAGAAGGTCACCGAAGGCATCCCCACAGTTCTTTCTCAGTTTGTCTGTAAGCATAGGTGTCAAATGAAAATAACCGAAGGTGCTCTGTATGTTCTTGTGTCCCATGCTTCTGGAGAGGAAGAGTAGCTTTCCGCTGAACTCAAAGCCATGTTTTTCCCACTGTGAGATATTTGTGGTGGCATAATGATGACGGAAGTCATAAGGACGTGCTGATTCCTGGCTTATACGCGGCCACAGATTTCTGAAGTGGTAGCCTTCCCATGCCGCCCTATGGGGTTTGTCACCTGTTGACGGAAAGAGATAAATTCTCTCAGAGAGCACATTTCCAATTGCTTGATCATATTGACGAAGCAACTTCAACATGCTTTCGTGCAAAACCACACGGTGCTTGTCTATACCCTTGGATTTCTCAATGTTTACCACTCCGGTCTGGAAGTCGACGTCAGCTCTCTTGAGTTCGCGAGCCTCACAAGTTCTCATTCCTGTACTGAAAAGAAGACGAAAGAACACTGGAAGTTCAAGCATATTGATAAGTCGGGGTAAGGTCCGTTTACTCTTGTAATATTCATACCAGAATATATCGCATTCTCTGAAGAAACGCGATAATTCGTCTTTCGAGAAGAAGTGTGGTACCAGTTCAACCGGCACATTTGCGTAGCATCGTAAGATGGTTACACCTGTTTTACCACGGTCACGAAGATAGGATACAAAATTCCATATGGGAGTAGTGCGGTATCGACAGGAGTTCCCCTTTTCTGTGGAACGTGGCTTGCACCACTCCATCATCACTTGCGTCAGTTCTGTGGATGTGGGATAATGAGAGTGGATATAATTGTCGAAGTAGTGCAGATTCTCATAATATGTATTGCTCCAGCTGTTTTCTGCTTTCTTCCTTGCGATAAAATTCTCCATATCCAGAGCCAGGAAGGATTTAAACGGTCTTTCCATACACAGATATAATTAGATTGAAAAATAATTTGGAGGCATAGGGTAATCCTCAATGGATAAAGCACAAGCCCTCAGATGATCAATGCCGGAGTCTGCATAGTGTTTGAGTGATTCCGGAGATCTATGACCTACGATTGAAGACACGACCTCACATGCTGTACTTTGCCCCAAAAGAGTGGTTACAAGGTTGTGCCTCATTAACCGTAACCCTCCGACCGTATTTTGTCGGACACCTGCTATCTTAAAAATCTTGGATAAAATCCCGGCAACCGTACCCAAAGATCTGTCCGTTGATCTCTGCTGGCGGAGAATAGGTCCTTCTAATTCGGCATTGGCCCTTTCCATCGTCAGATAATCGAAAAGTTCATTACCGATGTGGACATTCATTGGAAGAGACAAAGGTTCTCCGGTCTTTGATTGAATCAGGCTTACAGCCTCATTTCTCCAATCAACATTTCCAGTAGTCAGCGATATGATATCAGTTCCACGCAGTCCCCAGAAGAAAAGAATCCAACCAACAAGTCTGTCTCTATGAGTAAGTTTGTTTCCCTCGTCCAGAAGGACTGCTCGGATTTTTTCAAATTCTTCCTTCTCAAGATAAGGATAAGGTTTCTCACCTGACTTAATATGCGGAAGCCAATTGATGATTTTCGTGACATTGGTCTTGACATATTCTTCCTGATGATAAGTCTTGATAAATTCAAAAGCACGTTTCAAAAGGGAACAGAAATCTTTTCCGCGTTTCTGCTTTTCTCCATCATGGAAGAACGCCAACACACTTGACTCAGAAATATCATTCAAAGAGAAAATATCAGAATTCTGGAGATAGGACAGAAAACCTATAAGCGCACGTGTTCTGATATATATTGATTTATCACTGATGAACTGATGGCTCAACTGTTCTTCTTTATGGAAGCGAACAAGTGCCTGGTACTCTTCTGTAAGTTGGGTTTCAAGCGGTTTCCTGGGGAAAAGACACCCATGGACTTTACGATCCGGCAACTTCCCTTCTATATGGAAGCGTTTCACGTTGCCCAGATAAACCATGAAGGCTTTGAATCGGGGCTCGTTTGGTTTATAACCTCTTCGTTTGACTTCATTCCAGAAGATTTCCTCATAACTTTCAGATGTTGGCCCTAAGCTTAAAACTAGATTGACGCATCGCCTTGTGAGCCGGAAAGCATCCCTGTGATAGTTGTTTGTCTCCAGATGCTCAATTAACTTTGGGAAATTGGATTTTAGGTAAGATATGTCCATAGGCTGATATGTTTTGGTTAATATTAGCCCATAAGTTATAAATATTATCCAAACTTTAAATCCATTATTAGTGGATTATCAAGTGATTACAACAATAAGTTTGGATAACTAAAAAGTTTGGATAACAGCGATTATCAAAACTTTTGGATAATATGGTTGAAAAGAACTGTCGCCCTGGCTCACCAGGTATTCATAACGCTGGATAGCGGTAGGATAATCCTTATTCAGACAATATGCCAGTGCATTCTGACGGTTGACAGCGATATTGGTGGTATCAATCTGCCGATATTTCTCCGTGGCTTCAATTGCTTCGTTGAAATAAGAACCGGCTATGTTCAGTGCGGCGAGCTTGGCGGCGGCAAGATAGTCGTCGGGGTATTTCTCCTGTATATTATAGTAGCACCCCGTGGCGGGGAGAAGCTCTCCCATACCTTCGAAACTTTGGGCCTGCAGATGCAAGGCGATGGCGGAACTGTCTTTCTCTGTCATCAGACTACTTTCTCCTAAAGCATCCTGAAACTTCTGTAAAGAGAGCAGTAGTCCGATGTATTGAATACGCACATATTTGTTTTCCGGATTCAGATCAAGTGCCTGTTCATAATATTTCAGTGCCTGTTGGTATTTGGCCAATGAACGGCAGCATTCGGCTGCTTCGATATATGCACGGGTATTGGCAGTGTCATTGGTTATGATTTCCTGATAAGTGGAAAGTGCTTCTGTATTCATCCCAAGTCCCCGTTGTGCTTTACCTTTTTGCAAGAGTAGGGGAATTGTCGGCTTTTCTTTGGCAATGAGAGTGAGAGCTGCCTCGTAATCGTAGTTTGCTATTGCTTCCTGAACATGATTGATGCGCTGCGCCATCACCAGGGTGGTGGTACAAAGGAAGGCGAGGAGAATAATCCGTTTCATAAATATTTATTTTAGTGTGTCGTAACAAAGACGCAAGATGCTAAAAAATATCGTATTTACGAATTATTCGTAGCCTTTTTGGAATAGATTAACGGAATGATAAGAGAAGATAACATAATGATAAGTGCGGATATTGCATCTAAAACAGCAATATCCGCACCTAATATTTTGTCCCGGCATTCCGAATGGAAACCTGACAGGGGCACCTTGTCCCTACATTAAGAATCCTAACAGGATACCGGCAGCAACAGCCGAACCAATTACACCTGCTACGTTCGGACCCATAGCGTGCATCAGCAAGTAGTTGGTAGGATCATATTCCAGACCTACAACTTGTGAGATACGTGCAGAGTCGGGAACGGCAGATACACCTGCATTACCGATCAACGGATTGATCTTATTGTCCTTCTTGAGGAAGAGGTTGAAGATCTTAACGAAGATCACACCTGATGCGGTAGCAATAATAAATGACAGTGCACCGAGGGCGAAGATCTTGATGGAGTCGAGTGTCAGGAACTCAGAAGCCTGAGTAGAAGCACCTACGGTCAAACCTAACAGGATAGTGATTGTGTCAATCAGCGGACCGCTGGCTGTGTTAGCCAGACGACGGGTTACACCACTTTCTTTCAACAGGTTACCGAAGAACAGCATACCCAACAGAGGCAGACCGGAAGGAACCAGGAAGCAGGTCAGCAACAGACCGATAATCGGGAAAATCACTTTCTCTGTATGAGAAACGGCACGTGGCGGTTTCATACGGATAACGCGTTCGTGTTTGGTGGTGAGCAGACGCATGATAGGCGGCTGTATCACCGGAACTAACGCCATATAGGAGTAGGCGGATACCGCAATGGCTCCCATTAAGTTAGGTGCCAGCTTGGACGAAAGGAAGATAGCCGTCGGACCATCTGCTCCACCGATGATACCGATAGCACCGGCCTGCATCGGGTCAAATCCCATTTCCAATGCGATCATGTATGCACCGAAGATACCAAACTGGGCAGCTGCACCAATCAGCATCAGCTTCGGATTGGAGATCAGCGCCGAGAAGTCTGTCATGGCACCGATACCTAAGAAGATGAGCGGTGGATACCAGCCGGACGTTACTCCCTGATACAATATGTTCAATACAGAACCTTCTTCATATATACCGACTTTTAGTCCGGCGTCCATATTGAAGGGTATATTACCGATCAGGATACCGAATCCGATAGGAATTAACAACATCGGCTCGAACTCTTTGGCTACAGCCAAATAGATGAAGAACAAGCCAACGAGGATCATCACGACATGACCAACTGTCGCGTTGGCAAATCCCGTGTAGGTCCAAAAGTCGGCAAGGTTATTTCCTAAAAAGTTAATAAAATCTCCCATATTATTCAATAATTACGAGGTCATTACCTTCAAGAACAGAATCTCCCTTGTTGACATTGATAGCAGTCACTTTACCGTCTTTGTCTGCATTGATATTGTTTTCCATCTTCATGGCTTCCAATATAATGATAGTCTGTCCTCTTTTCACTGTATCACCTACATTTACTTTGATGTCAAGGATAACGCCTGGTAGCGGGGACTTAACGCCTGATTTGCCTGTAGAAGGAGCAGCCGGTTTTACTACCGGTGTGGTAGGAGCAGCCGGTGAGTTAGGCATAGGACGTACTACTACCGGTTTGGGAGCAGTTTTCGGTTGTTTCTCCATTTCTACTTTGTAGTGCGTACCGTTCACTTCTACATGAGCGATATTATCTTCAATATCTCCGATGGTTACTTTATATGAGTTACCGTTGATTTTATATTTATATTCTTTCATCGTTTTAACTTTTTAAAAGGTGACTTACTTTCTGGGAGGAGTTTCACGCAAAGTGTAAATCTTCGAACTCCATGGTGAGTAACTGCGTTTTACGCGAGTGATGGTCAGTACCGTTTCTTCTACGTCGTGCACTTCATCCTGCATTTCGTGCAATGCCATAGAAATCGCAGCGTAAACTTCGCCCGGAGCCTGTGACAGTTCCTTAGCTTCATGCTTGTCAATGCCTTTAGATTTCATAGCATTGCGCTTGCTCAAATTTACAGCTACTTTTCCTACAATCTTGAAGGCAATAAAGAGAAGAATCAATCCGCAGAATACTACACTCATGGCAGAGATGGACATGCCGACACCGTCAGCATCATGCTCTTCGAATTTTTCCATCTTGGCATTGCTGTCAAGAGTTTTGTTGTTCGTACTCGGGGTCACGTATTTGTCACCACTTCCACCTTTTACCTCCCACTCCGCTGCTCCGTCGCTGACACGAGCGTATGACTGGTTGGGGCCAAGAACACCTGCGGGCACTACAATCTGGTCGAGCAGCTTTCTACCGGAGTCAAACAGACCGATCCAGTTGGCCGTTTCCGGATTCAGCTTGAAGCTGGTGTGGAAAGTACCGCGGTTAGGTTCGCCATCTGCCCAGAATAGTGCATGTTGACGTGGCTTCACTAATGTAAGTATATCACCTTTCGGGATAAAGTAAGTAACTGTATCGCCCGGTTGGCTGCTTACTTTCAACAAGCAAGCTGCCAGGTCGGCGCTACCGAATGATTTATTGAATATTTCAATCCATGCGCTGTGCAATCCGTAGTCATCTTGAAAATTATTCTGATTGTCTATCAGGATTTCGTTCAGTACCAGCTTGTTGTTCGACTTTTGCTCTCCACAAGAAGTCAGCCCAATCAGCAACAGCAAAGAAAGGAATATTCCGATTTTGGTTTTGTTCATAATCGTTCTTGTTTTAATGTGAAAAGTAGGATTACAACGGAATATTACCATGCTTCTTAGCCGGATTAGTCAATTTCTTAGTCTGCAACTGCTGCAAAGCACGGATCACGCGGAAACGTGTGTTGCGTGGTTCAATCACATCGTCGATGTAGCCGTATTTGGCTGCATTGTAAGGATTGGCAAACAGTTTCGTGTATTCTGCTTCTTTTTCAGCAAGGAATTGAGCGGGATTTTCCTGATCTTTGGCTTCGCGTGCGTACAATACTTCTACTGCTCCTGCTCCACCCATTACTGCGATTTCAGCAGTCGGCCATGCGTAGTTCATGTCACCGCGAAGTTGCTTACAGCTCATTACGATGTGAGAACCACCGTAGGATTTACGCAATGTGATAGTAACCTTAGGCACAGTAGCTTCACCGTAAGCATACAATAGCTTAGCACCATGAAGGATAACGCCGTTGTATTCCTGACCTGTTCCCGGAAGGAATCCCGGTACGTCTACTAACGATACGATAGGAATATTGAATGCATCGCAGAAACGAACGAAACGTGCACCCTTACGAGATGCGTTGCTGTCGAGCACACCAGCCAGATACTTAGGCTGATTAGCAACGATACCTACCGATTGTCCGTTGAAACGGGCGAAACCGATGATGATATTCTTTGCATAATCTTTCTGGATTTCAAGGAATTCACCGTTGTCCACAATAGCGCCGATCACTTCGTACATGTCATACGGTTTAGTAGGGCTGTCGGGGATAATATCATTCAAAGAATCTTCCAAACGGTCGATTGGGTCTGTACAATCTACATAAGGAGCTTCTTCAAGGTTGTTTTGAGGAATATAACTCAACAGTTTACGAATCAGTTCGAAACCTTCTTCTTCTGTTTTAGCGGTGAAATGAGTCACACCTGATTTAGTGGAGTGAACGCTTGCGCCACCGAGGTTTTCCTGGCTAACGTCTTCACCTGTTACGGTCTTCACAACTTTTGGTCCGGTAAGGAACATATAAGAAGTACCTTCCATCATTAGCGTGAAGTCGGTCAAAGCCGGAGAATAAACAGCACCGCCGGCACAAGGACCGAAGATACCTGAAATCTGTGGGATAACACCGGAAGCAAGGATATTGCGTTGGAAGATTTCTGCATAACCTGCCAAAGCGTTGATACCTTCCTGAATACGTGCACCACCCGAGTCGTTGATACCGATACAGGGAGCGC
>ENA-OZHU01002063-OZHU01002063.1-human-gut-metagenome-genome-assembly--contig:-NODE-2063-length-9683-cov-3.025550_pt1 | contig 9683 bp, 6 predicted proteins | sample MGYA00244054_ERZ653700 | MGnify/ENA primary metagenome ERZ653700 (study PRJEB26926, sample SAMN06165279) | human gut metagenome | biome: ENVO:00009003; feature: ENVO:2100002; material: ENVO:00002003...
TGTGTATAAGAGACAGGTCCTGTTTATGGTAGAAGTCGCCCTTACTGTGGCGCTGCTGCTTCCTATGATGGTGCTGTTTGGCCTGACCGCAGATATGGGATTTCCGTTTTATCTAATTGTGCTTGGAATAACAATCATCTTTCCTGTCATTCCCGGTCTTTTGGGAACAATGATCGGAACACAGATTTACCGCATCTTGAAAAGTTCCTCTGCTCGTATCGCCCGACTAAAGGCAGCGGCGGCTATTCTGGTTTTGTTTGCATTTATGATCTTTATGTTCTGCAAATTCCCTGATATAGCTGCCGGAAATTTTGGGGATGTTATTTCTACCTCGACTTTTACACTTTATGCAGACCAGTATATTCACCGATTGCTTAACGGGGACTATCTGTTGATAGGCTTATACTTCGGCGGGGTATTCCTTATAGGCGTTATTCTGCTCTATGGTCTAATCAAAATATTTCGTAACTGGTATAGCAATGATGCGATACAAGGCTCAAAAAGTCAGCTCGTCGATTGGAACAAACAAACCACGGAACAGCACAGCCCGGTATCTGCTCTTTTAGAAAGAGAGCGCACACGTTATTTTTCGCTTCCAGTATATCTAACCAATACTGCCTGCGGATTGCTTTTTGCTGCGGTCTTTGTTCTGCTGGTGGTTTTAATGTCGGATAAGATCACACCATACATTTATCAGTTGGCCGAATATTTTCAGGTGCCTTTTGCTGATTATGATGTGCTGTTCATATATGCTTTTTCTATCTTGACAACAATATCCTGCACAACCTATGTCAGTATTTCTATCGAGGGGAAACAGATTGAAATTCTGAAATCCTTACCCATTGCGGCAAAGTGCCTCTTTCGAGTAAAGCTGCTGCATCATCTCTCAATATCTGTACCGACCATTTTTGTTTTGAATACCATTATGGCATTATATTTGCAATGGCCTTTCCCTAAAGTTATGCTGGGGTATGCTTTTCCTTTGCTATGTTCGGTGCTGATCGGAATGATAGGCTACATCTTAAATCTCGTTTTCCCCAATTTTGAATGGGAGAATGTCACCCATATTATCAAGCAAAGTCTACCAGCGATATTGACAGCCTTGATTGGAGTTGTAGTTACCTGCGGAACGGCATATCTGTTGTTGAGATTTTTCCCAAACGCATTGTTTATGGGGAGCTGGATTGCCTGTGCAGCTAATCTTTTATTCATTTTAGTAATGGCGATATGGATTAACAACGAGGGAAAGCATTTATATCAAGGCTTTTAACCAAGGAGTATAATATGGTAGGTTTGTTGAGTGGGCTATTTAATGTCACTGTATGTGTCGTATTTCCGATAGCTATATTTCTAATCATTTTAACCAGATTGAGCCCCATCACAAACTGATAGCCACGGCATATCAGCCCGGGGCGAAAACCCTTATAAGCAATCATTCTTCATTTTTCCTCCTTTGCCGGTTCAGCCTGCCTTTGCCATACCAAAATCCAGCAGCGACATCTGCCCATCCTGAGAAGGCTTTTTTTCCTCCTGCTTGGGTGCCGCCTTGGGTTCCGTCTTTTTCTTCTCTGTCACCTTCTTGGGTTTGCTCTTTGCAGAGGACTTCCCAGCATACGGCTTGGGAACAAACTTCTCCTCATCCTCATGGTCTTCCTTGGCATCAGGGTCACGGAAATAATCTTCTGCCCACTGATAGCACATATCATCCGGCACATCGCAGCCATATGTCTGCTGTCCGGGACCAGGGCGGGTTCCGCTTGCTTTTAGTTCATCCTGCACATAATCCCATGCCTTTCGGTTGATGTACTGGAAACAGCGGATCATGTTCTTTTTCGGATGCATCGTCAGACGGGCAAACGCCGTATCTTCCATACAGAGCATCTGGATATGCTCGGACACACATTCCTTCATATTTCGCCGTGTCAGTTTTTCCACATCGGTACTCACCCTCTGGGTAGAGGCCGCGATTACTTCTTCATCACTCATCGCTTCCAGACGGGCGATCTGCTCCTGCTCCGCGGCTTTCTTCGCCTGCTGTTTGGCGTCAAATTCCGCTTTGCGCTGGGCTTCAGCCGCCTCATGCTCCGCACGCTTTTTTTCTTCATCTTCTGCGGCGGGCGGTTGTGCCGAATTCCCCTCCTCAGCAGACTTCTCTTCCCCATCAGACGCTACTTCATCCACAGGTTCTTCCTCTGCATCAGCCGAAGCAGTCTCACCGGCAGGAACCGAAGCAGCCGATACCGTGACAGCGTCTGTACCTACAGGCGGCACAGGCAAAGATTCCATCTCCTCCAGCTCAAAGGCTTCATCATCCTCAAAGGCTGCAGACGAATCGAACATACTGTTTTGCTGCTCCATTGCTATTTCTGAAAAAACACCCATTGTAAAATCTCCTTTCGCAAAAAATGGCATGGAGCAGGCCGTTATGACCCTTTCCATGCCATTGTGTGTTGCTCACAGCACATATAAAAGTGTGCTGAAGCTGTCAAAACAGTAGCAGACCACGCCAGTATACTGCCTTGACCATTCCTTGATTTTGTCCTGCACCTCCTGCGCAGTCTTTTGATTGCTCATATTCCAGGGTGGAGGTACCGTTACGGTAAAGTAGCCATTCTCCAGACAACTTCTGACATCTACCGGAAGATTGGAACACTGCTCATACAGTGCTGTAATCTGGCTTTTCTTCTTTTCTGCAATACGCATCTGACCCCTATCCCTTCATTCCTGTTTTTGAGCAGGCTCCGGAAGTCTTTTACACAAGAATGGGGAGAAGCGTACCGGCGCAAAATCCCGGCAGTCATTCACATAGAAGTATGTGCGTTTGCCTTGGCAGTCCAGTTCCACCACATCAGATGGAGCCAACGGACGACCTCTGTAATCTTCCGGCAAATGCTCATTAAAGTCCAGGAACAGGCGCCCCAGCACTTCCATGTCATTCTGCCCCTTTGGGCAACAGACCTCTGCGCTCCATACCGTCTGATAGGCGGCGGCAGGCGGCTGTTCATATCCAGCCTTATGTAGCGCATCCAGTCGCTTGAATGCGAATGGTACTGTCTGTGTCTCACTTAGGCAAAGCTGGTAAATGCAAAACCTCCGGAAAACTCTCTGGCTGTCCAGAATATCCTTCAGCGCCCGATTGCCCTGAGCAAGAAATATCTGATACTCTTCCTTTGTAAGCCCCAGATACTCTGTCAGGTCCAAATCTTTCTCCGCTCTGGTGTGCCAAAGCTCGACGCAGCCATCTATATAGGTAAAGTCACACTTACCGCACAGATATTGCTGCTTAAAATTCATTCTCTGCACCTCCTTTTCCTTCTGTTCTTTCTCCCGAAGGGCAAGCTGCCAATCATCAAACCCTTTATAATTCGGATTCCAGGTCAGCTGACGACATGCCATTCCATTTTTCCGGGCCATCAGATAGATCTTAGATGCCCCGTTGGAGGTCATTTGGTTACTGTACTTATCCATATCATGAGCCTCAATGATCTCCTCAGTGCCATTCTGTGCCAGCAGTGCAAACAGCGTATCCAACTGGCTTGTGTTGTTTGCGCCGGCAATCGCCGCAAAAGTCCGGTTTGTCAGGCAGTGCGAGATGTCTGCTTTCAGCAGTCCCTCAATGACATAGACCACCCGAGCAGATGGATTGCCGATAAAATGTACCGGGCTCCCGGATGTGACACCCATATTTTTGGACGAGGACGAAAACCAGATGTATTTGGCTCCTGACTTATCCGGTGGATCATCTTTTTGCTTGAGCGGACTATCCAAAAGTATCTGCAGGCCATGTATCATACCGTCGTATCCCACAGCCGGAATCAAAATCCCTGCGTTTTTTTGGTAGAAGTTCATGGTCCAGCGCCCGCTGTCATCCAGATAAAAGCCGGGCACCCCCTCCACCTTGCATCCCTGTTTCATCAGCCGCTCGGTAATGGAGCGGCAAAGGAATGGGGGTGGAGTACTCTTGAACCCAATCCGGTCGATCTGTTCATCCGACAGTCCCCGTTTTGGGGAGTGCAGATGGTTGCGGTGGGCAGGCTGAAGAGGCAGCATAGCGAGCAGCAGCGAAAGCGTTTGATGAATTTCCTGTCCGCTGGCCCGTTCTGCTTGCTGCACTGTTTTTAGTTCGCCCCTCCTCTCATATCCCGCAAGGTCGGTCTGAGTCCCCGAAACCGGGGACCCAGTGCCAGCCTGCTGGTTTCCTGCCATCTCATATCCAGAGTTCGGCCGTTCCCTGTGAAAATCGTTGCACAGGGCTTCTCCTATTTCCCAATACGCATCGGATGTAGTCGTATTGTTTAGCCGCGCATAAAGCGCAAGCATACCGCCATGCTCATCACAATAATTGCACCGCCAGACATTTTTGACGAAATTCACATTCATCTTACCGCGGCGGTCACCACAAAACGGGCAATCCACATATACACTGTTTGCCTGTCGGCGTCTGATTCGTAGATGTAGAAGTTCCACTACATCCATAATACCGAACGGAAAATCTCCTGGATATGAGTCCATCTGTTCTCCCTCCCTTCTTGGCCCCATAGATGGGGCTGCTTATCATCCGGCTTTCTGTGCGGCCATACCATCGAGCATGATCTGCGCCGCAGCACGAACGATATTGTTGGTGCTCTTGTTGCCGGGGGTGAGGTAGAATTTCAGACTCACCGGACGCTCCTTGGCAACTGTTGCCATGGTCTTTCCTTTGCTCAGACCGCTATCCACCACCACATTCTGCGCTTCTTCAAAGGTCATTACCTTCAAGATGTCTTCTACCGGAGTGCTCTCCGTATAAGAAGGCGCCATAGGCTGATCGGGTGCTTCCTGTTGGACAACAGGCGCCACAGGCAGTTCTTCCGGTTCATCCGATTGGAATACGGAGGCGGTCGGCTGCTCAGACACATCAGCCTGTTTTGGACTGCTATCCAATGTAACCTCGCGGCTCGGTACCGGCAGCTCCATATTGGGAGCATTCTCCTCTACCTTGCCGGCAGGCAGTGTATCCATATTCTCCTTCTCTTCTGCAACCATCTGTTGGACAACTGGCTGTACCGGAGAAACCGGGGGCTGTTCATTCTGAACCGGCTTTGCCGCAGGTTTCTGAATAGGTGCCGGACGAGCAGGAGCATTACGGCCCTCTACGGCGTTCTGAGGCGCTCTTTCCGGCCGGGCATGAACTTCCCCGCCAGATTGCCGCAGCGCCGCTCCAGGGGCTTCTACGGGCCTCTGCGCCGCATTTGGCATCGGTTGCTGGATAGGAGCCGTCCCGGAAAGCGGAATACTGCTTCCAAACACCTTGCCCGTACTGTCAACAGCAACATCGGCAAACTGCAGACCGAAACCGGCATCCGACAGCGCAGCACTCAATGCCTCATCCTGGGCAGCCTGTACATAGTCAGTACCTTCTTCTGCACTGTGCTGCGAGATGTAACTGCTGATGGGCTCTGCATCACTGCGGTCCAGATAGACTCTGGCCTCCATAATCGCAAGCTGTTCCGTGATTCGCAGGGTAGTCAGTTTCATGCGGCCCTGTGGGTGACGCAGACGGAACCACAGTTTCTGATAAGGCAATTCCAACTGCAGCATTTCCTCATTGGTCTTTCTGGATACCTTATGGCGCAGAAATTTGAGCGGGTCAAAGCCCTGCACCTTGTTCAGTTCTGCCACTGCCGGAATTGTTTTGTACATCATAGGCATCGGATTACTTTTTTCGTTCATGTTGGAAACTCCTTTCTGACATAAAAATAGGAGACGCCAAGTGCTATTTCTGCATCTGACCTCTCTTTTTTAACTTGCGTTCTTTAATTGTTCTTCCAACGCAGCCGGAATGGGGATACCGGCTTTCTTTGCGTAGGCTTTGAAATACATCTGAATACGCATACCTAGCAGCGTATTCCGCTTGCCGATCTCATTACGATGGATTGCCATAAACAATACCTGTTTCTGCCCAATCAGAACCACCCGCTTTTTGGCACGCGTGATTCCGGTGTAGAGCAGATTACGGTACATCATGATGGTGTGCGCTTTGAGCAGCGGCATAATAACGGTCTCATACTCAGAGCCCATAGCCTTGTGGATCGTAGTAGCATAAGCCAGATCCACATTGCTCAAATCATCTACGCCGTATTCCAGTGTTCTGCCAGCGCCAAAATCCATGCCGATTTTTTTACCCTGGTCAGTGTCTTTAATATACCGGATGAAGCCCAGATCTCCATTAGAGACCTTTTCTGTGTTCTTGGTCTGCATGATGCGGTCATTGACCCGGAATATCCTGGGGCCAAACTTGATTTCTTCCTCCGCAGAGCGGAATGGGTTGACCAATTCACGAATGGTTTCATTCAGCTGTTCCGACGATGCGGCGCCTTCTGAACGGAAAGGTGAAAGAATCTGCACATTCTCAATGCCACTCTCCTGTATCTCCAAACAATACCGTTCTGTAATCTTTTCAGCGGTGTCTTCCTGACTATCACCAGACACGAAAACAAAGTCCGGTCCATAAAACAGTTTGGTATTGCCCTCGTTGATAAATTTGGCGTTATAGGCAATCAGACTGTCCTTCGACTGACGGAAAATCTGATCCAGCACCGTTACCGGGACGATTTGGGTCTCGATGATCTCACGAAACACATTTCCGGCTCCTACGCTCGGAAGCTGATCTGGGTCGCCTACCAGTACGATTCTGGCATTTGCCTTCATGCGCTCAAAGAATTTCTCGGCAAGCCACATATCCACCATGGAAAACTCATCCACAATGATTAAATCGGCCGACAGTGGCTCTGACTTTCTGTTCCGGCTACCCTCATCCTCTTCACTGGTCAGTCCCAGACCACTGTGTAATGTTCGGGCATCCTCAAAGCCGGTACTCTCCGACATCCTGCGGCTTGCCCGACCGGTAGGCGCCATAAGAGCAATTTTGCCATCAGGGTGCAGCCGCCGGTAAACCTCAAGTATCGTCCGCAGCACTGTTGTTTTACCAGTACCAGGAGAACCCGTAATCACTGACAAGCCATGCCTAAATGCAGCATAGACCGCAGCCTCCTGCTGTGCAGACAGGCGCAGTCCCATTTCAACCTTGACCTGTTCCAGCACCGGCGCAATATGCTCTACTGGCATCTGGGTGACCAGACGCTGGGCGATCCGGCGCGCCGTTTCATCCTCTTGGGCAAACACTCTGGGAAGATAGATATTATCCTTCACGGAAACGATTGCTCCATTCAGGATCATTTCCTGCATCATATCCCTGACTTCCTGCTGATGCAGGCGAAGCTCCGGTACAGGTATCTTCTCATTGAGCAGTTTCAGCGCTGATTTCTCCAGTTCTTCAGAACTGATGTACAGATGGCCTCGTTTACTCTTGCCCTCATCCAGCGCACAAAAGACAGCCCCTTTGATACGCATGGGGTCATGGAGATCGCCCCCGCTCTTTTGTACGATTGCATCTACCCGCCGAAATCCAAAGCCGGAGATCTGGCAAAGCTCAAATGGGCTCTTTTCCAAAATCTCTACGCTGGTCGGGCCGAAATATTGATATATTTTCAATGCCGTCTTGGGAGTAATCTTAAACGGTGCCAGCAAGGTCATAATTCCTTGGAGCATACGGTTTTCTGCATAAGAAGCTTTGATGTCCTCCAATTTATTTTCCGTAATGCCCCGGATCTCCAACAGCCGCTCCGGCTGGTGTTCCAGAATATCCAATGTGTCCACACCGAACCGCTCCACAATGTCTGCGGCAGTTTTGGGACCAATCCCTTTGATAAGCCCGGAGGCAAGGTAGCCCTCTACGCCGTTTTTTGTTCTGGGCACAATTTCACGCCACTGCTCCACCTGGAGCTGGACACCATACTTGCCTTTTGCCCATTCACCATCCAGTTCCAACTCTACCGCATCTGTCCGTGGAATCTCATACCCCACAGCTGTAAAGCGGATCAAATGGTCTTTGTACCGCCTGTTTGACCTGGCCTCAGCTGGCACACTCTGGTCTGCGGTTTTTACACTGATGATACAAAACTTATTGGCAGGATTATAAAAAATCGTCCCGTCGTAGGTACCAATACAATTCATCCTTTTTCACCTCACTAAGCGGCCTCCATAATCGAGGCTCTAACACTGAACCGTCTGGATTCGGATACTGTAACAAACTGCTCGTAAATATCCGGATGCTCCAGTTTCAACCGAAGCAGGTTATCCTTGTCGATGACGGACTTGCGAACAGGGGTATAGGTAACCGTATAGTTCACTCCCTCCTGCTCACAGACTGCAGTGCAGCTGGTACCCATTTCCGCAATCAACAGCGCCTTCAGACGCTGAATATCCTTGTCGATTTCTTTGGAGTACACCTCTGCATTTTTCTTTTCATCCAGAAGCCGCAAATACTGCATAAGTTTTGCAGTCATATCCAGGTCAAGTGCAACGGCCGGGGCATTTTTATCTGCCGGGCCAAAGTGTTTGCGTGCGCTCTCAATAATCAAGGCCCCACTTTCTGTATAGGGCGGCGGCACATGGCGCTGCACATGGTTTTCCCAGAAATACTGCTCCAAAAAGACCATCTCAGCCTCATACTCGAAATCACGCTTGACCTCCCGGATAATAACTTCCTCCTCGTTGTTACCATACAGGCAGCAAAAGAAACATCGGTCAAGATCCGTTACTGCCATATAATGACGCCCCTGAGATTCATAGTAGACTGGAACAGTCTCCTTCCCATTCATCCACCAGTTATCTCTGGCATTATAGTTTGTGGTCTTGATCTCAAGGATCGCTGTGGTGCCATCCGGCAGTTCCACAAAGTAGTCCACATCAGCCAGCATCCAAGGATACTGTGGGTGCTGGAACATCTTTTTGATTTGGTAGACCCGATATCCGGTTTTCCGCTCGAATATCTTTGCTACCAGAGGCTCCAGCAAATGCCCCACTTCCATGGCAACCCAGTTGCCCTCATCATCTTCCACTGACGCTATGTTCAGTTTGTCGTAGTACAGATCCCTGGCTGTCCGGAATGGAGAAGTGCCAAAGATTGCTGATACATCGCTGCCGCCGATTCCACGGCGCCGGTAATCCAGCCAGTCTTCTTCTGAAAGATCTGCCGTTTCTACCAGCACCAGCGGTTCATGCCGCTTTCGTTCAGCACTATTGCTGCCAGACATATCAAATCCCCCTTCGTGATCTTCGGGGCAAAATAACTGCCCTCGCCATTGGTGCAACATTTTGGGGCCGGAGCGAAGATACTGCCTGTCTCTTCATCTTCCAGTCCATGGAGTGTGCCGGCTTGACCCGCCGACCATTCTGCTTTCTTTTCTGCTTCACATTCATGTACATGACCTGCCTTTCTCAGTTTTGATTTATCCTTAAAGCCCTTTCAGGCTTACAGGCAATAAAAAAGCGAGAATGACAGACGGCATAAAGCCTGGCGTCCATAGTTGCCTATGAACCGATGTCATTCTCGCAATGGTGGGTAAATCCCGTAAAATAAAAAAGCCAGCAATATACCGGCCTGAAAAGGCGCAGTGATACTACTGACACAAGTACAAAATTAACAGCGTGTGCAATGCAGTCATTACTCCGCAACACAAGCCCTAAAGCCTGTGTACCCTGACGGGCAACGCACAAAAATCAATTACATTGCAATTCTAACACAATATATAGCTGTCTCTTATACACATCTGACGCTGCCGACGACTTAATAGGTGTAG
>ENA-OZHU01002064-OZHU01002064.1-human-gut-metagenome-genome-assembly--contig:-NODE-2064-length-9682-cov-5.658253_pt1 | contig 9682 bp, 9 predicted proteins | sample MGYA00244054_ERZ653700 | MGnify/ENA primary metagenome ERZ653700 (study PRJEB26926, sample SAMN06165279) | human gut metagenome | biome: ENVO:00009003; feature: ENVO:2100002; material: ENVO:00002003...
CCTGCTTTCCTTTGCATAAAAAGAAGAAATTTTAGGCGAACAAGGCTCTCGTCAACTCTCTGCGTTCGTCTGCATTCATCAGCCGGATGGCTTCAAGGATCTCCTTACCGGAGATTTTTGTTGCCGCCGGCTTTTTATTTTGCTGGATCTGGGATGCTGCCGAGGTCAAATCTTGGGAATAGAAGTTGGCTTCGATTTTCTCGGTCAACTCCAGCCGGGGTTTGTCCTGCGTGTGGGCATATCCATTTTGCGTCCTTCTATCTGCCCGGTGACTTTGTTCCGCACATTCGCATTATGAACACCGGCTATCAGACGGCCAGCCTGGGCAATCTGTTCGGCCTGCCTTATGTGGTCATGCGTAAGCCGACCCCCATTGATACGACGACGCTGAACTATAATTGGCAGATCTGGGAGACCAATGCGTTCAGCATTTATACCAAGGAAACGGACGAAGTTGACGAGCAGAGCGCGCAGGAAGCCGTTGCTGCCGTGCTGCGGTATCTCAGCCGGGTCGGTTTACTGCGATACCACTGCCACAGTGGGTATCTGTCCACCGTCGTGCAGGAAAACGAGATGGCAAATGTACTCACCCCGGCGGGCGGGATCTTCCGCCGCTTCGTGGAGCCGGGACAGGAAGTGGAGTATGGTCAGAAAATGGGCGTGATCCTTGACCCGTTTACTGCGGAGGTGGAGGCAGAGATCACCTGTCCGACCAGCGGTGTTGTTTTCTTCGCTTTGAAAAAACCGCTGACAACAGAACATGAGGTCGCATTTAAGGTGATCCGGCGGCTGCATGGGGGATGTTTGTAAACAAGATCCTGGTATTTCGTAGAGAGCGAGTATAAAAATCAGATACAAGACCCAACTAAGGAAGGTACAGTCTGTGATGTCGAGCTGTACAGCAATTTCAAAACCATTGCCGAAAGTATTCCCGAAACGTCGGTCTTGCTGTATAATGATTCTGGACGGCTAGGCCAGGCAGGGCTTTGTAAAAAACCATGACCGAAGCCGGTCTGCTGTAAATCATATCACACAAGGAGGTCTGTTTCATGAATCCGACGCTGCGAAAGGATGCCGATGCCATCATCGCATCCAGCCTGAACGCTGTCCTGCCGGACGAAGCTGTCCGCCGCGCATTGAAAGCCTTTGCGCCCAAGGGGGGCAGGGTGCTGCTGGTCGCAGCGGGCAAGGCCGCATGGCAGATGGCACACGCGGCGGCGGAAGCGCTGGGCCGTGTGGACGGCGGCGTGGTCGTGACCAAATACAAGCACGTCAGGGGCGAAATTCTGGGAGTAAATTGTTATGAAGCAGGCCATCCGGTGCCGGACGAGAACAGTTTTGCGGCCACCGAAAAGGCATTGGAGCTAGTGCGCGGCCTGGCGGCGGAGGATACCGTGCTGTTTCTGCTCTCCGGCGGAGGAAGTGCATTGTTTGAAAAACCGCTGCTCCCCGGCACAGAATTGCAGGACATCACCGGCCAGCTCCTTGCCAGTGGCGCTGACATCGTGGAGATGAACACCATCCGCAAACGGCTTTCGGGCGTCAAGGGCGGGCGGTTCGCGCAGGCATGCGCCCCGGCTCAGGTATTCAGCATCGTGCTGAGCGATATTCTGGGCGACCCGCTGGATATGATAGCCAGCGGCCCGGCGGTGCCGGACACCTCTACTTGCGCACAGGCGCTTGCCATTGCGGAGAAGTATCACCTGAAGCTCTCGGAACAGGCAAAAGTTCTTCTGGCGCAGGAAACGCCCAAGATGCTGGACAATGTGACGACCCAGATCACTGGCAGTGTGCGGGAGCTTTGCACCGCTGCCGCTGCCGCCTGCCGGGAGCTTGGCTATGAGCCCGTCCTGCTGACCGACCAGCTCTGCTGTGAAGCCCGGGAGGCGGGCAGCTTCCTTGGCTCCATCGTCCGGACCCACGCGGGGCAGGGAAAAAAGCTGGCCTACATCGCAGGCGGCGAGACGGTCGTCCACCTGACCGGCAAGGGCCTCGGCGGACGGAATCAGGAGCTTGCCCTTGCAGCGGCTCCGGCGCTGGCCGGGCTGGATGCAGCAGTGTTCTCGGTGGGCAGTGACGGCACCGACGGCCCCACGGATGCTGCCGGCGGCTATGTGGATGGTGACACCCTCTCCGCACTGACCGCCAAGGGCTGGAATGTGTTCGACACCCTGCAAAACAACGATGCCTACCATGCACTGAAAGCTGTGGACGGCCTTATCATGACCGGCGCTACTGGCACGAATGTCAATGATGTTGCCGTGGCGCTGGTGGGGGAAAAGTAAAAATGTGATTCTGGTATGAAAGAGGGGAGGCTCCCATGTACGTCGATTGGGAATACTACAAAATTTTCTATTATGTGGCGAAGTATCAGAACTTTACGAAAGCGGCGCGGGTGCTGGGCAACAACCAGCCCAACATCACCCACTCGATGAACCGGCTGGAAAGCCAGCTGAACTGTGTGCTCTTTACCCGCTCCAACCGGGGCGTCACCCTGACGCCGGAGGGCGAGATGCTCTACTCCCGCATCGCCTCGGCAGCGGTGCAGATACAGGACGCGGAGGAAGAGCTGAGCGCCAGCGCCACCCTCGAGCATGGCTCCATCAGCATCAGCGCGACGGAGACGGCGCTGAACATCTATCTGGCCGAGAAGCTGCGGACGTTCCACACCGAGTATCCCGGCATCCGGCTGCGCATCTCGAACCACTCTACGCCCCAGGCGGTGCAGGCTGTGAAGAACGGAGAAGTGGATTTTGCCATCATCTCCACCCCGGCGGAAGTAGAACAGGGCCTGAAGATGGTGGAACTGAAACCGTTTTGTGAAGTGCTGGTGGGTGGAAAGACCTTCACTGCACTGGCCAGCCAGCGCCTGACGCTGAAGGAACTGAGCTGCTATCCGCTCATCTCTCTCAGCGATGAGAGCATGACCCGGAGCTTCTACCGGCAGTTCTTCCTCGACCACGACGCCGTGCTCCGGCCTGACACCGAGGCCGCCACCACCGACCAGATGCTCACGCTGGTGAAAAGTGAGCTGGGCCTTGCCTTCGTGCCGGAACCGATGACGAAAGAGCTTCTGGCCCGCGGCGAGCTTGTCGAGCTGCATCTGCAGGAGATCATTCCCTCCCGCTCTATCTGCCTCGTCTACGACCATCACCGCCCGCTGAACACGGCGGCCCGGAAGTTCCAACAGATGTTGACAAAAGCGGAGCCGGGCCATCCGGCAGCGCCGAAGCAGGCGGAGGGCGTCTCTTTCGCATCCCAATAAAATGATTTGTCGTTGTCCCATACCGGAAAGCTTCCCTTTTGATATGGGAATTTGTTGCAGCGCTTTCAGGCAGCAGTGCTATTATAAAAGAATTTGCAGGATGGGTAAGACGTATCTTGGATATGGCTGCAATATTCGTTCTGTATTGGAGAAACTGCCGGCCTTTTATTTTACAGGTCAGATGGACCCGCCATTGGTCGCCGCGACTTCGCCATACCAGAAGGCACTGTCTTTCGGGATGCGCCGCCCGGAAGCGTAATCGACGTACACCAGACCAAAACGCTCTCTGTATCCGCTGTGCCACTCGTAGTTGTCCAGCAGGCTCCAATGGAAGTACCCTCGCACGTCGGCACCGGCCTGAATGCCCTCGGAAAGTTTTTCCAGATAGCGCGCCAGAAAATCAATTCGCTCCACGTCATGCACCTTGCCGTCCCGATAGATTTTGTCGGTGCAGGATAAGCCATTCTCCGCGATGAACATGGGCAGTCCATACCGCTCCTGGATGTAACGGGGACCCCAGTTCAGGCTTTCCGGCTCTACCGGCCAGTTCATGGCTGTGTGAGCGTATCCCGCAGGGCGCTCCACATAACAGGGACCATTCGTTCCCATCTGTACAGGCGCGGCATTGTAGATGTTCAGCCCGAGCATATCCGGTCTGCCCAGAGGCAGGGCGTCGTTGATGTATTGCGGCACAGCACCGATGCAGGCGGAAAGCTGCGGCCCACAGAGGTCCGGTCCGGGCCAGCGGCCAAGGCACAGAGGGTCGAGCGACATCGTGTGGGTAAAGGCCCAGTCCTCGTCCGGGCAGGCAAAGGTCAGAGCCCGGGCGGCGTCCACATCTGCTTTTGCCTCAGATGCGGGGTAGCAGATGCGGCCTGTGGAGACGAAGCCCACTCTGTTTTCGGCGTCCGTATGGCGGAGCTCCTGCGCGGCAAGGCAGTGCGCATAGATGATATTCTGCCAGCAGGTGAACTGCCCTTCCAGCGGGAGTTTCAGCCCCGGCGCATGCTCACCTGTCCCATAGCCCATTTTCACGATACAGGCAGGCTCATTGAAGGTGAACCACTGGTGGACCCTGCCTTTGAAATGTTCTGCCATTTTTGCCGTGTAGACTGCAAACGCCCGGGCGGTGTCCTCATTCTGCCAGCCGCCCTTTTCTTCCAGCGCCTGCGGCAAATCCCAGTGATACAGCGTAATATACGGCTCGATGCCCGCTTCCAGCAAAGTATTCACAAGACCATCGTAATAGGCAAAGCCTTTTTCGTTCCAGTCCGTGCCGCCGGTGGGGGCGATGCGCGTCCACGCCACGGAGAAGCGATAGGCTTTCAGGTGCATCGACTTCAGCAGTTCGATGTCTTCCCGCCAGCGGTGATAGCTGTCGCAGGCGGTATCACCGGTCTCGCCCCGATAGGTGCGGCCCGGTGTGTGGGAGAAAACATCCCAGATGCTCCGGCCTTTTCCATCCTCGACGGCACCGCCCTCGATTTGATAGGCTGCAGTCGCAGCGCCCCATACAAATTCTTTTGGAAATACTGCCATGTTCGTTCTCCTTTTATCTCGTCAGATACATGTGTACAGGAACTTGAGATCCTTACTGATTATAGTATACTCTTCTGTGTCTGCCAGTGCAAATAGCATTTTATTGGTGACCATTGTGGAAATACACATCAGGATACGCTATACTAAAACAGAGAACATGGAATTCATCTGGCGCAAAAAAGCCAAAGGGAAGGGAAATCATAATGATAGACAAAATGCTCGTGCGCGGGGCAAAGGTACACAACCTGAAAAACATCGACGTGGACATCCCGCTGAACAAGATCGTGGGCATTGCGGGCGTGTCGGGGTCGGGTAAATCCTCGCTGGCGCTGGGGGTGCTGTATGCCGAAGGCTCCCGCCGGTATCTGGAGGCGCTGTCCACCTACACCCGCCGCCGGATGACCCAGGCTTCGAAAGCCTCGGTGGAAGAGGTGCTGTATGTTCCGGCGGCGCTGGCGCTGCACCAGCGGCCGGGCGTGCCGGGCATCCGCAGCACCTTCGGCACCGGCACGGAATTGCTGAACAGCCTGCGGCTCATGTACTCCCGCCTCGCAAGCCACCGCTGCCCGAACGGGCATTACATCCCGCCGACGCTGGCTGTTGCGGCGGGCAAGGAGCTGGTCTGCCCGGAGTGCGGTGCGTATTTCTATGCGCCGTCGGCGGAGGAGCTGGCTTTCAACTCTCAAGGTGCCTGCCAGAAGTGCGGCGGCACAGGCAGCGTCCGGACGGTGGACATGGCGTCGCTGGTGCCGGACGACTCGCTGACCATCGACGGCGGCGCAGTGGCCCCGTGGAACAGCCTGATGTGGTCGCTGATGACAGACGTCTGCCGGGAGATGGGTGTGAGGACGGATGTGCCGTTCCGCGACCTGACCGAACAGGAAAAGGACATCGTCTACCACGGTCCAGCAGAGAAAAAGCATATCTTCTACCACGCTAGGAACTCGAATCAGGCCGGCGAGCTGGACTTTACCTATTACAATGCCGTCTACACTGTAGAAAATGCTCTTGCAAAGGTCAAGGATGACAAGGGCATGAAGCGGGTGGAAAAGTTCCTGCGGGAAGATGTCTGCCCCGAGTGTCACGGCTCACGGCTCTCAGCGGCGGCGCGTGCGCCGAAGCTGCGGGGCATCTCGCTGGACGAAGCCTGCCAGATGACGCTGGAAGCCCTCGTGGAGTGGGTGAAGGGCGTGCCGGGCAGCCTGCCGGAAGAGATGCGCCCGATGGCGGAGAGCATCTGCGAGGCATTCGAAAGTACCGCCAAGCGGCTGATGGACTTAGGTCTGGGTTATCTGACGCTTGACCGCTCGGCCTCGACCCTTTCCACAGGTGAGCGCCAGCGGATGCAGCTGGCCCGGGCCGTCCGCAACCGCACCACCGGCGTGCTCTATGTGCTGGATGAGCCGTCCATCGGCCTGCATCCGTCGAACATCGTGGGCCTGACCGGTGTGATGCACGACCTCGTGTCCGACGGCAACTCGGTCATTCTGGTGGACCACGACACCCAAATCCTGAAAGAGGCCGACTGGGTGATCGAGATGGGGCCGGAAGCGGGAGCCAAGGGCGGACATGTCATTGCCGAAGGGACGATAGCTGATTTGGAGGCAAAGCCGGAGTCCCAGATCGGGCCGTTCCTCTCCGGAAAAGCTGAGACGAAATTGCGCCGGTGCGCCAGGGAAGGAGAGATGTTCGCAGAGGGGGCTATCCATCTCTCTACCGGCAGCATCCACACAGTCAAGCCTTTGGAGCTGGACATTCCCAAGGGGCGGCTCACCGTGGTAACGGGCGTGTCCGGCTCCGGCAAAACGACGATGGTGCTGGAAAGCCTCGTACCGGCGCTGGAAGCAAAGATAAACGGCAGCGCCCTCCCGGCACATATCCGGGAGATTCGCGCCGAGGGCATCGCGCACGTCAAGCTCATCGACGCGACGCCCATCGGCATCAATGTGCGCTCTACCGTGGCGACCTACGCGGGCGTCCACGACGAGCTGCGGAAGCTCTATGCCAAATCTCCGGACGCCAGGCAAAAGGGTTTCAAGGCCAGCGATTTTTCCTACAACACGGGCAGTCTGCGCTGCCCCGGCTGCGACGGCACCGGTGAGGTGAGCCTGGACGTGCAGTTCCTGCCGGATGTGAACATCGTCTGCCCCGACTGCCGGGGTTCCCGCTACGCGCGGGCGGCTTACGGCGTGAAGCTGACCAACGAGGCGGAGCAGACAGCCTCTTTGCCGCAGCTGATGGAGATGGACGTCAACTCCGCCCTTGAGTTCTGCGGCGGGATGAAGACAGTGAGCCAGCGCCTGCAGACATTGCAGCAGCTGGGTCTGGGCTACCTGACACTGGGCGAGGAAACGCCCAGCCTCTCCGGCGGCGAGGCCCAGCGCCTCAAGCTGGCCAGCGAGATCGGCCGCACCCAGACCGATTCGGTGTTCGTTTTCGATGAGCCCAGCATCGGCCTCCACCCGCTGGACGTGCAGGTGCTGCTGCGGGTGTTCCAAGCCCTGCTGGACAACGGCGCAACGGTCGTTGTCATCGAACACGACCTTGACGTCATCCGCAACGCGGACTATGTCATCGACATGGGGCCGGGCGGCGGCGAGAGCGGCGGCCGCGTCGTGGCAACAGGCACGCCAGAGGAGATCCAGGGAAACCCGGAGAGTATTACCGGAAGATATTTATAACAAAAAGGGGGCAGGTGCTGCGTGACACCTGCCCCCTTCGTCAATATTCTTATTTGCTTTCCGGGACACCGCGCAGTTCGGCACGGAAGCGCTCAGGAACATCTTCTTCCCGGATATTTTTGACGAGATCCGGAAGCTTTGCGGTTTCGCCTACGGGATAGACCATGATGCACTTCTGATGCTTCGCTGACAATCAAAACAAAAAGTTAATTCTCGGAAGAAATATCCTGACCGAAATACTTCTCGCTCAGCTCCTTGAGGGTGCCGTCAGCGCGCAGCTCGTCGATGGCGCTGTTGAGGGCGTCGAGGAAGGAAGAGTCTTCGCTCTTGACGATAGGGATCGCAACGTGAGAAGCATCTTCGGTCTGGGCGACCAGCTTGAAGTCGGCGTCCGGATGGACGTTCAGGTAGTCGTAGAAGGAAACATCGGCGTTCAGGGTGGCGTCGATGCGGCCTGCGGTGAGCAGCTGGATGGTCTCTTCCAGCGTGTCGATGCCCTGCACGGTGGCACCATAGCTCTCGGCCAGCTCCATGTAGGTGGAAGCCAGGCTGTTGGCAGTGGTCTTGCCCTTCAGGTCCTCAAAGCTCTTGATGTCCTCGTTGTCCTTGCGCACGGCCAGTGCAGTGTGGATGTAGCCGTAGGGGGTGGTGAAATCATAGGTCTTGGCGCGCTCGCCGGTCACCTCGACGCCGTTGCACACGATGTCAAAGCGGCCTGCGTCCAGACCGGCGAACAGGCTGTCCCAGTCGCTTTCCACATACTCCGGCTCCACGCCCAGCTTCTCGGCGATGGCGCGGGAGACTTCCACGTCGTAGCCCACCAGGGTGTCGCTCTCGTCGTGGTAGCTCCAGGGCTGCCAGGCACCTTCCAGTGCCACCACCAGCTTGCCGTTGGTCTGAATGGCGGCCAGCTGGTCGGCAGCGCCGGTGGAAGCAGCCGAAGAAGCCGCACCGGAAGCGGCAGCGCTGCTGCCGGAATTGGAAGAGCAGCCTGCCAGGGTCAGCACACCGGCGGCAGCCATCACACTCATCAGAGAAATAAAGGTTCTGCGTTTCATAGAAATATCCTTTCAGTTAAAATGTTTGTCTAGGCGGCCATCGGGGAGTTTCTCCGAGGACCGTCCGCTGGGGTGGGACCCTGTTGCCCGTAGGGCAATAGGGCGGGCGATGGAATGGCCCGATTCGTGTCCGAAGAGAAAGCTGCCGACGTGCCAACCTGCCTTCATTTTATCATTTCAGCTGGCCCAGCACGATGCCCTGCACCTCGGCCTGGATGTCCTCGATGCTGCGCATGGCGTCGCTGTGGGTGCAGTGCACTGTGGTCCAGCCCAGATGCTCCGCACAATACTCGGCGGCGCGGCGGCTGCGGGCCAGATACTCGGTATCTTTCTCGTGCACGTCCTTTTTGCTCTCGTCACCGTGGTAGCGGGCGGTCATCAGCCGCTGGCTGACCGCCGGGTCCACCTGCAGGTAGATGACGCTGTCCGGTGCGGGCAGGCCCAGCAGATGGAACTCGTAATCGAACAGCCAGTGCAAAAACTCCTCCCACTGCTCCGGCGGGAGCTTGGAGCACTGGTGCACCGCGTTGGAGGTGGTGTAGCGGTCGGCAATGACCACGCCGCCCTCCTCGTAAAAGCGGCCCCAATCGGTCTTGTAGCTGGCATAGCGGTCCACCGCAAAAAAGCTGGAGGCCGCATAGGCGTTCACATCGTCCGGTTTTGAGCCGAACTGCCCGGCCAGATACATTTTGATCAGGGCGCTGGAATCGCTGGCGTAATCCGGGAAGGTGACCTCCCGCACCGGCAGGCCCTGGCTGGCCAGGTGCTGGGCCAGCAGCTTGGCCTGGGTGGCCTTGCCGCTGCCGTCTAGCCCCTCGATGACGATCAGCTTGCCCTTGCTCATACGGCGGCACCTTCCTTGATGGCGGCATATTTTGCACGCACCTCGGCGGTTTTTCCGCAACACATCTTGCCCTCCGGGCAGGGGCCGCTCACGCAGGCCGGGCCGGATTTGGCAAAGATGTGGGGTGCCACCGGGTACACCAGTTTGAACATCTCTTCGGCAAGCTGGCGGATCTCCCACTGGGCGCGGCTGCAGCAGCGCAGGTGGAAAAAGTTCTGCAGGCTGCGGGCGTTCATGGTGACCACCATCTTGGTCTCGCAGGCGTTGGGCAGCACGAATCGGGCGTCCTCGTTGG
>ENA-OZHU01002067-OZHU01002067.1-human-gut-metagenome-genome-assembly--contig:-NODE-2067-length-9673-cov-10.828343_pt1 | contig 9673 bp, 9 predicted proteins | sample MGYA00244054_ERZ653700 | MGnify/ENA primary metagenome ERZ653700 (study PRJEB26926, sample SAMN06165279) | human gut metagenome | biome: ENVO:00009003; feature: ENVO:2100002; material: ENVO:00002003...
TCATGGCCAAGGAGCTGAACGTGCCCATCATCGCGCTGAGCCAGCTGTCCCGTGCTGTGGAAAAGCAGGGCAACAACTCCAGCCACCGCCCGCAGCTTTCTGACCTGCGCGATTCCGGCTCCATCGAGCAGGACGCAGACTGCGTTCTGTTCTTGTACCGCGATTCCTACTACGCTAGCCAGAACCCGGACGGTGCCGAGGTGGATGCCGATACCGCCGAGTGTATCGTGGCAAAGAACCGTCACGGCGAGACCAGCACCGTGCCGCTGGGCTGGGATGGTGCCCACACCCGCTTTATGGATGTGGACTTCAAGCGCTGATGGATACCGCGATTCTTGCCCGGATGGAGGATTTCTGCATCCGGGAGGGGCTTTTGCAGCCCGGCACACCGCTGCGGCTGGCGGCGGCAGTCTCCGGCGGGGCAGACAGCATGGCGCTGCTGCTTTTGCTGCGGCAGCTGCAGCCGAGGTTCGGCTATACGCTCTCTGCCTGCCATGTGAACCACGGTCTGCGCGGGCAGAGCGCCGACCGGGACGAAGCCTTTGTGCGGGCTGAATGCGCCCGCTTGGGTGTGCCGCTGCGGGTGTTCCACGCCGCAGAGCTGGCACTGCCCCCGGCGCACGCCGGGGAGGACTGGGCGCGCCGTCTGCGCTACACGGCCTTTGTGCAGCTGCAAGGGCAGGGGATAGATGCCATCGCCACGGCCCATACTGCAAATGATCAGGCCGAAACGCTGCTGCTGCGGCTGGCGCGCGGCACCGGGCTGCACGGTGCGGGCGGCATCCGGCCAAGGCGCGGGTGCTACCTGCGCCCGCTGCTCTGCCTGAGCCGCGCCGAGACCGAGGCCGTCTGCCGGGCAGCAGGACAGCCGTGGGTCACCGACGAGACCAACGACACCGATGCCTACGCCCGCAACCGGCTGCGCCACAGCGCCCTGCCTGCGCTGGAAAGCACCAACGCGGCAGCGGTGCAGAATCTGGCACGGTTCTGTGAAAAGGCCGCGCGGGCAGATGCCTACCTTGCCGCCGGGGCTGCAAAGCTTCTGGCGGCGGCACGCCTGCCCGGCGCAGAATCGGCGTGGCGTCTGCCGCCCTTGCAGGCGGCAGACCCGCTGCTGCTGGAAACTGCGCTGCACAGCCTTGTGGCTCCGGTACGGGACGCAGAGGAAAAATATGTGCAGCTGCTGTGTGCCGTGGTACGGCAGGGCAGCGGTGCAGTACAGCTGACCGGACAGGTGCGCTTTTGCGCCGGAAACGGCTGTCTGCGGCAGGAAACGCTGCTGCAGGCGCTGCCCCGGCAGCCGGAGTGCCTGCCGCAGCAAGTGCCCTTTTTGCCCGAAAAACAGCCGGAATTCCGGCTGCGCGGGGGCTGGAAGGGGACTGCGGAGCTGTTAAGAACCGATTTTGAAGAAAAAATACAAGTCGTTCATAAAAAAGACTTAAAAAATCGGGCGGATTATGCTAGAATAACTACGTTGTACACTAGTCTTGTTCTGCGTGCCCGACAGCCGGGAGACCGCTTCCGGCCTGCGGGGCGGGGGTTGAGCAAACCGCTGCGCAAGTGGATGAACGAGGCCGGTGTCCCGAACAAACTGCGGGATACGCTGCCGCTGCTTGCCAGCGGAAGCGAAATTTTATGGGTGTGTGGAGAAGGCTTTGCCGATGGCCTTGCACCGGACACGGAAAGCAGATGGATCCTGCATTTGGATGCAGAGATCGAAACACAGGAGGAAAAAACAAATGAGTATGCACGATGATATCAAGACTGTTCTGGTCAGCGAAGAGCAGCTGAAGGCCAAGGTGGCAGAGCTGGGCGCTCAGATCAGCCGGGATTATGCCGGTAAAAATCTGGTGCTGGTGTCCATCCTCAAGGGCTCGGTGGTCTTTATGGCCGATCTGATGCGGGCTGTGAGCATCCCCTGCAATATCGACTTTATGGTGGTTTCCAGCTACGGCGGCAGCAATACCATCACCAGCGGTCTGGTCAAGATCATCAAAGATCTGGACGGTGATCTGTCTGGCAAGGATGTGCTGATCGTGGAGGATATTCTGGACACCGGCGTCACCCTGTCCAACCTTGTGCCCATGCTCAAGATGCGCAACCCGAACTCCGTTAAGATCTGCACCATCCTTGATAAGCCCAGCCGCCGCAAGGCCGACATCCAGCCGGATTACGAGGGCTTTCAGGTTCCGGACGAGTTCGTGGTGGGCTACGGTCTGGACTACGATGAAAAATACCGCAACCTGCCCTATGTCGGCGTGCTGAAGCCCGAGGTCTACACGAAGTAACCTGTCCATTATAAAAATCCAGAACTGGAGTTGATTTTTTTGCAACCGAAGAAACCCCGTTTCAATCCGCTGGTGATCGCCATTGTGCTGGCAGCCGTGCTGATGGTGTGGTCGGTGCTGGGCGGCACCGGCGGCAGCGCCAGTGGCTCCTCTATGGCATATTCCACGGTGGTACACTATTTTGAGAGCAATCAGGTCACCAAATTCTCGCTGGATCTGAACACCGGCGTGATCACTATGACCTTGAAGGAGGGCACACAGGAGCTGCCCAACGCTGCCGAGCAGACCACCACCCAGTCCACGGGCGGGCTGCTTTCCGGCCTGCTGTCCTCCTCTTCCTCTGCCCCCACCGGGGTAAAGAAGAACGATGACGGCACCGAGACGGTCAGCTATAAGCTGCCCTACGCCCGGATGTTCGTGGATCATGTGTCGGACTACATCGCCCAATACGATGCAGCCAACCCCGATGCACCCATGGTGTACGACTATGTGCCCGCCAAGGAGACCATCCCCTGGATGGAGATTTTGTTCTATCTGGCTATGCTGGGCTGCACAGGTTTCCTGCTGTTCTCCATGATGCGCGGCGGTGCCGGTGGCGGCGGCATCATGAACGTAGGCAAGGCCAAGGTGAAGGACGAGCACGAGAACAAAAAGACTGCTACCTTTGCCGATGTGGCCGGTGAGGACGAGGAAAAAGAGGAACTCAAGGAAGTTGTGGAGTTCCTCAAGAGCCCGGATAAGTTCAATACGCTGGGTGCCCGCATCCCGCATGGTGTGCTGCTGGTAGGCCCTCCGGGTACCGGTAAGACCCTGCTGGCGCGCGCCTGTGCAGGCGAGGCCGGAGTGCCCTTCTATTCCATCTCCGGCTCTGACTTTGTGGAGATGTACGTCGGCGTGGGTGCATCCCGCGTGCGCGATCTGTTCGACAAGGCCAAAAAGACCATGCCCTGCATCATCTTTATTGATGAGATCGATGCTGTGGGTCGTCAGCGCGGCGCAGGTCTGGGCGGCGGTCACGATGAGCGCGAGCAGACCCTGAACCAGCTGCTGGTGGAGATGGACGGCTTTGAAGCCAACGACGGCATCATCGTCATGGCCGCTACCAACCGTGCCGACATTCTGGATAAGGCGCTGCTGCGCCCCGGCCGCTTTGACCGTCAGGTCTATGTGGGTCTGCCGGATGTCAAGGGACGCGAAGAGATCCTGAAGGTGCACACCCGCAACAAGCCCCTTGCACCGGACGTCTCCCTGAAGGTCATTGCCCAGCGCACCGCCGGTTTTGCCGGTGCAGACCTTGAGAACCTTGTCAACGAGGCCGCGCTGCTGGCAGCCCGCCGCAACCGCAAGGCCATTACCATGGAGGATATCGAAGAAGCTTCCATGAAGGTGATGGCTGGCCCCGAGAAGAAGAGCCGCGTGGTCACCCCGGAGGAGAAAAAGCTCACCGCCTACCACGAGGCCGGTCACGCTGTGGCAGGCTTCTACTGCAAGCACCACCCCCGCGTGCACGAGATCACCATCATCCCGCGCGGTCAGGCCGGCGGCTACACCATGTATCTGCCCGAGAAGGATCGCAGCTATGTGACCAAGGGTGAAATGTTTGAGGACATCGTGTCCAGCTTGGGCGGCCGCGTGGCCGAGCAGCTGATCTTGGAGGACATCTCCACCGGTGCTTCCAACGACCTGCAGCAGGCCACCAACATCGCCCGCCAGATGATCACCCGCTACGGCTTCTCCGAGCGTCTGGGACCTGTGGTCTACGGCACCTCGCAGGAGGAGACCTTCCTTGGCCGCGACTTTGGCCAGGGCAAGGGTTACAGCGAGACCACCGCTGCCGAGATCGACAGCGAGACCCGTGACATCATCGACGAGGCTTACGAGACCTGCCGCCGCACCCTGACCGAGCACATTGACCAGCTCCATGCGCTGGCAAAGGCTCTGATGGAGCGCGAAAAGCTCAACGAGGAGCAGTTCAACACCATTATGGCCGGCGGCACCCTGCCCCCCTGCGAGGACGCAAAGCCCGAGCAGGCACAGCCCGACCAGACCGTGCAGCCTGCCCCGGTGCAGCCCGCAGAGCCTGCCCAGACCGCTGAGCGCGCCGAACCCGCCGAGCAGGCCGAGCCTGCCCAGCCGGAAGTGCCGCAGCCGGATGCCCCGGAGCAGCAGGACTAAGCTTTTTTTAGGAAAGGAGCGAGCATCGTGGAGGAAAATTTTAACCCGGTCGCCCAGACCCGTGCAAACTATTATACCCCTGGCAGCCCGGTGCAGTTCGTCTGCGTGGAACTGCTCAAGGGGGATGTCAGCGGCGAGCACGCTGTCTGCCTGACCTTCAAGAATATTTCCCGCGTGACCCTGACCGCACTGGAGATCCACTTCAAGTGCAAGGGCGTGGACGGTGTGATCCTGTGCGAGGACAAGTTCGAGTACCGGGATCTTCAGGTAAAGCCCGGCGAGCTGTTCGGGCAGGACGATGCCGTGTTCATCACGGCAAAGGCAATCACCAGCGTGGATGTTTCGCTGTGCAATGTGTACAACGGCAAGCGTGTGGTGCATCTGGACGGCATCAAGCGTGTGCGTCTGCCTGCGCCCCGCCGTCTGGCCCCGGAGCTGCAAAAGGCGCTGGAAGCCCGCATGAACCGCACCGGGCTCAAGTATCAGCCGCAGGTGTTCGAGAACGGCTGGTACTGCGCCTGCGGTGCCTTCCACCCCACCGAGGAGGATACCGTTTACTGCTCGGAGTGCGGCTGTGACCGCATTCTGCTGCAGAACGCGCTGAACACCCTGCTGCAGCCCGCCGCCACGGCAGACGAGATGGAAATGCCCCTCAGCGCCCCGGCGGCTCCCGCAGCGTCCGCTGCGGTGGAGGAGCCTACCCGCATCGTGGGTACAGCTCCTGCCGCCCCGGCAGCGCCCGCAGAGGAGCCCACCCGGGTCATGGGCGCAACGGTTTACCAGCCGAAGGCAGCCCCCGTCCAGCCCATCTCGGAGCCAACCCGAGTGCTGGATGCCCCCGCCCGCGCACCGTATTCCGGCGCTGCTGCGGCAGACGAGGGCACCCGCGTGATGCCCGCCGCCGCCCGCCGTCCGGCTCCGGCTCCGGTGCGTCAGCCCGCGCCTGTGGAGGAGGACGAGGAGTACGAGGACAGCCGGGACAGCGTGGCAGAAGCGCTGATCCGCTGGGTGCCGCCCATTACGGCCATCCTGTGTGCAGCCATTGCGCTGTGCGGCTTTGTGTACTACCAGTTCGTGCTGTAAAATAAACTATCCCGGCGGAGGGGGCAGCGTGCCTTCTCCGCCTTTTGTGTGCATTGCACAGAAAGGAAATACCATGCCGGAACAAGCTTTACAAGTGGCTTTTGAGATCAAGACCGCCTGCGATGAGATCAGCCGCCGCCTGCTGCGCTGGCACTGGGAGCGCAAGCCCGGGGCACACAGTCTGGATGCACTGCTGGAGCATATTGCCGCCCGCAAGCAGGAAAGCCCGGATTACTACGACCGTATGCCGGATCTTACCGGCAAGACCAGCTGGCAGCAGCTGGACACCACCCTGTGTATGCGGGTGCTGCTGGACCCGGAGACCGATGCCGCCCGCCCGCTGGATCTGCTGGGCAACACGGCACACCCCTCTGCCGCACGCCATGCCTGCAACGCCATCCGCACCGCCCGCAACGAAGCTGCCCATGCGGCAGTTGCAGCGGACGGCGCACAGGCGGCGCTGCTGTTCAACGAAGCCATCGAGGCGCTGGAGGAGGGCTACGCCGGTACCGCCTTTAAAGAAAACGAGCTGGCGCAGTATTACCGCGAAGCAGAGGACTACCTGAGCCGATGCAGCGAGGGCAAACCCCTTAAAGTGCGCCAGAGCAGCCCGCAGAACGCACAGCAGGGGAAGGCTGCCGCACGCAGCAAGCCCCGCGATACCCAGCAAACCCGCAGCGCCAAAAGTACCGCCGGGCGGCAGAACACCTCTGCCCGCAGCCGCAGCACCAGTACAAAACAGAGCCACAGCACGGCATCCCGCAGCAAAAAGCAGCAGACCGGCGGCGAGAGCAGGGTGGCGCTGGGCATTATTCTGGCGGCGCTGGTGCTGGGACTTATCGCACGCGCCATCAGCATGGGACTTGTGTAATTGCAATGTTTTGCGATTCTGGCGGTAAATTGGAAAGCAAAAACGTTTGTGCTGTACAAAACAACCAAAAAAACAGCAGACTGCCCCGCAGAAAAACGGTCATTGCACCTCTTGCGGGAAATGTGAAACGGATTTATAATAAGCATGAAAACGTTTACACATTGCCACCGAAGAGGGAACGGAGAAAATACCCCATGACCATCAGTGATATTGCAAAGCTGGCAGGTGTTTCCAGCGCTGCGGTCAGCCGCTATCTGAACGGCGGCCCCCTCAGCGAACAGAAACGTGCCGTGATACAAGCCGTAGTGGAAAAGACCGGTTACAGCCCGGACACTGCCGCCCAGACCCTGCGCACCGGCAAGGTGCGTCAGGTGGGGGTCATCGTGCCCAGCATCAGCTCCCAGTCGGTGGGGCAGATCACCAGCGGCATTGCAGCCGAACTGGGCGCAAGGCGCTACCTGATGCTGCTGGCAGACACCGAACTGGACGAGCAGATGGAACTGGAATATCTTACAGCATTGCAGCGCAACCATGTAGCCGGTATCATTCTGCTGGGCTATGATTCCAGCCCGCAGCTGTGCAAGGCACTGAAGGACTGCCGTGTGCCCGTGGTGGTAACAGGACAGCGCTTTGCAGACCTGCCCTGCGTTTATAACGACGACCGCGCTGCCGCCCGCGACCTGACCCGGAAGATGCTGGAGCATGGCCGCAGAAATATCGTGTACATCGGCGGCAGCGAACAGGACGCCGCCACCGGCATTGCCCGCCGTCAGGGTGTGCAGGACGCTCTGCGGGAGGTGGGACTAAACGCGGATGGTCTGCCCCGCGCTTACTGCGCCGCCTTTTCCATGGAAGAAGGGCACCGCTGCATGGAGGAGCTGCTGACACGCTGCCCGCAGCTGGACGGTGTGGTCTGCGTGACCGACACCGTGGCCTTTGGCGCGTTGCAGGTGCTCCGCGCTGCCGGGCGCAGGGTAGGGCAGGATGTCGGCCTTGCCGGTATCGGAGACAACTGGGCGGGCAAGGTGGTGGAGCCCGGACTGACCACCATCCGCTTCTACCAGCGGCAGGTAGGGCAGGAAGCTGCCCGGATGCTGCTGCAAAGCTTAGAACATACTGAGCCGGACGCTGCACCGGTGCGCCAGACCACGCTGGGCTATACACTGGTAGAGCGCGGCTCACTGTAAAAAAGAGGAACGAATGAAACAAAAACTGATTTTTTTAGACATTGATGGCACTCTGCTGCCCCCGGGCGAGATGCTGATCCCTCAAAGCACGGTGGAAGCGCTGCACAAAGCACATGCCAATGGCCACAAGCTGTTTCTGTGCACCGGGCGCAACCTGCGCATGACCCAGCCGCTGCTGGACTATGGCTTTGACGGCGCGGTATGCAGCGCCGGCGGTTATGTGTTCTGCGGGGATAAGGTGCTGGTAGACCTGCCTATGGAGCCGCAGCTGGCACAGGGCGTGCGCAGCGCCATGGAGCGCCACGGCGTGGAGTGCACGCTGGAAGCGCGGGATGCCACCTACGGCAGCCTGAAGATGATCGAGCGCTGGAGCTTCACCCACCGGGATGCAGGCCCCCTGAACAGCGAAGCCGCCCGCTGGCGCAAGGCCATGGAGGACGGCATGACCATGAGCCCGCTGGCCGAGTACAAGGGCGAGCCGCTGTATAAGATCGTATATATCGCAGAGCGCAGCGAGGACTTGAACGAGGCCAAGCGCCTGTACGAGGACAGATTCGTGTTCTGCGAGAGCAAGCTGGACGGTCTGAACGGCGGCTATGTGAACGGCGAGCTCATCAACCGCAAGTTTGATAAGGGGCGCGGCATCAAGGCCGTATGTGACTATCTCGGCGTGCCCCTGCAGAACAGCATCGGCTTTGGCGACAGCGACAACGACCTGCAGATGACCGATGTGGTCGGCATCAGTGTCTGTATGGCCGACGGCTCTGCAAGCCTGAAGCAGCGCTGCGACCGCATTGCCCCCTCGGTGTACGAGGACGGCATTGCCAAGGAGTTTGCAGCCTTGGGGCTGATTTGAGATTTCTTTTAGTAAAAACAGGGCAGGGGAACATCCGCAGACGTTCCCCTGCCCTAAAATTATAAATAATACTTTCGCATCATTTTGTAACAAAAAGAGCGCTGCACGGTATTTTGTGCGGCGCTCTCTTTATATTGACAGATCAGTAGTGCAGATCCTCTGCGGTCAGCGCTTCCAGCACGGGCAGCATGGCAGCGGCTTCAGCCTTGGCGGCAGGCAGATCCATATCGCGGTAGTTGCCGCACTCCACCTCGCTGGCACCGGGCACGGCACCCTCAAAATCGGCCATAAAGCGGTAGGCGTCCACCGTCAGCTGCAGCGCCTGTGCCGGGGTCAGCCCTCGGGTGAGCAGGTAAAAGCCGGTGCGACAGCCCATGGGGCCAACATAGATCACCCCATCCTTCACGGCGCTGTTGCGCGCGTAGGTGGCAAACAGGTGCTCCAGCGTGTGGGCGGCAGCAGTGGTCAGGTAATCGCCCTGATTGGGCTTTTTCATGCGGATGTCCCAGGTGAGCACATCGCCGTCCTGACGGCTCAGATACATCCCGCGCTCCAGCCGGGTGTGATCCACGCAAAAGCTTGCGATACGTTCCATACTACGGTTCTCCTTTTATGTCTTAGCCCTGCAGGCGCTGCACACTGCCGTGTGCGCAGTCCACAGCCACCATCAGGCCATCGCGGATGTGGCTGGTAGCACCGGCGGCACCCACAACGGTGGGCTTCAGCAGTGCCTTGCCGGCAATGGCGGCGTGGCTGTTCAGGCCGGGCTCCTCTACCACCAGAGCGGCAGCGTCGCGCACAAAGCTCAGCATCTCGTTGCTGGTGGAGGGCACTACAAGCACCATGCCGGGCTTGAACTTGGCGCGCACCTCGTCCATGGTGCGGCAGACGCAGGCCTTGCCGCTGGCAACATCGTTGTTCTCAGGGCCGACGCCCACGCCGGTAGCCAGACAGTTGCCCACCATGTGGATCTTGATCATGTTGGTGGTGCCGGAAACGCCCACGGGCACGCCTGCGGTCACAACAGCCAGCTCGCCGTTGTGCAGGTAGCCATTCTCCTTGGCCAGAGCAGTGGACATCTCGATCAGCTCATCGGTGCTGTGTGCCAGAGACATCATCAGCGGGGTGATGCCCCAGCTCAGGGACAGCTGACGCTGCACCTGCTCGCGCATGACGCAGGCAATGACTGTCTCTTATACACATCTGACGCTGC